>Ga0256404_1003275_pt1 | contig 33454 bp, 22 predicted proteins | sample RumenRJG_01DNA_FD_185990 | JGI IMG/M metagenome (GOLD analysis project Ga0256404, IMG submission 185990) | Bovine rumen microbial communities from Lethbridge, Alberta, Canada - RJG_01 | ecosystem: Host-associated > Mammals > Digestive system > Stomach > Rumen | place: Canada: Alberta | collected...
ACAACCTGGCCCTGAGCTACGCCACGGGGCAGGGCATTGAGAAGGACAGGGACGAGGCGGTGAAGTGGTTCATGACGGCCGCGAGGAACGGGTATAAGGAGGCGCTCGCGGCTCTTGAGCAGCTCCGTAAGGACGGGGTGCTGTAGGCCGCGGAGGCTCAGATTTTTCTGTAGATGAGCCTCCCCTGCGGGCCGGTGAATTGCTGAAGCGTGCCTCCGTCGGTCATGGCCCTGACAGTTTCACTGAGCTTTTTCGTGATGCCGAGATACCCCATGGCAGCGGAAATTTCAGTCAGCCGGAGGCTCCCGCTGCCGAGCGCTGACAGGATCCTCTCCTGATACCCGGCGTCACGCTTTATTGCTTCGGTGATGAATTTCCGGTGCACCGGGATAATGACGGTAAGGCTGGAGCGCCCGGTGTCAGTCATGATGCGGACCGGGGCGAGCCGTTGTGCCTCAGTGCTGCGGCAGCTCCTGGGAACCCGCTCTTCCATGCTGCATCGAATCCCAGCTCCCTCATGAGCTCGGGGATCCGCCTGTTCTCCGGAATATTGCCGGTGATGCTGCCTCTCCGTCAGCAGAGTTCTGCTGCTGGCCTGCGGGGAATTTCAAAATTTACGCCAACCGGCTCTAATGCCTTGTTTGATATGTGGCAGACCGCGAATGTCAGAATATGCGATGCCAGCTGACTTTTATAGAAAACAATTGCTTGCATTTGCTTGCAAATAACATTATTATGCATAATACGTCATGATGTGAACTTTGTTTTGCTCGCAGAAGGTTTTACGTGGCAAAGCGTCTGCATGCGGATGTCACTAAAATCTCGTATGACAGATATCAGAAACTGAGTGCAGTTTCGTGCCTCTGGTTTTCAGCAGGCAGTTGTGAATTGGGAATAACTATGGCAAACACAACAGCAGTTTATGCAAGAATTGACACTTCTCTGAAAGAAAAAGCAGAAAACATTCTGCGTCAGCTCGGTATCTCTCCATCAGGTGCAATACAAATGCTTTACAGTCAGATTGTACGCACACGCGGTTTGCCTTTTGATCTTCATCTCCATTATAGAAAACCGACGGCTATTGGCGGCATGAGCGATGAAGAACTTGATGCTGAGCTCAATAAGGGGTTCGAATCATTAAAGGAAGGAAAGGTCTACACTGCAGATGAGGTCGACAGAATGTTAAAGGATGAGTTCCAGCTGTGATAGAAGAGACTTATCAGCTGGCTTACGCTCCTGAAGCCGTAGCTGATATTCGGAGTATTTACGCTTATATCGCCTTTGAGCTTGGTGTTCCTGCAACAGCGGCTAAACAAGTGAACAGGATCAGGAAAATGATCAAATCACTTGACTTCATGCCTGAAAAGTATGTTCTGATAGAAAAGGAGCCCTGGAAAAGCAAACATACTCACAAAATGTCAGTTGACAGCTACACTGTGTTTTACAAAGTAGACAAAGACCGGCGAGTGGTTACAATCATTCGTATCGTTTATGGAGGCAGAGACACTGATACAGTCTTAAATGCCGTAAGTTTATGATAGTGACCGTGCACCGTAGCATCAGGAGTCTCTGTTACTGTCTGCCTTTGTTCGTCTTTGTCCTTCCTTGTCATACCAGGTTCAGATTTTTCTGTAGAGAAGCCTCCTCTGCGGGCCGGTGAATTGCTGAAGCGTGCCTCCGTCGGTCATGGCCCTGACAGTGTCACTGAGCTTTTTGCTGATTCCGCGGTATCCCATCGCCGCGGAGATTTCAGTAAGCGGGAGGCTCCCGCTGCCGAGCGCTGACAGGATCCTCTCCTGATACCTGGCGTCACGCTTTATTGCTTCGGTGATGAATTTCCGGTGCACCGTGATAATGACGGTAAGGCTGGAGCGCCCGGTGTCAGTCATGATGCGGAGCGGGGGCGAGCCGTTGTGCCTCAGTGCTGCGGCAGCTCCGGGGAACCCGCTCTTCCATGCTGCATCAAATCCCAGCTCCCTCATGAGCTCGGGGATCCTCCTGTTCTCCGGAATATTGCCGGTGATGCTGCCTTCTGCCTCACTGTCAGCAGAGCACCGCCCGACGGGGAACCTTATCCTGATTTCAGTTCCGGATATTCTTACGTCAACCGGCTCAGCCGCCTCATAGGATCTGAAGCAGACCGCGAAGCTGAGGATTTCCTCAGCGGCCGGGTACGGGAAGTTCCAGATCCTGTCAGCCTCGGCCCTGTCACTGTGCTTGATCACCATCTCCGTGAGGGCATTCCTGATGTGCGCGAGCGCGGAGCGGATCTGGCATGGCAGCGTTCCGGAGAGAGTCCTTTCCGTTATCCTGCCGCCCTTGGGATCCGTGACGCTGATGAGCCTGATCACTGCCTGCGGGAAATACTTCTGCGGATCCTTTCCGAACAAGAGGATGGCGGCGTTCCGCGGCCTCTCCTCGCCTGGAAGCCCTTCCAGAAGATCAAGATCATCCGAGAGCTCCCTGAGCGTTTTCTCTCCTGAACTGCAGGCAAGAGGGCTTCCGCTCCTCCTGAGGCAGTCCCGGATGAGCTCTTCATTGAGATCGGAAGGCGCAGCAGGGATGCATGGCCTCTCATCGTACGGAGTGCCGAGAGAGAGAAGCCAGAGCCTGTTCTCATCATGAGGCGCGGCAGGCACGCTCCTTCCCTGCTTCCTGATGTAACAGCGCCTTCCGGACTCAGGTGCATCTGCATCATCAGGGGCGGTGTAGGGGCGCCCGCGGCCTCCTTTGCACCTGAGAACGATGAGGCGCTTCCCCTCGTGCATCACTGCCTCTGCCTTGGGCTCATAGAACGGAATGATGAGCCTCGAAATCTCTCTCACATTTCTGAGCAATGTCTCAGCATGTCCAGCCACTATGCCTTGGATGCGGATATCATGTGTCTCCGGCACCGGCTCTGCACCGAGCACGATATATCCGCCGCCCGCATTCCGGATGTCATTTGCAAAAGCGCAGATCGTGTGCAGGAGCGCGGAAGGCTCCGGCTCTGCCATGAACTCGGTCAGGTCAGAGCCCGCTCTTCCCAGTCCTGTGAGCCTGCTGATCCCTATTGGAATTGCCATGTGTCACCTCAGCCTTTGCCGGAACCGGAATCTTAACACCAGTCGCGCAACAGCCCGGAACGAAGGAGGAAAATATCGAGGACTCGACAGAAAAAATATCCAGTGCTGGACAATTCTGATGCCGGGTCTGTCTGATCTGCCGGGTCCGTATTGATGCCTGCATCCCGGAGCAGCCTGTCAGTCACCATGAGACAGGGTTCCGTCCTGCGCCATGGCCCGGCCCGTTATAAAATGCGCGAGCAGTCCGGCAAGTCCGGAAAGGGAAATCGGATCAGGGCTTTTTCATGAAGGAACTCAGGGAGAACGGCGGCATACCGGGCGGCATCCTGCTGCTTATGGCCGTAATGGCAGGGCTCACCGTCGCCAACATCTACTACAACCAGCCGCTCCTCGGGATGATAAGCCGCGATCTCGGCATCAGCCACCTCACGGCGGACATGATGACTGTCGTGACCCAGGCCGGCTACGCTGCCGGCCTGATGCTGGTCCTTCCCGCGGGCGATCTCTGGAGCCGCAGGCGGATAGTCATCACCTGCATGCTTGCGTCTTTCCTGATGCTCCTTGCCATCGCTCTTTCAGGCAGCATTTACCTCATCTGCGCCGCGTCGTTCGTCCTCGGCGTCTCGTCAGTCGTGCCGCAGCTCTTCATCCCTCTCACGGCGCAGTTCTCGGAGCCACGGAACAAGACCCGCAATATCGGCTTTGTCCTCTCGGGGCTCCTTACCGGCATCCTTGCGGCGCGGGTAATCAGCGGCTTTCTGGGGGAGTGGCTCGGCTGGCGCGCGATGTTCCTGATAGCTGCCGCCATCATGCTTGCCTGCAGCGCGGTATGCCTTTTCCTGATGCCTGTTACAAAGAGGAACTTTGAGGGATCCTATCTCTCGCTTCTCCGGAGCATCATCGGCATAGTCCGTGATCACCCGCAGATCCGGCTCAACAGCATAAGGAGCGCCTTCGGTTTTGGCAGTATGCTCGCCCTCTGGGCCTGCATGGCGTTCCGCGTTGCTGAAGCCCCGTTTTGCCGCGGCAGTGACGCCGTTGGCTGGCTCGGGCTCTGCGGCATGGCCGGGGCGATTGCCGCCTCTGGAATGGGCAGGATTATCCCGCGCTTCGGCGTGAAGCGCCTCTGCGTCTCGGGCGCTCTCATCCAGCTTCTCGGCTGGGGAGTGTCATTTCTCTTTGGCGGCACCTGGGCAGGGCTCATCGCCGCGCTGATCCTCGTTGACATCGGCACGCAGTGCCAGCAGCTGAGCGGGCAGAGCGGGGCGCTCGCGGAGATCCCGGGAGCGTCAAGCCGTGTCAACACCATCTTCATGGCGACATTTTTCACCGGGGGCTGCCTCGGGACGTTTTTCGCGGGGCTCGGCTGGGAGCACTGGGGCTGGACGGGCGTCTGCCTTACAGGAGCGCTCTTTGCCTCGGGGAGCCTCCTCGTCTCCGCCTTTGACAGGAAGTGAGGCGCCTTTCCTTACAGTGTTTTATTCGTTATGCTGTGAGCGCAGGATCTGTGCCGCAGCCTGATGAGGGAAAAATTTATGATTGCCGTTGACCATGACCGTTTCATGGACAATCCGGATCTTTTCATGGACAAGTCCGCAGACTGCGGGCCGGTGCTTGTTGAGGGTGAAAACCATAAGAGCATCGTCATGCTTTCCGAAGACGCATACAGCAATCTGATGGAAAACCTGCATGTCCCCGGGGGAAGCGCCAATTATGAATGGCTTATGGAATCAAAGAGGCAGCTTGAGGAGGGCAGAGCCTCAGCGCATGAGCTGATTGCGGTTGACGATGACTGACGTCTACGCCTGCCGGCTCTGATACACCGTACGGATGATTTTCCGGAATATGCAGGCCACTTAGCTTCCTGAGCCCGCCGTTTTTTAATTAGAGGCGGGCTTTTCACTGTCTGTCCCATTCCTGAGGCGCCTCCACCCTGCAGATATTTATGTTTCAAATGACATACCTGACCGTATAAAGAGTAAATTCAATTCCGTAAGCTTCCGGAGAGCAACTAAGTTATGTTAAATTTCCTGGCAATGAATGATGCGGCCCGGACCGGAAACTGAAAGCTGTTTCACAGGCATCAGGGCAGCAAGGCAGAGCAGATAACAGGAGAACCAGAATGCACAGCAGCAGAAATGGAGCGGAATTATTACAGAGGCTTTCGGAGAAAGCGGGTGACAATGGGTATCTTACGTTATGGGATATCTCTTATGCCATGGACAAGACCGCTGACAGTGAGCCTGTCGCCGCTGTCGCGCAGCTCCTCGGAGCAGCCGGCATCAGGGTCTTCATGGATGAAGAGGCCGCTGCCGGGTATTTCCTCAGGGCTGCCGGGCAGGGTGACAGTGACGCCATGCTCATGCTCGGGAAAATGTACAGATACGGAACCGGCGTGAGGAAGGATGGCGAAGAGTCACTGAAGTGGTACCGCTCCGCCGCGGAGCAGGGCAGCATGGAGGCCCGGAGCCTGCTTGGCGATATTTACCGGTACGGCAAAGGCGTTGCCGGGAAGCCCGATTTAACCGAGGCCCTGAGATGGTACACAATGGCCGCTGAGCAGGGCGATGCCGGCGCGCAGCGCAGCCTCGGGGAGATGTACTTCGGGGGCTGCGGAGTCCGGCAGGATTACGCCGAGGCGGCGAAATGGCTCGGCATGGCCGCTGATCAGAATGATGCTTCCGCCCAGTGGCAGCTCGGCAGCATGTACAGCGCCGGGCAGGGTGTCCCCGCTGATCCTTTCAGGGCGGAGGACTGGTACGTGCGGGCGGCTGGAAATGGCGGCGGATCATACCAGAAGCTCCTCGGGGACATGTATCTGAGCGGAAAGGGGATCCCCAGGGACTTCGTGGAGGCTGCGTGCTGGTACCGGCAGGCGGCTGACAGCGGTGATGAGGACGCGATGATCGCGCTTGCCGACATGTACTGCAGCGGGATCGGCGTGAGGAAGGATTACGCAATGGCGCTCAGCCTGTATGAGGAAGTGGATGACTGCGGCGGAAAGGCGGCTGAGGCTGCCCTCAGGCTCGGGGATATGTACCGCCGCGGAGAAGGTGTGGGGCGCGATTATGAGAATGCCATCTACTACTACTGCCAGGCCGGTGAGTGCGGCAGCAGCGAGGGGTGGTACAGGGCAGGCAGGATGTATGAGAACGGCCATACCAGTGACGGAGAGCCCTGGTACGGAGATGCCGCCGAGAAGTACGAGGAGGCCGCTAATGACGGCCACGCTGAGGCGCAGTTCAGGCTCGGGATGATGTACCTCGAGGGGCGCGGCGTAAAGCAGGACTGCGGTGAGGCGGAATGCCTGCTGGAGGAGGCATACAGCAGCGGGAGCCCCAGCGCAGAGAAAATGTTCTCATGTGAGGATGACATTCTGAGCATGATCGCGGAGCGCGGCGGTGATGCATATGATTCTGATGATGAGGAATATGAGGATGAGAGTGAGGATGAGGATGAGGATGAGGATGAGGATGAGGATGAGGATGAGTACTTCTCCTGATCCCAGAACTCACGGTCTGATCCGCTGACTGTACCGGCAGGCAGGTCCTGGTACATGCTGCGCCGGCCTCAGGAGTCAGGCCGGCATTTAGCACCGGAGCCTGCCGCCTTTCCCGGGGCTGCGGGCTTTGCCTTTTTTCTGCCGCCGGGGAGATCTCGCCTGTCAATTCGAGCCCAAGGCTGGCCTTTTTTATTTCAGATGACATAGCACGCCGTTCCATGCAATAAAACCAGGGAAATCATGATCTCCTGTGTTTGCCGGACCGGAAAGTTATGTTAAATTAAAATCATGATGAATCCGGAACAGAGGACGGTTCCGGAGAGAGATGCGGGGGAACAGATGGACGACATGATGTATGAGCTTTTCGGGGAAATGGAGCGCGTTATGAATGCCAGGCCGGATCGCGACGTGACATACCGGTACAAGATCTACCGCAGGCCTGATCTCAGCCATCCAGTGATCCTCCGCGTGAGGGACTATGAGCGCGAGGTGCTCGGGAGCAGGGACCAGCTTGCCGGCCCCTGCAGGCTCCTGGACCAGAACGACTGGAATGTCCTGGTCAGCAATGTCTTTGAGAAGAAGTATCCCGAACTGCTGCGCCTCGAGGCGCAGGGGCTCATGGATGAGAGCATCAGATCGCTTGCATTGAAGCTCAATGATCAGAAGAGCCTGATCATAGACTCCGTGAAGAAAGAGAACCTGGACAAGGAACAGGAGGCGTACAGGATCAGGGACTGGACCACTGAGGAGGCGATGGCCCTCGTTCCTGATTATCCTGATTCTGACGGCGAGGAGTATGAGGATCAGCTGATGCCTGAGCTCGTGGTGTCCTGCCAGAGCAGGAACCTTACAGACGGTGAGACCAAGGCTCTCTGCAGGGAGAAGAGGTACATCGTGCCGCTCCCTGAGGAGATCGACTGGATGTTCCTCCGCGATGAGGCAGGGATGCCGCTCCTCAGTGAGGCAGCAGGCGGCAGTGAGGAGCAGGATCCGGAGGCGGCTGACATCAGGAGGCTCGTTGCTCTCATCATGCAGGCCGAGTACTGCCGGGCAATGAGAGCTGAGTCTTCAGATGATGACGGGCCCAGTCTCCTTGATGAATATGGCGATCCCCTGGATGACGATGAGACTGAATTGATTGAGGAGAGCGGCCGCATAGCGTGGAGCGAGCTCAGGAGAAGGATCTGCCTGGCGCACGCAGTTAAGTCCCCTGAAATGAAAGAGCAGGCGGACAAACTGATCGGGAATCTCCTCCGTTCCCCCGGAAAGCAGAAGGAACCGTTCTCCAGCCTCGGCAGAATCATAAACTTCTGGAAGATGAACCTTGGAAAGGCTAATCCTGCCAGAAAGGTCAGCGCCTTTGCCGAGAGCAGCAGGGAGACGCTGCTTGAGGATCTGCGCATGGCAAATGCAGACCGGATCTCATCTGATAATGCCATGCGCCTTCTTGAGGAGGCCGCAGAGGGGCAGACGAATGCTCTCACCGGAATCGGCAATCTGTATTACGCCGGTGTCGGAGTGGCGCAGGACTTCGGCAAGGCCGCAAGATGGTATAAGGCAGCAGCCTCGCTGGAACACTGCGGAGCACAGTTCATGCTCGGTGAGATGTACCGCATGGGGCAGGGGGTAAGCCAGGATGAGAAGGAGGCCTCACTCTGGTACGGGAAGGCTGCGGGACCGTTCCTGAAAGCTGCGGAGCAGGGCGACCCGTACTTCCAGTACCGCATAGGCAATATGTACATCTACGGCCGCGGCGTTGACCAGAGCGATCAGGAGGCGGAGAAATGGTACCGGAAGGCCGCAGAGCAGGGAAACATGGCTGCGCAGCACGCGCTTGCCTTCTACTACAATTCCGACAGTTACCGTGATCCGATAGAGTCGGCTAAATGGATGCTGAAGGCTGCGGAGCAGGGCGATCTGTACTGCCAGCGCTGGGCCGGAGAGCGGTACCTGAAAGGCGAGGGATTGAAGAAGGATGAGAGGGAGGCCTCGAGGTGGTACCGCAGGGCCTCGGAGCAGGGCGACGCGGAATCCCAGAAGATTCTCGGTGACATGTACCGTTACGGAAAGGGGCCTGACCGGGATGCGGTGGCCGCCGAGGCCTGGTACCGGAAGGCTGCGGAAGGCGGCTCGGACAAGGCAAAGGAGTGCCTGGACTTTCTCACCCTGAGCAGGAAGGCGGAGCAGGCTGACAGCTCGGAGGCATTCAGGCTTGCCTGCATGTACGAGTCAGGAACCGGAACGGAGAAGGACTATGGCATGGCCATGAAGCTCTACCTCAAAGCCGCCTCGGAGGGCAGCGCGGATGCCATGCTCTATCTCGGACTTATTTATGATCATTCGCTCTGCGGCGCTGAGGAGAACAAGGAAGAGGCCGCCGGATGGTACCGTAAGGCCCTGGAAAGCTCTGAGGAGGCAGCGGGGAAAGGCAGTGCTGACGCCCAGTACCGCATTGGAATCATGTGCCGTGACGGACTTGGCACCGGGGTGAACCTGCCGGCGGCCGGAAGATGGCTCCGTCTGGCAGCGGAGCAGCATCATGAGAGAGCCGTGGAGGCCCTGGCAAATATGTTCTTCAATGAGCCTGACGGGCTGAGAGAGGATGCTGATGAGGGAGACTCTGAGGCACAGTGCCTTCTCGGAAACATATGCTGTTTCGGCGTCAGGGATTACCAGGCGGCCCTGGAGTGGTACCTCAAGGCGGCCGGGCAGGGAGACGCGTACGGAGAGTACTGCACAGGCTGTATGTACAGGCACGGGCTCGGAGTTCCGGAAGATAAGGAGAAGGCAGAAGCATGGTTCAGGAAAGCTGCTGCCCACGGATCTGCTGAGGCGGCTGATGCTTTACGGGACTTGCCTCCTGATGGTCTGGACGACCTTGATAATGAGGATGTTCCGTTTTAACTCATGAGGCAGCATGAAAAGCATGCGCCTGACTATGAGCCTCGGCGCCGCCATGAGGGGCGGCGCTCTTCAGAGCGAGCCCTCGGGTATCACCGCGGGCGCCTTCCCCGGAAGCTCAGGGGCGCTCCTCTCAGGAGACTCCTTAAGGGGAGCCTTCTCCGTTGCCTTCGCGTCTGTTCCTGCTTTTGCATCAGCCGGAGCGGCACGACGCTTATCCTCTGCTTTGGCTTTTGGCTGCCCGGCTGCCGGCGCCGGAGCTTTTTTCGCTGCCCCTTCCTCTCTGCCGGCCCTGGCTTCAGCAGCCGGGGCGGGTGCCTCATCCTGAACTTTTTCTGCCGTATCCTCCGGCTTCTTCTCAGGCTCGGCAAAGAGCTTTCCGGCCTCGTCTGCCGTTATGAGGAACTTGCCCTTCTTCCCGCTCGTGACCGTTCCATGGCATTCGCTGCTCCCGGGGCGTCCCGCCAGCTCGACGTCCAGGGTGTCGGTGATGAGCCCGAGCTGCGCCTTTACGCCGAGGCTGCCGCCATTTATCCCGATGCTGGCCTTCGAGCTGTTGAGCATCGTCCTGCCGCCTGCCGAGTGGGCCCTGGAGTAGAGATCTGCAAGCGGGGTCTTCTCTTTGATGCCCAGCATGCTGCCCAGGCTGAAGTCAGAGATGTAGAGGTCGGTTCCCGCGAGTGTCACGTTCCCGGAGAGCTCCTTTCCCTTCGCCGCGTTGGAGTCCCAGGAGAGCTTTGCCTCGCCGGAGATGGTGCCTGTCGCGCTGCGGCTGATGCCGGTGAGCTGCAGGATGTTCGCGTCGCTCCGGTTCAGGACGACATCGATGTCTGTTTTCCGGGACCTGCGGTGCTCGCGGACGTTCGCCGAGACGCGCCCGCCGTTCATGAAGCCGTAGAGGTTAAGGTCAAACGCGCCGTTCTTCTGCTCGCCCGTGATGCTGAAGGACCTCAGGTCAACCATCCAGAGTGCGGCCTCGTCGCCCTCGACCGAGATCCTGCTTCCCTGCTGGTACTCGAAGCCGCCGTATGACGACCATGCGAGATCGCTGATGAACATGCTGATGTCCTTGGCGTAGAGCGGGAACTCATCATCGAGAGGCAGCAGCGTCGCGCCCCTGATGACGGCGTGCTTCAGGACATAGCGGCTGAAGGGGAGGTTCGAGAGCAGCATGTCAGGCTCCATGGCCAGCGAGGGCCTCACCGAGTCAAGCTCGAGGTCCCTGAACTCGAGCGTGTTGCCGTCAGAGGCGCCTGATGCCTTGACCCGTCCCTCGAAGATGTCGCCTGTGACGTCGAACACCCAGAAGTCAAATTTGCTGAGCCTTAGATAGGCATTGGTAAGAGAGCTTCCGAGGTAGGAGATCTCGTTCGCGTTGAGCATGGCGCTCATCTCGGTGATGCCGCCGCGGTCCGCGGTGATGCTCGAGATGCCGCCGTCCACGCCGTTGAGGTAGAGGTTGTAGTCCCTGAGGACGATGGTCGATCTTGACACGTTGATGTCATAGGACTTGAGGTGCCAGTCGGTGAGGCCGAACTTTTTGAGGATGTTCCTCTCGACGTGCACGACGGCGTTGTCGATTTCCGAGTTCTTGAGGAAGATGAGCTTCCTGTCCGGGATGATCTCGGCGTAGAGCCGGAGGGAGCCCTTGCCGATGTGCGAGATGAAGTCGTCGATTATGAACCTGCCTTTCTCATCGATCCTCGCGCTGAAGTCGGTGCTCCCGGTGTGCTTCCCGAGGTAGTCGATGTGCTTTGCGTGGAAGAGGGTGTAGAGCGGGGAGTAGTACGATGCCTCTCCGTCCTTTATCGGAGTGTAGCCCGAGACCTCCGCCACGACGCCGTATAGCTTGAAGCTGTCGGCGGTGACATTGAGGTTCCTGACCCGCCCCTCTGCCAGGGTGAGGTTCCGGACCTTAGGCGAGAGGAGGTTCCCCGAGTCAGGGTTCGTGAGATCGAGCTCGGCGTTGACCGCGTCGAACCTGCTGATGATGAGATCGCCCTTGAGAAGCGCCTTGCCGTCAACCTCGGCGTATACCTCGTCGGCGCTGAAGACGCTGCCGATCCTGAGCCCGCTGATGCTGATTTTGCCGGGGTGGACGGGGTTGTAGGAGACGCGGTCAATGCTCACCGGAAGGCTCACGGCCTTCTCAAGGAGCTCCGCGAAGGGCTTCTTGCCGTGCTCGCTCCTGAAATAAAGCGTCGCTGCCGCGGTAAGGATGATGATTCCTGACAGCAGTATCATGAAGCAGAAAGCGAGTTTCTTCAGCATTGGACCTCCGGCTGCGCTGTCCTGCTGCCTTATGGAGAGCCTGCTCATCACCGGGCAGCGGACAGAATGCACACTCATTGTAAATTATTCCGCCGCGCCGGAACAGAAAAAGCCGGATCCGAAGGTCCGGCTTTTGACTTCTGACGCATTCTGCGGGGGAGTGCCCCGGCTTCAGATCAGAGCAGGGTGCTGATGAGCTCCTCATGGCTCTTCGGGCTCAGGAGGGCTGCGGGGATGTCGAGGATGGTGCGGCATCCGCTCTCGCCCTTCTGGTTGAGGCGGAACGCGGCGCGGGCGTAGCAGAGGAGCGCCGATGAGGTGAACTCGGGGTTCGAGTCGAGCTTCAGGCGGTACTCGATGACGTGGCCGTTCTCGCCGTCCTTTCCGGTGCGGCCGCTCGTGAGCACGAAGCCGCCGTGGGCCATGCCGCTGTGGTTCTTCTTGAACTCCTCGTCGGAGATGAAGTGGACGGTGGTGTCATAGTCCGCAAAGTAGTTGGGCATGGTCTTGATGGCAGTCTCGACGGCCTTCGGATCCGCGCCGTCCTTGAGGACGACGAAGCACTCGCGGGTGTGCTTCTCTCTTGCGGTGAGCTCCGGGGTCTTTCCTGCGCGGATCTCCTCGATGGCCTTCTCCACAGGGATGGTGTACTGCTTGGCGTTCTTCACGCCCGGTATTCTCCTGATGGCGTCGGAGTGACCCTGGCTTACGCCCTTGCCCCAGAAGGTGTAGTTCCTGCTGCCGGGGAGGATGGCGTCGCCGAGCACGCGGTTGAGGGAGAAGAGGCCCGGATCCCAGCCGATGGAGATGACGCTGATCTTCCCTGCCTTTTTCGATGCCTCGTCAACATTCCTGAAGTGCTCGGGGATCCTCGCGTGGGTGTCGAAGCTGTCGACCACATTGAAGAGTGCTGCGTACTCCGGGGTCATCTTGGGAAGGTCAGTCGCGCTGCCGCCGCAGAGGATGAGGACGTCGATTCTGTCCTTCCACTCGGCAGCCTTTGCTGCTGACACAACCGGGACGTTCTCAGTCGCGATCTTGAGCGATGCGGGATCGCGGCGGGTGAACACCGCAGCGAGCTCCGTGTCAGGGTTGTGCCTGATGGCGTTCTCGACTCCGCGGCCGAGGTTGCCGTACCCCATTATTCCGATGCGAATCATTTAACTTCAGCTCCTTCATTGGATTATGGAGGGCGGCCTGCCGCCTCCATGCGAAAAACTGAACCAAATTTTAGCACAGAGATGCCTTATGCCTGTGCATCTGCGCCATTTTGGATATAAGGGCATGCCGGAAGAAACCGGAATGAGTGGAAAACGGATTAAGAGGAAGGAAACAAAAGGAAGCATGCGGCGGAAGGCGGGCGCCTTCCGCCGGTCTGGCAATTGAGAGTGCCTCAGCAGGCTCCGAGCGGGGCGCAGGTTGAGTTCGCCGCGTCAACCTCCCAGGTGAGCCCCTTTGACGGATCCTTCGGATCAACCGGTGCGGGGACGTAGATCTTGGTCATCTCGGCCGTGACGTCCTTCCCGTTGGTGTTCTTCGAGGTGAGGGTGACAACGCCGTCCTTCACGGTGATGCTCTTCACGAACTTCGAGACGCCGGTGCCGTACTTGATGGCATCGGCCATGCTCCAGTCCTTGCCCTTGGCCTTCCCGGAGCAGGCGGAGAGCTTCTTCTTCTGCTGGAAGCAGAGCTCGACGGTCTGGAGGACCGGGCCGGTGCCGCGGTCGGCGCTTTTGAAGTTGTAGATGTTTGCCTGGAAATCGGTGAGCTTGGTCCTGTCAATCGAGGGCTTTACCGGAACAGTCTGCTTCGGCTCTTCCTTCTTCACCTCAGCCTTTGCGGTCTTTGCCGCGGAGTCTTTTTTGGCCTGAACGGCCTCTTTGGCCTGAGGCTGGGCAGATGCGGCAGGGGCCGGCTCGTTCTTGCTGCATCCGGTGCACGCTGCTGCGATGGCTGCGGCGGAAAGGGCCGCGATGATGAGACTCTTTTTCATTGCTGGAACTTCCATTATGAACAGAAAAGCCCGGCAAGGAGAAGAACCGGGCTCAGTACGGACTGAACCGCACATCCTGATTATACGAAAAAAGCATTGCTGCGGCAGTTGATTATTTCTGATCTGAGATATCTGTCCGTTTTTTGCCTGAGAGACTCCCTGAGCGGTGAGGCATTCTCAGGAGGAGCCCTCTGCAGCCGCGGATATAATTGACCGGATCCGTGCAGAAGGGCGGAAAGGAAGGGGATGAAATGAAGGTTCTCATTATCTGCACCGGCAACAGCTGCCGGAGCCAGATGGCGGCTGCGTACCTGGAGAGGCTCTGTCCTGAGTGGACCGTGAGGTCGGCGGGCACTGTGCCTGCGCCTGAGGTGAACCCTCTTGCCGTGAGGGTTATGGCAGAGGAGGGAATAGACATCAGCGGCAGGATCCCCATGAGCGTTTCCCGGTACATCCCGGAGCCCTGGGACACGGTGATTACCGTCTGCGGCGGTGCGCGCGAGACCTGCCCGGTGTTCACCGGCAGAGTCTCTGGGCGTCTCCACATCGGCTTTGACGATCCTGCCGCGGCAGAGGGATCATAGGATGAGCGTCTCCGCGTGTTCCGCCGCGTGCGCGATGAGATCAGGGAGGCAATGGCGAAGTTTGCTGCGGAGAACGGCCGTAACGGCTGTCAGAGCTGAGGCGCATTTTTGTCAGATAGCGCGTTTTGATCTGCGGATTTTTGCAGAATAACGCACTCTGAAGCGTGAAAATCTGCAGAATAACGCATTCTGTGGATTTTCCGGACTTCCTCAGGGAGGGAGATACGGATATGATTGACAAGGGACTCCTTGAGCTTGTCCTCTCCGGGCAGAAGAAGAAAATTGAAAACCGTGCCGGTGAGAGGCTCTTTTGCAGAAGCGGGGAGCCGCAGGTGGATTTGGACAGCCCGCAGGCTCAGGTGGTAACCGGCGTCAGGGGCTGCGGCAAGACCTCTCTCTGCCTTAAGGCATTGCATGAGAGGGGAGTGAGGTTCGCCTATGCGGACTTCTCGGATGAGCGCCTTGCGGGGCTCAGGTCTGATCAGCTCAATGACGTCCTTGAGGTCCTTTACAAGATAAACGGGGATTTCAGCTTCCTGTTCCTTGATGAGATACAGACGGTTGAGGGCTGGGAGCTTTTTGCAAACCGGCTGCTCAGAAAGCGGATGCATGTCATCGCGGCAGGCTCCGATGCAGGGCTCCTCTCCGGGAAGTCTGCCACCCATCTTACCGGCAGGAATAAGGTGACGGAGCTCTTTCCCATGTCGTTCCGGGAATTCTGCATGGCACGGGAGGTGGACACTGAGAGCAGGACGGCAAAGGCAGAGGCTTTCCGGCGGACTGCCTTCGATCAGTACCTGATGTGCGGCGGCTTCCCTGAAGCCAGGTCTGCTGGGGAGAGCCGCCGGTACGCTGCAGGGCTTGTCAGCGATGTTCTGCGTGAGACTGAGGAGCGCTGCGGCATAAGCTGCACTGCAGCCTTTGAGAGCATGACGGAGCACCTTCTCAGCAGCGTCCCGTACACCGCTGTCCCGAAGGATCTGGCCGGGAAGTTCGGATTCAGGTCAGAGCACACCGCCAGGAAATACATTGACTGCCTGAAAGGCTCATATCTCCTTACCGGCATTCAGAAATATTCTCCCGAAAGCAGGATAAGGCTTACGCAGGAGAAGCTGTATGCTGCTGACACCGCGCTTATGGCCACGGGGGAGAATGCCCTTTCGGCAGCCGGGATGGATCAAAGGCTCGGGACAATAGTCCTGGCTCACCTTATAAGGAGTTGCAGGGCGGAAGGGCTTGATGTCCGCTATCTGAGCGGGCGTAGCGGTGAGTGCGGCTTTGTGGTCTGCAGTGGCAGCAATGTACGCGAGGCCATTCAGGTGTCCTCTGACATATCAGATAAGGCTGCCCGCAGGCTGAAGATCAGGGGGCTGCTGCTCGCTGAGAGACAGACAGGCTGTACTGATCTTCTTTTGCTTACTCATCACAACAGGGAGGATATCGAGGTGTCTGGATGCCATATCAGGATCCGTCCGGTCTATGAATGGTGCCTGGGGTTAGGGATCTGAGTCTCCGGAGCCTGTGATAACTTTGTGTTCCTATGCCGCCAATTTATGCCGGCATTCCGTAAAAAACGTAACCAATTGTTTTTGCTTATAAAATTGCGATACTGGTGCAATAAGTCTGATTTTTGGGCACTTATTGCACCGGTATCGCCTCATTCTGAGGATATATAAGGTGCCCGGAGCGTCTGCCCGAGCCTCCGGCGGCAGCCTGATGCCCTTCGCTCATGTCCGGGAAGCACCAGGGATCCGCGGCTCTCCGGCGGTGCGCCGTGGCCGGTTATGATCCAAAACAGTGCAATCCTGCCCGATAACAGGACTTTTAATGCGGATTCCGTTTGAGGCGGCAGCATATTTAGTGGTGCTTCAGACACACAGGCACGAGATATGCTGATATCTCCGGTACATCAGGATAGAAAGACCGAGGCGGCTGATTCTTTTGCAGTTTCGGACCTTTTCTTCTGGTCCGTATGTCTTTAGTACTTTTTATTGCAGGCAGTGCTGGCTGCACAACCCAATCAAAAAAAACGGGACACTTTTTATCCAGTTTAAATCAGCCGCAGGAAGATCCGGCCGTGCTCCATGAGCATCAGCAGGCCGGGTTGTTACCGGAAATGCGGCACAAATCCTTAATTTGTCCGGCGTCTCCTCAACTACAATGCACCGACTTACAGGGTGCAGGGCAGGCAAGACTATGGCAGAAAGCAGAAAAGACGTAATCAGCTCCCTTGACCGGGTCATCGGGCTCATCAAGACTGACACCAGAGACATTCCCGCGGCAGAGAAGAAGAGAATGGTGAGGGAGACCCTCGATCAGTTCCAGAACTATGTATCGCCGGGCTGGCTCAAGTACCGGAAGTCCGTCTCCTCGGACTCCGCGGAGGGCGCGGTCCTCGAGTGGCAGGACGGCGGCGCCTACTGCTACGGGCTCGAGGGCGAGAAGTTCATCGACTGCCTGGGCGGCTTCGGCGTGTTCACCTTCGGGCACCGCAACAGCGAGATCCTCGATGTGGTGAAGGCGCAGCTTGACCACCAGGCTCTCCACTCCCAGGAGCTGCTCGATCCGCTCCGCGGCTACCTCGCGAAGGCGATGGCCGCCATCACCCCGGGCGACCTGCAGTACTGCTTCTTCACGAACGGCGGCGCCGAGGCGGTCGAGATGGCCCTCAAGCTCTCGCGCATCGCGACGGGCGGCCGCTGGTTCATCTCCGCAGTAGGAGGCTTCCACGGGAAGTCCATGGGCGCGGTATCAGTCTGCGGCAAGAGCACCTACCGCACTCCCTACGGACCGATGGTTCAGCAGGTCCAGCATGTCCGCTACGGCGTCGCCGATGACATCAGGCAGGCTATAAGGAACCTCCAGGAGGTCGGAGAGAAGGTCGCCGCGGTAATCCTCGAGCCCATCCAGGGCGAGGCCGGCGTCATTGTCCCTCCCGACGGCTACCTGAAGGACGTGCGCGAGATCTGCGACGAGACCGGCGTGGCGCTCATCTTCGACGAGATCCAGACCGGCATGGGCCGCACCGGCACGGTGTGGAGATGCGAGCACGAGGGCGTAACCCCGGACATCATGACCTACGGCAAGGCCTTCGGCGGCGGCATCATGCCGATAACCGGCATCATCTGCCGTCCGAAGATGTGGACGCAGCAGCTCATCGACAACCCGTGGCTCCTCGGCTCCCCGACCTTCGGCGGCAACCCCCTCTGCTGCGCCGCCGCTATTGCCGCAATCCGCTACATGCTCGCCCATGACATCCCGGCGGTATGCGCGAGGAAGGGAAAGCTCCTCAAGGACGGCCTCTCGGGGCTTGCGGCAAAGTACCCTGACGTCATCGCCGAGGTGCGCGGCGTCGGACTGATGCTTGCCGTCGAGTTCCGCTCGCAGCAGCTGGGCTACGAGACGGCGAAGGGCCTCTTCGCCCGCCGCGTCATGACCGCGGGCACTCTCGTGAACGCGAAGACCATCCGCTTCGAGCCGACGGCGGAGATTTCTGAGGAGGACATCAGCGAGGTCATCAGCCGCCTCGACGAGGCCCTTGCCGACACCCGCCGCAGGTGCGCCCGCGACATGAGGAAGAGCGGCGCGGCGCCCCGCACTCTCAAGGACGTCTCCCGCAAGAACGTGCCCGGCGTTTCCGCATTCATCAAGATGCAGCAGGCTGTCCAGGACCGGGGGCTCACGAGGAAGCAGTGATTCAGTATCTGCGGGGAAATTCCCGGAATGACCGCTGCGAGGCAGGAGCGTCACGGGAAGGCCCGTGACACTCCCCCATGAGACTTCCCGCGGGGCGCCTGCCTTAGGGCTCGGCGCCCCGTTCCTTTCTTTCACCCGTCATTCCGCAGCCCCGCGGAAGCCTTCCCCTGAGCCCAGAGCAGCGCTGCATCAGTGCATTCCCCTCGCAGGGATGTGACAGCCGCCTGTTTTTTTACAAAACTTTTCATTTTTCTTACAGGTCCTTAATAGTTTGAGGGCTAAAACTCCCGGCACTGTCATATAATGAGCCCGGACCGGAGCCACCTGCGCCCGGGGCATAACCGTGCCCGGGCGGGGCGTCTCACGGGGCGGCGCCTCCATTGAGGCTTTGTTGGACTGACCTGGAAATAGCGGCGAATGATATATCTTGTAGAGGATGATGACGATATCAGGGATCTGATGGTTTACTCCTTCAGAAACTCAAGGCTTGACGCCGAGGGCTTCTCCAGGCCGTCCGACTTCTGGAAGGCCATGGCCTCGGAGCTCCCTGACATCATCCTTCTCGACATCATGCTCCCCGAGGAGGACGGCATCTCGATCCTCAGGAAGCTCCGGAGCAAGGAGAAGACCCGCTCCATTCCGGTCATGATGGTGACGGCGAAGGGCAGCGAGTACGACAAGGTGCAGGGACTTGATCTCGGCGCTGACGACTACCTCGCGAAGCCCTTCGGCATCATGGAGCTCATCGCCCGCGTCAAGGCCCTGATGCGCCGCACCGGCACCAAGTCAGGGGACGGCTCGGAGGAGGAGGTGCTGCGCCACGGCGACATCGAGCTCCGCCCCGCCGGGCGCTATGTCTCCGTCGGGGGCGAGGACGTGAAGCTCTCCGCGAGGGAGTTCGATCTCCTCGAGTACTTCATGCGCCGCCCGGGCGTCGTGCTCTCCCGCGACCTCATCCTCACCCGCGTCTGGGGCTACTCCTGCAGCATCGAGAGCCGCACCGTCGACGTCCACGTCAAGTCGCTCCGGAAGAAGCTCGGCGACGCGGGCGCGGAGATTGAGACGGTGAGGGGCATCGGCTACCGCCTCAACCAGGAGAGCGAGGCTTGAAGCGCAGAATATTCCTGAGCCTTGTCCTCATCGCGCTGATCTCGGCCGTCATCGCCATGCTGGTGACCGGCTTCTTCTATTTCGGGGAGTACGAGAAGAGGGCGCGCTTCGATCTCAGGCAGCAGCTCTCCGCGGCTGCCGAGGGCTACCGGACGGGCGGCGAGAGCTACATCAGATCGCTCCGGCTTGACTCCAGGATCACCCTCATCGAGGAGGACGGCGACGTCATCTACGACTCGAGGGGCTCCGCCTCCGAGATGAACTCCCACGCTGACAGGCAGGAGTTCATCGACGCGGAGAGGAGCGGCAGCGGCACGAGCGAGCGCCGCTCCGAGACCATGGGCCTCAAGACCATGTACGAGGCGGAGCTCCTGCCGGACGGCAGGGTCCTCCGCATGTCGGTCGACATCGAGAGCCTCACCTACTCGTTCAGGACCGCGGTGTTCTTCGTCCTCCTCATCTTCATCCCGTTCTGCTTCCTCCTGCTCCTCGCCGCGGAGCTCATCACGAGGCGCCTCGCGGGGCCCATCTCGCGGATTGACCTTGACCGGCCGCTCGACTCCAACGTCTACCCGGAGCTCTACCCGCTCCTCTCGAAGATCTCGGGGCAGAACCGCAAGATCGAGCTGCAGCTCAGGGAGCTCAGCACCAGGCAGAGCGTCATCAGGACCGTGACCTCCAACATGAGGGAGGGCGTCATCTTCACCGATCCTGACCAGATCATCCTCCTCTCGAACGGCGAGGCGAGGAACTTCCTCCAGGCGATAGGCGAGGATCCCGACGCACCGCGCATCCTCGACACCATGAAGGGCATCGGCGCGCTCTCGAAGGATGTCCGGAAGGGCGTCACCTCGAGGAAGCTCATCTTCTCCGGGAACCTTTACTACGAGGTCCAGGGCTCCGCGGTCTACTCCGGAGAGACCGAGGTCGGCTGCTGCTACACGATAAGGAACGTCACGACCGACGTCATGCAGGAGCAGCAGCGCCGCGAGTTCTCCGCCAACGTCTCCCACGAGCTCAAGACCCCGCTCACCTCCATCTCGGGCTTTGCCGAGATCATCAAGAGCGGCATCGCGAAGCCCGAGGACGTCCCGGTGTTCGCCGGGAAGATCATGGCTGACGTGAAGCGCCTCCTCGGGCTCATCGACGACATCATCAGGCTCTCGCGCCTTGAGAGCGGCGGCGCTAACGAGTTCCGGATCTGCGATTTGGGCGCCATGGCCGAGGAGGTCGCGGCGCAGTACGAGTTCACCGCCGAGCAGCAGAAGGTCACGCTCTCCTGCGACGTGGGGCATGTGAGGATCCGCGCGGTGGTGCCCTTCCTCCGCGACATCATCGCGAACCTCATCGACAACGCCATCAAGTACAACAGGCCGGAGGGGAAGGTCACGGTGAGCGTCAGTCAGAGCAGATCCGACGCCAGGCTCACGGTGAGCGACACCGGCATCGGCATCCCCGCTGACTGCCGGAGCCGGGTGTTCGAGAGGTTTTTCCGGGTGGACAAGAACCACTCGAGGAAAATCGGCGGCACCGGACTCGGCCTTTCCATCGTGAAGCACGCCGCTGAGGCGAACGGCGGGGTGATTACCCTTGAGAGCGAGCTCGGGAAGGGCACCAGCATTACCGTAACGTTCCCGGTGTGCAATGATGAGAAGGACGCTCCCGCACGGCAGGCTTCCGCACCGGCCGCAGTGTCTTCTGAAGCCGGCGCGAAGGCCCCGGGGACGCCCGTCCCTGCCCCTGTCCCCTCTGCCGCGGCGGCGGGCGCGGCCTGAGCATTCTGCAACATGGCTGCACCATGATGCCGCACGGTGCCAGCGGTCACGGACAGCCTTTCCTTTGTGTGGTATAAGACTCCTAAACATCATGAGGAGGTGGTCCATGATTTCGTTCAGCATGCCAGTAAGGGTGTTCTTCGGCGAGAACGCCGTAGCGGAGAACTCCGCGGTTTTCGAGCGCTTCTCCGGGAAGAAGGCTTTCATCGTCACCGGGGCCCGCTCCGCGAAGGAGAGCGGCGCGCTCAGGGATGTCTCCGCAGCGCTCTCGAAGCACGCCATTGAGTACGAGGTCTGGAGCGATGTTGTGCCGAACCCCGGGGTGGAGCTCGTCTACCGCGGGGCGAAGGAAGCGAGGAAGTGCGGCGCAGCCTTCGTCATCGGCATCGGCGGCGGCTCGGCCATGGACGCGGCGAAGGTCATTGCGCTCCTTGCGGTGAACCCCATCCCGAAGGCCGCGATATTCGCGGGCTCCCCGGAGCCGAAGGCCCTTCCGGTCATTCAGATCCCGACCACGTCCGGCACGGGAAGCGAGGTCACCCCGAACTCGGTCCTCTCGAATGACACAGACATGACGAAGACCAGCGTCGCCTCGCCAGCGATGTTCGCCGACACCGCCTTCGTCGATCCGCGCTACACCGTGACCATGGACAGGAAAACCACAATTGACACCGCGGTCGACGCCATGACCCACGCCGTGGAGGGGATGATGTCGAAGAGGGCCGGGAGGCTCACCGACGCGCTTGCCGCCGAGGCCATAGGCTGTTTCGTCTCCGCTGAGCCTGCGCTCCTCGGGGAGGAGGAGATCAGCATGAAGGAGCGCTCCTCGCTTCTCTACGCCTCAACGGTCGCCGGCATGGTGATCGCGCAGACCGGGACGGTCGGCGTCCATGCCATGGGCTATCAGCTCACCTACCACCGCTCGGTGCCGCACGGGCGCGCGAACGGCTTTATCCTCACTGACTACCTCGCCGCCGTAGAGAAGCATGATCCGGTAATCGTCAGCACCATCCTGGAGGAGCTCGGGCTTGAGGACCTCTGTGAGCTCCGGACCCTGATGGACCGCCTCCTCGGGCCCCGTCCCGCGGTCTCCGACTTCGAGATCGAGGGGTTCGCGAAGCGCGCCGCGGCGGCCCCCGGCATGAGGAACGGCGCCGTGGTCCTCACCGAGTCCGAGATCAGGTCGGTCTACCGCAGGTCCCTGGCCTGACCTTTCCTGAAGCGCTCTGCCGGCGGGCCGATATGTGTCTTTTGTGAAGTGCCGGCAGTTTTAAAACGCGGGAATGTGGCAGAATGTATTGGGGAATTTGTTTCCTGATAATTGTCGTGAGCCAGTTTTTTGAGATACAGCTATGCCACATAAAGCACGATTCTTCTGCGCTGCGGTCTTTGCCTGCGCCGTCTCGGCGGTGATAGCGGGCAGCGAGCCTGACGGCAGCCTCTCCGACCGCCTCGGGGACGTGCTCGCCGGGGATCTCGGCGGGCAGGATGTGGTCGAGAAGACGAAGAGCGGCAGGGTCAAGAACAGCATGCCGCTCACCGGGCAGCCCTTCAGGGTCATGGCTGTGCTCCACGGGCTCGACTCCCATGACAAACTCGGCAACGCCGCGGTCTGCCTTGACGTGAACGGGGACGGCTTCTGCGACCGGAACGACATCGGCCTCACCATGTCCTCGAAGGACGGGCAGGCTGAGTTCCAGATCGAGGAGGGCGACTTCATCAGCGCCGTCGAGAACTTCAGGAACATTGTCGCCGTGACGCAGTTCGGCGTCCTTGCCGCGAGAATCGACAGCGGCGCTCCGGTCGCGTCAAAGGCCCATCTCCTCCGCTACGACCTCTCCCTCCCGTCGACGCTGGTCGCCCAGTCGGCCTCGGCCCTCGTCGGCACGGAGCTTGAGGACTACAACGGCGCGGTCAACGCCTCCACCGAGGAGCTCGGCGGCGACAAGAACGATCTGAGGGAGCATGACTTCAAGGAGAACTCCCCCGTATACATCTTCTTCAAGTCCCTGCGCGACGCGAAGATGGACATCGACTCGACCGTCTTCATCCCGGGGGCCCTCCGGGACATCAGGAGCGATCTCGCGCAGCATTTCTCGCCAGAGTACATCTCGCTCTATTTCCAGAAGACCGGCGAGTTCTCGGTCCGCCAGGCAAGCGACAACAACCCTCCGGAGAACCCCCGGATCATCTACACGGTTGACCTAAGCACCTGCTACAGCCTGCAGTTCAGCGGCAGGGCGGAGGATCAGGACAAGGGCGACGTCATCACCTACCGGTGGGACTTCGGGGACGGGAGCGACGTGCAGACCACGAAGTCCGCCGAGGAGCCGATCTTCCACAAGTTCTCTCCGGGCGGGAAGACCGACGGGCAGTACACGGTCAGGATGACCGCGGACGACGGGCGCGGCGGCACGGTGTCAGTCGAGCAGCCGGTGTTCATCAACACCGCGCTCTGCCCCGCGGAGGCAAAGCCCTATGTGTTCTACGCGAAGAACGACTCCGGCTCCTATGACATCAGCTTCAACCTGAGTCCGATGACCCTCCGGCAGGAGAAAATCAAGGGCTACAGATGGGATTTCGGGGACGGGCGGCATCAGGAGACTGACGGCGCGGTCCCGCAGGTGAGCCACGAGTACAAGGCGCGAACCAAGCCCTACACCATTGTGGTGAACGCCTACGCGGAGAGCGGCAAGGCCTGGAGCGCCTCGGCGAAGATAACGCCTGATCCGGCGAAGGCCGGCGAGCTCCCGGAATCCGACATGGGCATCGACTTCAACGGGCAGACCATCAGGCTCTACCAGAACGACTACGGCGATCCTGACGCGCTCAGGGGACTCAACACCAGCTGGAAGATCGAGTCCGTGACTGACGAGCCGGTGATAAGCGACATCTTCATGACCGGCGAGAAGTCGTTCGTCTACACGCTACCCGTGAACCCCGACGACAACATCGCTGAGTACATCGTGATCCTCGGCCAGTCGGACAGCGCGGGCAACTACCGCTCGATCATCCAGGGCATCTACTGCGACAAGGCGACGAAGGAGTGCACCTACAACTAAGGGTGCCTCTGTGCAGGTACGGCCGTCCTCAGGGGCGGCCTTTTCAATTCCGGCCGGGCCGCTTGAGGACAGGATGATGCTGGTTGCATTCCCGGCAGGCGGGAAGCGGCTCCTTGACACGAAGAGGCTCGAAGGCCCGGTGTTCAGGGCGCCTGGCGATGAGAGGATCTTCAGAAACTCAGAGATTCATCCTGGCACCATCACCCGGGATGGCCGGGACATCGATATTGCGCCTGAGACGGTATACCGGGAGAGAGTCCCGTATGGCGGAGAAGGGCGCGGCGCAGCCTTATGACAGCTCTGTCACAAAAGCCTCAGCTCAGTATGGCAGAGCACAGGGCACCTTACTATACTGAGACCGTGCTGCGGTCAATTCATCCGTCCCTGCCTCTCGTAATACCTCGAGGCGCTGTCTCCGCGATGATGACATATCGCGGCGGGCAAATTCCCTCATGCCGTACAAAGCTCAATCTTAAGAGCACTTTTGGCAGTGGGTCAAATACCGTCCGCGAATAACTCTCACGCCGGATCCGCTGATGGATTTCTTCCTGAGGCTACACGGTGCACATGCCCGGCACGGCATCCCTTCATTTCCCATGAAGGGATGTTCCTTCTTCCCCGTCCAATGCATTTTTCCTGATAATCCCCGTCATGCCGGCAGCATTCTTGTCTCTTTGGTGACACCGGACATGGAAATGCAGCGTGACGCTTAAAGCCGCTGATGAATGATTGCGCTGCTTCGAATCCGGACGGCACAGAGCCCTGTTTGCCTTTGATAATGCGGACTTTTTTGTGCTTTTTCTGACTTCATTCGGTTTAAATCGTGCCACAGGTCACAATCGAATGGCGCCCCATTGTATAAAATTTAACACCGCGAAAATTGTGCACGGCAGCGCCGTGCAGTCAGCGGGCTGAGAACAATAAAAAAGGCCGGTCCGCTCCGCCCCGTCTCCCGCACTGACGGAAGACGCGATCATAAAAGCATAGGAACTAACGAACATATGAAGATGAAAAAGCCGGGCTTCAGGATCAGCAAGCTCATGCTGGCCCTCGGCGTAGCCATGTCAGTTCCGTTCTCTGCAGTCGTCGGGCTGTCAGACGCGGAGGCTCTCATAGCTGCCACCCACGTATATCACAACCACATGCCGAACTTCTGGCCGTACTACGACACCTCGAAGTACGCCTCCACTCCGGTCGGCGGCGCTATCCGCTACACCTATGACGGCGGTGCCATGGCGCTCCAGAGCGGCTCGGTCGCAGGCTACGCGCTCGCCCTGAAAAACGGCAAGCTGATGCCTCACGACAACCTCAACCAGTATTACGACAGGGACGCGAAGCGCAACGCCTACACCAACTGGCCGGCTGACACCGCGAGGAAGTTCGTCTCGCAGCATCCGCAGAGCCAGGTACAGGTAACCATGTCCGCTGCGGTAATCAACGATGTCCAGGACTTCGCCGAGCGCGGCACCTTCGACTTCTTCAAGCCGGGCTGGGCATACAAGTGGGTAGACGCATACAACAGCCTCAAGACCGCCAACGGCTTCCATGCGCTTGAGCCTATCCACTTCACCGGCCACCATTCCATGGGCCCCCTGGTCGGACCGCAGTATTTCCTGAAGGATCTCATTTACCAGAACGTAACCCTGCAGCAGGACTACTTCCTCGGCGACTCGTTCAGGCCCTCGGAGGGATTCTTCCCGACCGAGCTCGGCTTCTCCGAGAGGCTCATCCCGACTCTCAGGAAGCTCGGCGTAAAGTGGTCAGTCATGGGCAACAACCATTTCTCCCGTGCGGTAAAGAGCTATCCTTATCTCGATGACCCGGGGAAGGATACCCTTGTTTCCCCTCCGAACAGGGCAGATCTCCAGAACGACGTTGACGGCGGCACCTGGTATACCCTCGGCATGGAGCACGAGCAGCAGAACATCGTCAACTACTTCCCGTTCGCTGACATCCCGCACTGGGTACAGTATGTCAACCCCGAGACCGGTGAGGTCTACAAGCTCGCCGGAATCCCTGTTGATCAGAACGGCTCCTGGCTTGAGGGCTGGGAAGGAAAGGCCGGTCCTGAGCAGACCATCGGCAAGTTCGAGAAGGACGCCGGCGGCCGTGTTCCCTACTTCGTAATCGCCCACGACGGCGATAACGGCGAGGGCCGCGCGGGCTCCGTGGAGACCTGGGAAAATTCCGGCAACTTCACCTACGTACAGCCCGGGGTAAAGGGCATGGGCGTACAGGAGTACCTCAAGACCTATCCTATCCCCGAGGATGATGTCCAGCACGTCCAGGACGGCTCCTGGGTTGATACCCGTGATTCATCCTCAGACCCGACCTGGTACCACTGGCATATCCCGATGGGCGTATGGAAGGGACAGTTCGCTGACTTCACCAAGGCAACCGGCAAGACCTTCGACTGGCCGACCAACTTTGACGGCACCCCGCTCGGGCACGCTGTCTCCATGGAGTACGGCTACCACTACCTCGAGAGAAACTTCGCCCTCCTCCAGGCTGCCATCAACTACGCCGAGACTGCAGAGCAGATCTGGCTCGACGGCCATCCCAACTACTGGTCTCCGAAGACTGACAAGGAGAAGCGCGTAACCTACGAGGGCAACCAGCTCAATCCGTACATGATGAGCTACCCTGTGAAGGGCGACGAGAGCAATGACTACAAGGGCGGCGCGAACCCTGCGGAGCTCGGCTGGTACTTCCTCATCAGCTCCATTGACTCGGGCTTCGGCTACTATGACGAGAACGTTGATGATAACGTCAAGCCCTCGCTCGGCTTCAACCAGTCCCTGTTCTTCACCGAGCCCTACGTAGAGGCTCACGCCGGAGAGGACCGCACCGGTCCTTCCATGTGGTGGGTGCAGCGCTATCCGTACAATCCGGGCAGCGCCAACGCCTCCAAGGCCGAGGGCTGGACCAAGCTCTGGGCCAACAACAGCTTCGCCATCTACACCTATGCCTATGATGTAAGCGGCATCCAGGATGTCAAGGTCTTCATCAGAAAGCACAAGGACAAGAGGATGTCCCCGACCGACATCGCTCCGCGCGTCTATGATCCGGCCTCCGTCTGCCCTGGCGTCGCAAACTGCGATCCTGACCAGGTAGGCGAGTGGGTAGAGTATCCTACCAAGGTCAGGGACCTTACCCCGGACATGAACGGAGTCGCCTGGCAGAACAACGATGTAAGCTACAACTACAAGGTCATCCCCGGCCAGAAGATCGGCTCCACCTACTATGCCTATATCGATGATCTCCAGGACGAGCTCGTCGACTACTACATGGAGGCTACCGATACCCTCGGCAATGTCACGAAGAGCGAGATCCAGCAGGTCTATGTAGGCGCCGGCCGCTACACCAAGAAGGACGGCAAGTGGGTTGAGGACATCAACGGCGAGCAGGAGGGAAGCGAGGCATTCCTCTCCCGCGTCGGACCGCGCCCGACCTACAAGAACATCACCCTCTGGGCCAACCCGTCTGACGGCTCCAAGCCTGCCTCCGACTACCGCGCGCAGGGCGACGAGAACTGGGGCAGCGCTTCCTACAAGGAGGCCTCTGAGGGCTGGTACAAGGCATCCGTCCGCTACATCGACACCTCAAGCTGCGCTGACACCCGCTACCATGCCTACGGCACCGCGGCATCCGGCGACGGCCAGTGCCTCTCGGCTGACGAGAGCAGCAGCTGGATGTGGGATGAGGAGAGCCAGCAGTTTGTTCCGGGCGTTCCTCACATCATTCAGCATGCCGACATCTACTTCAAGCCGGCATCAGATCCGGGCAAGGTCTGCATGCACTACAGGGCTCTCCCCCAGACCGGCGACGAGGGCTGGACTGCAGTTCCGGGCGAGGAGATGGATAAGTCTCAGTATTCAGGCTGGTACGTGCTGGGGCATGACTTCGATTATGACGCCACCGGCATTGAGTTCCTCTTCAATGACTGCGGAAACAGCTGGTACAAGAACTCGAGCGGCGGCAACTTCGTGGTTGATGGTATCAAGGACACTGCCGTTGAGGGAACCAACATTGGACCTCTCCCCGGCCCTACCAACCAGAGCCCGGTAGCCAAGGCCTCCGCCTCCGCCGACAATGTTGACGCAGGCACCGCGGTAACCCTGAGCGCGGCAGGCTCCAAGGATCCTGACGGCTCCATCTCGAGCTACGTCTGGACCGCCGGCGGCAAGAGCATCGGATCCGGCGAGACCGTGAAGGTTACCCCGGAGAAGACCACCACCTACACCCTTACCGTAACCGATGACAAGGGGGCAACCTCCTCTGCAACGGTCAAGGTAACCGTAAAGGCGGTCAACCATGCTCCCAAGGCATCCTTCACTGCTGCGGCAAAGAAGCTCACCGTACAGTTCACCAACACCTCAAAGGATCAGGACGGCGACAAGCTGACCTATTCATGGGATTTCGGTGACGGCGAGACCTCGGCCGAGGCTTCCCCGAAGCATGTCTATGCCGATGAGGACTCCTATGAGGTAACTCTCACCGCGACTGACGCGAAGGGCCTCTCGAACAGTGCAAAGCAGACCGTAACCGTACAGAACACCAACACTGCTCCGAAGGCTGCGTTCTCTGTAAGCAAGAGCGCTCTCAACGTGACCTTCACCAACCAGTCCAAGGATGAGGACGGCGACAAGCTGACCTATTCATGGGACTTCGGTGACGGCGAGACCTCCGATGCGGCAAGCCCTGCGCACACCTATGCTGAGGAAGGAACCTACAACGTCTACCTCACCGTATCTGACGGCAAGGCCGAGAGCACCGCGCAGCAGGACGTAACCGTCAACCAGGCAGCCAAGTGCACGCCGCAGAACAAGTCGATGTACTTCGCCTCGACCGCCAACAAGTGGACCTTCGAGGAGATGAAGTACAACGAGGAGAACTGCAGCTGGGAGATTGGTGTTCACTTCGACGGCAAGGGCGACGAGAACGGCGAGCAGCGCTTCAAGGTAACCTCAGCTCCTGACTGGCAGCACCGCATCTACGGTCAGGGCCTCGACAACCAGCTCTGCGACAACACCAGAATGTGCGGCGATGTCTTCACCGACGCTCAGGGCATGACAATTATCGGAGTCAAGGACACCGACGGCGAGCTGACCTACGATGTTGTTCCCACGGGCATACCTGATGCCAGGTGCGACAAGCATGAGGCTATGTACTATGCCGGCACCACCAACGGCTGGACCTTCGAGCCGATGAAGTGCTATGCAGGCGGCATCTGGTACATCGAGGTTGATTTCACCGGCAAGGGCGACGAGAACGGCGGCCAGCGCTGGAAGGTAACCACCGCTCCTGACTGGCAGCACGGCATCTACGGACAGGGCCTTGACAACCAGCTCTGCGACAACACCAGGACCTGCGGCGATGTCTACACCGACAAGAAGGGCAAGTACTTCCTTATGGTCCGTGATGACGGCATGACCTGGGAGATTGAGAAAGGTCTGCCAGTATATTAATCAAATGACGCTGCGGCTCCTTTCAGAGGAGCACCAGTAAAACAGGGCCGGCTTGATGCCGGCCTTTCTTATTTCTGATCCATTCATTCCCGGAGCACTGCCTCCGGCTCTTCCCCGAATCCCTTCTCTCCGGCAGGCGCCGGATTCTGGCCGTTTCCGGCAAAAATGGTAAAATCCCCTCAGATCCGGAGGTTGCTGTGGCGCAGAGTATTCTTTTGTTGCAATTCACGCCCCTTGCGGGTGCGACGTCAGACAATGCCGGAGCTTCTTCAGGACTCAATCAGGAATTCTGCAGAATTGGCCTTGTTATGACTGGAAGAACATCCAGCTCTTCGCCAGCGAAGGGGCAGAACGTCTATTCCATAACTTCATGATAACTGCAACAGATGGTGCAATCAAATTTTAATGAATGCAGAAATGTCATAATGAGTCATTATCATGAATTTTTACTTGCATCCAATCAGGCTTAAGATGGCTGTAAACAGTAACATTCTTTTGAACATGATGGGAGTGCAGCTCTACTCCCTGAGAATAGGAACGCCCGCCTTTGAGGCGCTCCGGAAGAACGTTCCCGCCTCCCTCCTCCCCCAGCCAGAGGTTAAGAAGGAGGCGGCGCAGGCAGGGCCCGAGTCTTTCGCCGAGCTCTCGGGTAAGCCGCAGCAGGGCGCAGCCCAGAAGGCTCCGCCCAAGAGCTCGTTCGGAGCCTACGCGGGGGAGCTCGGCGGCTTCAGGCGCGAGAGCCGGCCGGTAAATTTCTACCGTCCGCCGAAATATCCCTTCACCATCTTCAAGATCGTGGGGCCGTTTCCCGAGTGCATCGCGGATCTCTACGCGGTCCTGCGCCCGGATATCCTGTTCTTCCGCTCATCGCCCTCCGAGATAAGGAGGGGCGATCTGGTGCTTGTCACTGACACCACCGCGAGCATCCCGGTCCCCGCGACCTACTTTGACTTCAGGGGAGGAGCGAAGAAGCTCTTCGGGGATCTCTTCGGGAAAGGGCTCCTCCGTCCCGCGCCGGGGGCGGGCAGGGCATGACTGCGGGATCACTCCTTTTCCCGCTCCGCCTCGTCCGCGGCATCAGGGGCAGGCTCCGCACCTTCCTCATCACGCTCGCGGCGCTCCTCGCGTCATCCGTGTGCCTCTCGGGCGTCAGGGTCTACTCCTATGTCGACGAGAACGGCACCACCCACTTCACCGACATCCCGGTTGACGAGAGCGAGGTCGCGGCAGACGTCATGACCGAGGACTTCTACGATGACTGCGGTGAGAACGAGGTGCAGCTCGCGATCAGGGACGAGGACGGCGACTACGCAGTCTACATCACTAACCTCATCGCCTCGCCGGTCACCGTGACCCTCCACGCGAGCCACCCTGAGTACGTCGAGAGCGACATCGACTTCTCGAAGATTTACCGCATAGGGGAGGGCAAGACCGAGCCCTTGGGGTACATTTCATACAGCGACGGCGGGGTGTTCGAACTCTCCTTCACCTGCAGTATCGGTACCCCGACCTTCGACATGAAGGAGTACAGCGGCAACGAGTTCATCATCCCGTTCTACGGGACGTTCCGCGTCACGCAGGCACCGGGCGGGAAGCTGAGCCACTCGGGGCCCGCGAGCCGCTACGCAGTTGACATCAGCATGCCGATAGGGACTCCCGTGCGCGCCTCGCGCCGCGGGCGTGTGGTCAACATGAAGATGAACTCCTCGACAGGCGGACCGTCTCCTTCATTCAGGCCCTTCGCGAACTTCATCCGCATCCTCCACGATGACGGGACGAGCTCCATTTACGTTCACCTCAAGGGCGGCTCCGCGATGGTCTCGAAGGGACAGATGGTCGAGACCGGGCAGGTCATAGCGCTCTCCGGCAACACCGGCTACACCACCGGTCCGCACCTTCATTTTGCCGTGCAGCACAACAACGGCGTGAGGAACGTGGGGCTGCCGTTCAAATTCGCGGAGATCGGGCGCATGCCGAAGTGGGGCGAGAGCCTCACTGGAAGGTGAGGACGTGATACGGACCCAGGCACCGGCCGGCGAAATCTTTGCTGTCAGAGCTGCACTCAGAGCGTGAGCTCCTGAGACTCCACAGCGCACTGGCGGTGGAAGAATGCGATGCCGTAGCCGAAGATTTTCCTGACAAATCTATCCCTGACTGCCTCAGCGTAATCCTTATCAATAATCTGCCTAATTGCCTCATGGGCCATGTCGCTGAGCTCCTCACGTGAGGCGGCATACTTCAGCTCTATTATTACGGCAACATCGAGTTTGGCCGAGCGAAAGGTAATATCAGCGTAACCGTCACCGCTGTCCGTATTGGATGAATGATCCTTTATCAGATCGCCTGCCGACAGGATGATTCCGTTTAGAAGTCCATGATAGTAGTTTTCTTTTGGCTCTTTGCAGGCGACATCACGTGCAGATACAAATGTGAGAAGCGCATTGGTCAGCTCTAGAGCAAGTCTCTCTGCATTGCCTTCAAGAAGTGCCTCTGCAATGGCTTTGGAATAGTTTTCGAAATATGCTCCGCCTCTTTTGTGGTAATAGGCCATTATGTTTGAGTCAAAGCATTTTCTGATCTCAGCGTTCGGGATTCGGAACCAGCAAACGTCGTCAGTGTCTATTTTTTCGAGTGTCAGATATCCGGTATAGACAAGCAGATTCCAGAACTGTCCGGCGTCGCTGAGGTCAAAGTCGCCGTAACTCATATCTTCATGGACTTTGACGTCAATGCTTTTTCCATCAAGCAGATCCTGAAGCATGGCGGCACCCTGCTCGCTTAGGTGCGGCATATACTGTGTGATGATTTTGCTGTTGCTGGTATTGTTCCAGTAGGCCGGCGGAGCAAATGACTCTGGTCCTCTGGCGCGGGGCTTCAGGAGATCGGATACGTAGCATGTCACGTCCCATGGACAGAATATTTCTTTTGAGCCGATTCTGTAGCCATCGTAGAAGTCCCTGGCCCGATCATAGAGGTTTCTGAGTCCGTAGTAGGAGAGCATTGCTCTGACTTCATCCGGTGTGAAGCCGAATGCTGCAGAGAGACTGTCATCATCTGACAGCACCGAGTTGACTGAGTAGTTGTTAAGGCCGGTAAAGATGCCTTCTTTCGTTGCTCTGAGGCACCCGGTCAGAATTCCCCGGTGGATGTAATCATTGGATTTAAGTGCGATGCTGAGCATGGGGCCGATCACCTTGCTCATTTGCTCGTAGTACCCTCCCATGGCAGCTTTCTGAAGAGGAACGTCATACTCGTCAATTAGAAGAAGAGGTCTTTTACCGCAGTGCCTGAACAGGGCTCTGCAAAGAATAAAAAGAGATGACTGAAGGATGTCTATTGATTCAGCAGTGCCGGAGCATAGCAGATCATGATCCAGAAGCTTGCTGAAAGCTTCTTTCTCAGTTGCGTACAGAGCCTTGCTGTCCATAAGCCAAGTAAAGCTACAGGCAAGATCTAAGATGGTCTCTCCAAGCCGTACGCAGGCATTCCTGAAATCAAAACCGGCTGCGTCCTTTAGTGTGAGTGAAACTACGGGATACTGTCCCATGTGCTTTCTGCAGAACTCCTGGTCTCTTGTGATATCAAGTGCTTTGAAAAGCTCATTCTGCAAAGAGGTGTCACCGGGGTTCTCATAGTTCATCTCAAAAAAGTACCTGATGGTGCTCATCATCAGAGTCTTGCCGAAGCGCCTCGGGCGCAGCATAAGAAGCCGGTCGTTGTCATACTCAAAAATTGTTCTCAGGTACTGCGTTTTGTCGACGTAGTAGCACCCGCTCTGAATAAGATTCCTGAAGTTCTCTTTGCCTGTGGCAGGACGAAGCCGTTCCCCTGCTGCTGACAATGCTGCCATGGCTGTGCTCTCACTGCATATTATTGTTGCAATAAAGGATAGATGATCGTGGGACAGTTTGCAAAACGAACCTAACCTCTGTAGGCGGAATATTGCCTCTGACGCCTGCCATTTGAGCTGGGCCGTCATGCCATTCGCGTACTTCATCATGAGCCTGCTCGGTGGCAGCCTGGTCTT
>Ga0256404_1003276_pt1 | contig 33447 bp, 26 predicted proteins | sample RumenRJG_01DNA_FD_185990 | JGI IMG/M metagenome (GOLD analysis project Ga0256404, IMG submission 185990) | Bovine rumen microbial communities from Lethbridge, Alberta, Canada - RJG_01 | ecosystem: Host-associated > Mammals > Digestive system > Stomach > Rumen | place: Canada: Alberta | collected...
TCAATGATAAACACCAGCTTTTTCTTTTGAACCTTAGCAATACGGGCGGCGAGCGGCGTCGGTGTGACGGTCGTCAGGTTGCTCATCTTCTGGATAGAGGTAACGACCAAAAGGTTCGGCGTATCGTTCTCCAGTTTGGAAAGCAGGCTGTTTGTGTTCTCTGTGTCTTCAATGTCATCACAATCGGAGAAATTGCGATAGTTGTCATAGGTCTGCTTCCAGAGCTCGTCTCTGTCCATCAAGAAAACGATTTTATCCACCTTGCCGGAGGATTTGATCAGCTGTGCGCACTTGAAACTGGTCATGGTCTTGCCGCTGCCGGTAGTGTGGTACACATAGCCGCCCTTTTGCTGGCCGTCATCCCAGTCGATGCGTTTGACGACCTGAGAATATATCTTGTAAGCGGCGTGATATTGATAGCTACGCATCACCTTGAGAATGTTATCCGTTCCGTCGGCAATAGTGCCATAGCCGATTAGACGGTGCGCCATGGGGATAGAAAGAAACTTCTCGGCAATCTCTTCCCAATCGTTGATATACCTGTTATTAAAGTCGCCCCAATGGAAATAGTAATCTGAGTTAAACGCCCGATCACGCCCGGGATTCGCAAAATACAACGTTTCCTCTGGTGTCATCGCAACAAACACCTGCACAAGGGAGAAAAAGCCGGTAAACACGCCGTGCTGCATGTACTTGCTGAGCTGATTGCACGCTTGTTCCGCTTTTACAGGGGTGTTCTTGAGCTCAATATGAAACAGGGGCATGCCGTTGATGAGCAGCATCAAATCGCCTCTGCGGTCGCCAAGAACCTCCGAAGGAATCGGCAGCTTTGGCTGGCGGGCAATCTGATATACGCTTTTTCCTGCGGCGATCTCATCCTTATCAAAGAGGAACAGATCGACACGCTTTCCGTTGTGCAGAGTATCCCTCGGGTTATCCCGGGTAATCGAGATATACTTGCCGTTCAAGCGGCGGTTGATGGCAAAGGGGCTTTCGCCGTTGATCTGGCTGATGATCTGAGCCATTTCCGTCTCGGTCAGCGGGCAACCGTTAAGCTTATCCGTCTGATTGTTGTTGCTGAACAGGATCGCCGCCCAGTTGTCAATCAGTTCCTTTTCGGTTTTGTATTCCAGAATGTCTCTCGACCACTGGTTATCCAGCTGCGTCAGCTTCGCAACGAGCGCATCCTCGAATTCTTTTTCACTTCTAAATGACATATCTGACACCGCCTTTACACGAACATGCTATAAAGCATCGACTGCTTGAGCTGTTTCAGTTTTTCCAACTTACGCTGTTGAAGGGTGATAAGGTTGTCGAGTCCCTTGAAATACTCACCAACAAGCCTTTGCTCAGCAATATCCGGTAGAGGTATTTCAATCTGCATCACGCCATTTTTCGAGATATTGTATCTTGAAATGCCTTGAGCCAGATAAATGATTTTCTTTCTGACAGCTTCTGACCTTAACATATATGCCATGTAGTAAGGGTCGATTTTATCGGTAGGGCGGAAGCCGAAGCAGAAACTGTTGAGATAGGTATTATCTGTATTTTCAAGCCAAACAGAGGACATTCCGACTTCTTCTGGAGTTTCTGATGAAGTCGTAAAGAACACATCACCATACTGAACAGAGTTTTGACTCTTATCGATTTCAACAGCTTCAACTCTGTCTGGGTCGGAAACAGGATTAGTGAATACGTTCATGTAAGTTACAAATCTCGCATCTCCATGACCGAAATCTTCCTTGGTTTTTCCAGACAATCCAGTAAAGGTTGTCCCCATCTTGCTCAACTTACGCTGTTCCCAATCGCCAGTAAATCCAGCAAAGCGCAACTCGGGCACCTTGCTTCCGTTTTTCGGAAACATCTTATCCAGGCAAGCAGATTTTAGCGACACCAACTTCTCATACTCACGTTGTTGAAGGGTGATAAGGTTGTCCAGATTTGTGAAGAACGCACCAAGTTTCTTTTGTTCTTCAATTTCGGGAAGGGAAATAGGCGTCTTTTTGCCGCTATCAATCGTGTATGTTCCGACAGTTCCAATACCAGCAGAATCCTTTATGAAGGTTTGAATCTGTGTTCCTGTAAAGGAATAATAGAAGAATTTCCCGTTGATCTTGCCGCAATTTTGGAACCAAATGATGTTCCCATCTTTAAAGTATAAAGGCTCGGAATTGCTAATTAAATAAGGGATTCCGATAGTTCCAACTCCAGTCACAAGAAGGTCGTCAACAGATACTTTTCCAGATAGTGCACTATATTCTTCATACTTTTCCTTGGAGATATAGAGTACGTCGCTTGGTTCCTCGCCTTTTGCTGCGGCAACGATATCTCTAGCTCTGAGGAATCTAATTCCGTAGTCCGTCCAGTCCGATTGATGAATGCGCTTTACGGATGTAACATTCATCAAGTCGCCCAGCTTCTGCTGTTCCCAATCGCCAGTAAATCCAGCAATGCGGACTTTGGGGGCGTTACTCATCCTTTTCACCCCCAAGCAATTTTTTGAATTGCTGAATCGCCGCCATGTCAAACGCGTTGCCAGTCAGGTCATTCAGCATAGCGGAAAGCGACTTTTCCGTCTCCGAGATCTCCGTGTCAAGCACAGCGATCGGGTTTTGGTACTTTGCAATAATGTCCTGAACGGAGCGGTTCAGATCGGCTTTGATGGACACAGGGATCCCATTGATGCTCTGCATGGCAGGCGTCAGCCATTTTTCCTTCAACAGCATCTTTATTTCGCTTTCCGAGAGAGAACCAATGGCTTCCCTTGCCTTATTGTCAAGGGCTGTTTTGAGGTCCTTGATTTGCTTTTTCAGAGCAGCAATCTGTTGATTCAGCAGATACAGGTGACGAATCTTATATTCGTCTTCATCTTCGGATATCTCTATTTCATTTTTGATTTTCTCAACAATAGCCTTGATTGCCGCAGGTTTATATGTGCCGTTGGCGGCTTTCTCTGTCTCTGCCGGCCAGATAAGCTCCGGGTGATCCTTTTGAAAATCGGGCTTCTGCTTTGCTTTCAAAGCCAAGTATTCGGCATATCGTTTGGTGGTATCGTTGGAGAGGGTATCCAAAACCTCTTGATACTTCTCCTTCAGGAGTTTTGTGTCAAGTTTGGCCTCGGCCTGCTCATCTGCACCGTCATCCTTCTTTTTAAGTTCCTCTTTCAGTTCTTCATCCAACTCATCCCAGAAGGACTCGTATTCGGAGGTGACGCTCTCTAGTTTTTTGCTCAGCGCGTCCATTTGTGTGAACTCTTCAGCATAAAGATGTTTCTGGATCAGCGCAAAGGGAATGACTCGACCTTCTTCGCCTTTTTTAACGGCGTCCTTTTCCTTTTTGTCATAGACTTCGATGTCTTCCACGCTGCGGGCAGCATCAAGCCCCTGCAGGCGAATTGCCTCCAGGTCAATGCTGATCTGTTCCCAGTTCTCGTCGAACGCTTTATATACAAGATACTTATCCACGATATCAAAGCGCTCACACAGTTCAAAAATCCGTCTGGTGATTTCAAGCTTCAAGGCATGAACGTTTTCAATCTGCCCGTCGATCAGCAAGTCATAAAGCTGGGCTTCCAGCGACCGGAATGCCTCGCTGTATGCCGTTTCGAATTCGATAACATCGCTATTCTGCTTGATGGTCTCTAACACAGAAGCGCATATCACCTCTGAAGTGTGCTCGTTCACCTGACGGAAGATTTCGCTCCGAAGCGTTGGGAAAGCATCCCAGTATTTTTTGAGATGATCGATTTCGTAGTTAGGGATCCCGCCGAACACCGTAGCATGAAGATCAACCGGAACCTTTTCCTCCGCCTCAACATAGCGGGGAATGTTCAGGTTGTACTCGTTTTCGATCACCGTCTGCTTAGACACAAGCGTGGCAAAATGAGGGATCGTCTCTCTTGCCAAAACGGCGTCCACGATTTTCTTGATATGGTGGCCGGAAAGCCTGTTTTTGTTGCCGTCCTTAAAGAATTCTTTAGAGGCGTCAACGATCAAGATGTCACTGGCTTCCCGATGCTTTTTCAAAACCAAGATAATAGTCGGGATACCTGTGCCGTAAAAGCAGTTGGCGGGCAGGCCGATAATCGCCTCGATGTTGTTGTGCTCTACCAGTTGCGTGCGAATCTCTTTTTCCGATCCGCCCCTGAACAAAACGCCATGGGGCATGACGATGCACATGATCCCGTTGTCTTTCAGATGATAGAGGTCATGCAGCAGGAAGGCGTAGTCCGCTTTGGATGCCGGAGCAATTCCATAGTCCTTATACCGAGGGTCGTTTGTATGCGAATCGGCGTCCCATTTGTGCGAATATGGAGGATTGGAAACTACACAGTCCACCGGGACGTACTGATAACTATTCTCGTCATTATCGTCGAAATACGGCCAGTCATTGGCAAGGGTATCTCCCCGGCGTACTCGGATATTGGCAGGCTTAATGCCCCGCATGACCAAGTTCATGCGGGTAAGGTTGTAAGTCTCTTGAATCAACTCCTGAGCGTAATATGTGATGTTGCCGCTGTCTTGGAGATACTTTTGAACGCTTTGCCCAATGTTGATAAGCAGAGACCCCGATCCGCTCGTTGGGTCGAGGATGTTGATCTGCTCCCGATCCCGCAGATGATGGGCAATAATTTCCGACATGAGAACAGAGATCTCATGCGGCGTATAGAATTCGCCATCCTTTTTACTGTTGGAGGCAAAGTTTTTCAGCAGGAACTCATAAATGAAACCAAGAACGTCATAGCCCTGCTTTTCATCCATGGGTATCCGGGCAACGACCTTGATGACTTTCTTCAAGTGGGAGGTCTGTTCGTTGATGGATCCAATCTTGCTCAGTTTATCGGAGAGTGACTTGAAAATCTCATTATAAAGCTTCTGGTGGTTTGGATCGCTTCCGATATTCCGGACAAACGCATTCAGGGCATCCGTTACGTTGGAAACCGTAAAACTCTCCGGATTGTTCTTCCACGTTGAAAAGAGATTCTTATAAGCGATAAAGTAACCAAGGTGTTCTCTGCATTGCTTTACGGTTTCGCTGTCCTCTTCGGTAAGCTCTTCGGCCATGATCTCCATGGTCCAGTCCTGCTTCATTAGGTAAGCTACCTCGTTTTCAGAGACAAAGCGATAGAAGATGAAGCCGAGAATAATATCTTTATACTCAACGGCGGAAATGGATCCACGTAGATCGTTGCAAGTATCCCAAATCAAAGACGCCAACTGTTGCTTGTTCATATCAATACCTCTACTCCTCTAGTGGCATTCAGCATTGCTTTTCACACAGTCATGCTGAATGCCAAAGAAAAACTCCCTTTCCAAACTTATACGTTTGAAAAGGAAGATTCGGTGTTTTTCGTGCCGACCATGCAAGATGGATGCAGCACACGCCGCCTAAGCAAACGTTATGAGTTCGATTTCAGTCTGTTTTACTGATTCTCTTTTGGTTGTTGGCCTTGATTCTGGACGATTCTGTTGACCCCATCCAGTGCATTGAAATATGCCTGTTGCATATTTTTCTGGGCTTCTATTTGTCTTGCCATTCCATCGGGCATATAGGGAGTCTGAATTGTCTCCCAGGTAATCTTGTTTTTGTAGCCCAGCGCATTTGCAATTGCATCGAGTAATTTGTACTGTGCAAGTTCAATTTTCTTTAACTGCTGCTGATCAGGATTGGTGACATGGTATTTTTCATTTAGGTCTTTCCACGCCGCCCTGACTTTTTTGTCATCGGAAAACACAACATCAATGATATTGAGAGCGTTTACGCTGTCGGGAGTCCATCCATATATTCTTGAGGTCATTAGTACTTTAAAAATTTGCATTTTATCTTTACGCTTTTCAGAACGGTCTTGGAGCCACCGGCCAATAAGGACCGCAGCGATAGGAATGACAACAAGTGCAATCAGATTGAGAATATCTTTAGTTTCCATGCTTTTCCTCCTGTTCCGGCACGAATTCCATGATATCGTCAATCGTGCAGTCGAGCGTCTCGCAGATCTTGCCCAAGACCTCGGTGGAGACGTCCTTTCCCTGAGAAAGCTTGCTTAATGCATAATGAGTGATCTTGGCTTCACGCTCAAGGTCGCTCTTTTTCATATCCTTATCAATGAGCAGCTTCCAGAGCTTTTTATAGCTAACGGCCATGTTTCGCCCTCCTTGGTCAGAGTTTATAAAAAGAGTTGAATTGCAAAGTTAAGTTCCAGTCGGCGAGGTTGCCGGGCGGAAATTAAGATTGCAAAATCTTCTATAGAATTTAAATATGCAAACATGGGTTCACTGGAATGAACGCCATGAGATTGCCGACAGGGCAGCATCTTCGGGTGCTGCTCTTTCTTTGCTTCTGTGGATGCCATATAATGTTCTCTGCCGTCGGGATAGCGGAAAGGAGCCGACAGGAGGAAACCGTTATGGCAAAGCATTCCCATCTCACGCTCAGCGAACGAATCGAGATCGAAAAAGCCCTCAGGGACAGAGCAAGCTTTTCGGAGATCGGGGCAAGCCTCGGAAAAGATCCGTCCACAATCTCCAAGGAAATCAGAAATCATTTCATCATCAAGGATGGCGGCAGTCGCTGCAATCCCTGCCTTTACCGGAACGGCTGCAAGCACAGCAGGGACATATGCCAATCCTGCAAGTATGAGTGGAAGAAGGACTGCGCCAAATGCGGCGTCGCATGCTACAAGGTCTGTAAAGACTTCAAAGAAGAGTTCTGTCCGAAGCATCAGAAGCCGCCCTATGTCTGCAACGGCTGCGAAAAGCGGAACGGCTGCCCGCTTCGCCGTCATCTGTACGACGCCAAGGCTGCCCAAAAGGAGTACGAGACAACTCTAAGCGAGAGCCGTCAGGGGATCGCTATCTCACCGGAAGAGCTTCGGCGCGTCGACGATATTATCTCTCCGCTGATTCGCCAAGGTCAATCCATTCACCACATCTGTACGAGCAATGCCGACGTGATCATGCTGGACGAGAAGACGATCTACAATTACATTGAGGCCGGACTTCTCTCCGTCGGTAACCTCGATTTGCCCCGCAAGGTTCGCTACCGCGTCCGCAAAAAGAAGAAAACCGTCCGGGTAGACAAGCAATGTCATCTTGGAAGAACCTACGAAGACTATCTCGAATATATGGCCGCCAATCCGGACACCGCAGTTGTCCAGATGGATTCCGTTGAGGGCAGAAAAGGTGGGAAAGTCCTACTCACCGTATTTTTCACAGGCAGCGAGCTCATGCTTGCCTTCCTGCGGGAGCACAACACCGCCAGGTCCGTCACGGAGATATTCAACTCCCTTGACACGATTCTCGGCAGAGAGGTCTTCCAATCGCTTTTCCCTGTCATTCTGACCGACAGGGGCAGCGAGTTTACCGACCCGCTGTCAATTGAGTGCGACATGACCACCGGCGAGCTTCGTACCCGCATCTTCTTCTGCGATCCCCAGCGCTCTGACCAGAAAGGCGCCTGCGAGGTCACACACGAGATGATCCGCCGTGTCTTGCCCAAGGGAACATCCTTCGATCATCTCACCCAGGCTGACATCGACCTTATGATGAGTCACATCAATTCCTACACAAGAAAAAAGCTGAACAACCGGTCAGCCCACCGGTTGTTCAGCACAATTCATGGCGAGGATGTTCTCGTTAAGCTTCGCCAGAAGCTTATCCCCGCAAACGAGATCAATCTTACGCCCATGCTGCTCAAGCAGAGATAACGAAATCCTTTCCGCTATCCCGGCACAATACCGACCGTTCAGGGGTGGAAACTGCTATTGCAAATTTTTTGCCGCAGCTTCGACCTCCGGGTGTTTTGCGCCTATTTGACCGTAGAGATTTGATCTGTCTTAATTGTACTACCACCTGAGCGGCGTGACAAGTCCCTTTCTAATACTAACTTCCGGTTTGCAACACAATTTTCTGCTTTGCCCAAACCTTGCAAAACTCACTTCCGGTTTTCACCTATTCCCGGAGCTTACCCTTGCAAGAAATCTTCGTTCAGGAACTTACTCTTGCAAACCGGAACTTCGTTTTGCAATTCAGCGTTTATAAAAAGACAAGTTTATTATAGCAGAGTTCTCGCCAAGTTTCAACCGGATTTGATGATTTTCGGATATTAAATCCGACTTTTGCAGATCCAGCAGTTTGAGCCACGTGCCTAACCGGTGCGTGGTTTTTTCATGGTCGTACCGATGATGGACACTTTTCCGGGCAACGGTGCTCCGCTCGAGAGCTTTCTGGATTGTTAGAAACAGCGGGAAAATTTGAAAAGTGTATTTTTCAGACTTGTTTTTCTGTTGAAAAGCGTGCATCGCTGCCCTTGTACCTGAAAATTCACTGAATATTCACCGATAATTCGCTTTATTCGCTCGTTGAGGGCGAATAAAGCGAATATTTCGAGGATCTGTCCGCTCGATAGTTATTAAAATGTCTGCTTTAAGGCGTATTAGTGCAAAAAGAAGAAACCTGCCCTATGAGATCGAGAAAAACCTTCGATTTGGCAAGCATCAACCTGCGCCTTTGGAGAGTTCCCCTGCCGTCAAGTCTGCAAATCTTGGCTTTGCACATTGGACTCCGGTGCGGCGCTGGGCTATCATGTACGCGAAGGAAACCAAAACGATGCGTATAGGAAGGGGGCACGATATGGAAAACAGATTTGCAGCGGCGCGGAGGCGGTATCTGCGCACACACATGGACGGAATCTACACAGGAATGCTGCTGACGGGAACGCTTGAGCCGCATCTCAAGGAGATCGGTGAGTCTGCGCAGGCCATGTTTGACCGGATCGTAGAGCAAATGAAGAAAGCTGAAGGCGTCACTGAGCAACTGAAGGCCGCGGATCAGATGGAATGGGTCGGCCGGATGAACTCCATCCGCAGCCGTGCGGAGAAGATCGTCTTCTCTGAGCTGATCTACTGTTGAGGCGCGGCCATGTTCGGACGGAATAAAAGAGACCGGGTGCTGGTGCTCTGCGCCGGCGAGCGCCGGTTGCTGACAACGGCCATGCTGTCCTTTCGGAACAAACTGCTGTCCAGCGGCAAGCCCACGGAGGACGTCAACGAGCTGCTGATCCGGCTGATGAAGTAAAACTGAATACTGCCAAAAGAGCGTCTGCTTCTGAGAAGAGGCAGGCGCTCTTTTTGCGCTTTGAGCCGTGGAATCCCACTAATTTGTGAATTTTCTGAGAACTTTCAAAAATCGATGTCGTTTTTTGACCTCCGAGGTTGCGGTAAGAGAGTGAGTGGCATTCGCAGCATTTTTGAAGTTGATGTTGAAAATTTTCCGCTCGATGTTGCGGTAAGAGAGTAGAGGGACTTTTTGAAAACGCTGTAATTTGATGTCGTTTTCAAGGCATCTCATGTGGCTGTTAAGTAGTAGAGGAAAAAAGTTTCGATGCAGTGTTTACTTTTTTGCTTTTGATGTTGCGGTGCAGGAGTAGAAGGAAAAGTTTCTGCCCGGTGTTTACTTTTTGCCTCAAAACCGTGCGGTACAGGAGTAGAGAAAGATTTTCAAAAAGTGAGAAATAGAATGTCGTTTTTTTGCCATCCATGTTGCTGTAAGGGAATGGAGAGGTCAAGCAAACACAGGCTCCCCTTACCGGCAAATAAGTCGCTACAAATATTTTCAAGAAGTTTTGAAAATAAATGTCGTTTTGGAGGCTCGAAGGTTGCGGTAGGAGTGTGGGAGGAGGTTTTGCGAGAAATTGGCTCTGTTTTGGCGCCAAGTGTGAAAGGAAATCGGTAATTGGCTCCGTTTTGGCGTCCAAAAGCTAAAACCAAAGAGGCTTTCAGCCGAGTGGCATCAATTTTGATGCCGCTTTCAGAGGCCGGATCGGGCTATGGCATCAATTTTGACGCCACAGAAACGTTTTTTCTCCGAAGCCTTATATCTTTCGCTTTCTCGTGACCTACCACTTGAAGGGGATTTCAAAAAAAGTTTTCGGGAGCACCCATAAAAACAGGCCTTCTTATTCCTTACTTAGTGAAGGGCGCTGAAAATTTCCTCCCGTAAGCCTTAATTTTTCGGTCTTCCCGTGATCTACCCCTTGAGGGAAGATTTTTTTCCGGCGACACCCATAAAATCGACCCTTCTCACTCATCCCTTAGTGAGGGGATATATCGAAAAATGGCGATCACAAGAAAATATTTTCTCCAAGCCTTAATTTTTCACCGTCCCCGTGATCTACCACTTGAGAGAGAAAAAGTTTTCTCCGGCACCCCCAAAAACGCCCACCTGAACTTACTAGCTAGTGAAGGGGTTCCTCAGGAGCATCCGATTCCCTCACCCGAAAGGGAGGTGATATCCAACCGACAACTGAATAACCGTCACCGAAAGAGATATGACCGTGCGACGACCTCGAAAGAGCGAGCACGGCGACGCCGCGGAGATCCCGGGGCAGGCACACAAAAACCGTATCGGAAGGACGGCACAAGCTACAAAACAGACTTACCAGCTAAAAAGAAAGAAGGTGAAACACATGAACAAGATTCAACTGATCGATGCGGAGACGCTGTACTACAAGCCGCTGGCACACCCGAGGATGCTGATTGACGGCATTCTAGCCGACGGGCTGGCGGTGATGGCCGGCGACTCCAAGATCGGCAAGAGCTGGATGGTCCTCTGGCTCTGTCTCCAAATCAGCAAGGGCGAGCCGGTATGGGGCATCCCCACCCGGAAAACCGACGTGGTGTATCTGGCACTGGAGGACCGGGAGTGGCGCATCCAGCAGCGGATGCAGGAGCTGACCGAAGCGCCGCCGGAGAATCTGCATTTCGGCTTCTCCTGCGGTCAGCTGGGCTCTGAGCTGGAGGGTCAGATCGAGGCCGTGCTGCAGGATTACCCCTCCACGGGGCTGATCTTCATCGACACGCTGCAGATGATCCGGGACAACGTCTCCGGGAAGGTCAACGCCTACGCCCAGGACTACCGGGATCTGTCTTCCCTGAAGAAGATCGCCGACAACCACGGCATCTGCATCTTTCTGGTGCACCACACCCGGAAGGATCGGGACAGCAGCAATATCTTCAACGATATGACCGGCTCCACCGGCATCATGGGCGTGGCGGACACGGTGATGATTCTCCGCAAGGAGGAACGCTTCGGGGACGCCGCAGCCCTCTGCATCACCGGGCGCGACGTGGAGGAAAAGAAGCTGAAAATGCAGATGTGCGGCGTTCGCTGGGAGATCACAGAGGAGCTCAATGCCGACGACCTGCGCCGGGAACGGATTCCCGATTTCGTGTACGAGGTCGTGGAGTTCCTTTTTGAGAACAGCAAATTCCAGGGCACTGCCACCGAGCTGCTGGCTGCCGTGGGCAACACCGAGCTGAAGCCCAACATCGCCAGCAAGTATCTGACGCGGTATTACAGCGAGGTTTTCCTCCCCATGGGGATCAGCTACGAGTACCGCAAAACAGCGGCTGCCCGGCTGATCATCCTGGAGCTGCATGACGGTACTGACGGTCATGACGGTGCTTCCGGGAGCGAGAGGCTTGCGTCACAGCAGGCTGAGGATGACGGTACCGCCCCGCTTCCCCTTTTACCGTCACAGCCGTCATCTGCGTCACGGAGGGAGGTAAACGAGGATGAAGTATCACAGTGCTGAAATCCCCGTGGCTATACGCAGGCTTTTTATCCGTAAGGGTAACGAGCATGGGATTTGTGTAGCCGTCCGGCTCCCAATTCCCCCGTATCCGCCGATACGAAAGGGGCCGGCCCCTGTAACCCCGCCTAAAGGAGGTGAATGCTATGCGCAATCGCACGGAGGAAATCAACGTGCGCGTCTTTAAGACTGAGAAGAATCTGATTCGCAGGAAGGCGCGGAAATGCGGCATGAACATGTCGGAATATCTCCGCACTCTGGGGACAGATGCTACGGTTAAGGAGGCGCCCCGTGAGGAGCTGATGCAGGCCTACCGGAAGCTGACGCGGCTGCATGACGACATTCGCTACGAGGTCTCCATGGCAGCGTTCAGCGACGCGCTGACGGAAATTGAAGACCTGCTTTTGCGGGTCTATCACGGAGAGGAGGATGATACCGATGGCGGTGACGAAGATTTGGGCGATCCATGACAGCGTTTCCCGGGTGGTGGACTACTGCAGCAACCCGGAGAAGACCCGACTGACGGATCTGGAGCAGGTGCTGATCTACGCCGCCAACAAGGCCAAGACCCTGGACGAGGGCGAGCAGAGCTACGCAGTCACCGGCGTCAACTGCCGTGCAGAAACGGCGGCACAGGAGATGTCCGCCACCCAGCGGCGCTTCGGCAAAACCGGAGGCAACGTGGCATACCACGCATACCAATCCTTCAAGACCGGCGAGGTGTCGGCGGCGGAGTGTCACCGGATCGGGTTGGAGACCGCGCGGCGGCTCTGGGGCGACAGCTACCAGGTGCTGGTGGCGACCCACTTCAACACGGGAACCTACCACAACCACTTCGTCGTGAACTCCGTGGGCATGTGGGACGGGCGCAAGCTGGAGGCCAAATACGGCGTCTACTACGCTCTGCGTGCCATGTCGGACCGTATTTGCGAGGAGCACGGTCTGTCGGTGGTACAGAACCCTCAGCGACACAAGACCGCGCGCTCGGTCTACTTTGCCGAGAAGAACGGTGAGCCCACCCGCTTCAATCTGATGCGTGAGGCGCTGGACAAGGCGCTGAGCCTGTGCAGCAGCTGGTCGGAGATGACCACGGTGCTCCGTAAGCTGGGTTACGAGTTCGAGTGCGGTCCAACCCACAAGTACGCAACGATCCGGCCCTTCCGCTCCAAAAAATGCACCCGCACCTTCCGGCTCGGCCCCGCCTACGAAAAGGAGGCCATGCGGGAGCAACTGCTGGAAAACCAGCTGGACTACCGGGTGACGCAGAGCTATTACGCCTTCCTGAAGCCCTATTCCAAAAGCTACGCAAGAGAAAACACGCCCACGGAGGCCTACTACCGCAAGCGGGATTTCTACTGCAAGGCGCCGCGCATCACCGGGTATATCAGCTTCTTCCGCGCCGTCGCTATCGTGCTGGGTGTTGCGCCCATGTACGAAAAGGGATACCAGCAGCCGCTGTCGGCGGAGTGCCGGGAGGCCTGTCGCCGATTGGACCGGTACACGGCTGAAATGACGCTGGTGGAGCGGGAGCATCTGGAGACGCCGCAGGATCTGCAGAGCTATATCGCGCGGATCAATGCAGAGATCGACGAGGTGACCGCCACCCGCAGCAAGGTCCGCAACAGGCAGAGAAACTGCACCGATCCGGAGCGGATGGTGGAGCTGAAAAAGCAGTGCGCCGCCTGCACCGCAGTGCTGGCCGATCTGCGGAAGAAAAAGAAAACAGCCTGCGACATCATCGAGGATCACCCGAAGCTCCGGGAGCTTCTGGAAAGTGAATTCGAGGCGCGGCTGGAGAACGACCCCTATCTTTCGGAGCGGGAGAAAAGCGCCTTGCGGCAGCAGACCGCTCCCGCGAGAGAGGAAACCCATTATGAACGCTGAATACAGCAGAAAGAGAGATGATGAAAGTGAAAAACCAAACCATTGATTTGGCTCTGAGCGGCTATGACGAGCTGTTCATGACCGAGCAGGAGCGGGCGGACACCCGCAAGCCAAAGGTAGAGGAGCTTCTGCTCTCGGAGCTGACGCCCTTCAAGGACCACCCCTTCAAGGTGAAAAACGACGCTGAAATGGCGGAACTGATGAAAAGCATTGCCGACGCCGGCGTCCTGTCTCCCGCCCTGGCGCGGCCCAAGGAGGGCGGCGGGTACGAGCTGATTTCCGGCCATCGGCGGCTGGCGGCCTGCAAGGCGCTGGGCATGGACACCATGCCGGTGATCGTCCGCAAGCTGACCGACGAGGAGGCCGTCATTACCATGGTGGACAGCAACCTGCAGCGAGAGCACATTCTGCCGTCGGAAAAAGCCTTCGCGTACAAGATGAAATACGAAGCGTTGAAGCATCAAGGAACTTCGTCCCAAGTTGGGACGAAGTTGAGAACCGATGAACTACTTGCTCAAAGCAGCGGCGATAGCCGCAACCAGATCCAGCGCTATATCCGCCTCACGAATCTGATCCCCGAGATCCTCCAGATGGTGGACGACGGAAAGATTGCCCTGACTCCGGCGGTGGAGCTGTCCTATCTGCAGCCGTCCGAGCAGGAAGCGCTCTTCTCCGTGATGGACTGCGACGAGGTGACGCCGTCGCTGTCCCAGGCTCAGCGGTTGCGACGCATGAGCGAGGAGCAGAGGTTTACTGACAGTGCAGTGATGCAGCTGATGTCCGAAGTCAAGGGCAATCAGGTGGAATATGTCAAGGTGCCGGTGGATTCGCTCCGCAGATATTTCCGGCCAGACACCTCTATGAAACAGATGACCGAGACGCTTGTCAAGGCTATGGAGTTTTACAACAAACATTTGAAGCGTCAGCGCCGAGAGCGCGACGCCCGCTGAAAGGAGTATTTACTATGAAAGAAGATATCAAATTTGATTTGAACACTGAACGGATGGAAGATTTGGACTTTATGATCGACGAGTTCTCTGAAAGAGGTTGTGTGCTGGTAGACGATCTCTTCGCTGACCTGATTGCGGAATACTATGGCAACAACGATCTGAGTGATGGCCGCATGATGGTTGAGTTCACAGATGAGGAGGGTCATTCTCTGTCGTTTGTTTTGAGCCAAACTAAAATTCACTATGTGCTTCACATGATCGACAGGAAGCTATACACCTATTCGCGTGACGATGGAGGAGGTGGTTTCGGTGACGAAGACTGAACTGCAGGCCATGTGCGAGGTGATGTTCACGGACTACCCCGATATCGTGAACGTTGCCCAGGTCCAATCCATGCTGAAGATCAGCCGCCATCTGGCCTATGAGCTGATCGGCGACGGGTATATCCCCGGCATGAAGATCGGAAACGCCTACCGCGTTCCGAAGATCAACGTGATCCGCTACGCCCTCTCGGCGGGCAATCCCCAGCCGGCGGCGTGACCCCGTGACACGGATTTGAACTGAAACGACACATTGGACGGGCATCTGAGTAGGCCCTATAATAAAAGCGGTCCGAAAGGGTGCCCGTTCATACGCTGTCAGCAAAAGGAGGTATGGATGAATGATAGCGGGACACCTGCAAATCAAAAACGACTACTATTATATGGTTCTGAGCTATTTGGACGCCAACGGCAAACGGAAGCAGCCGTGGTTTCCAACGGGACTGCCGATCAAAAACAACAAAAAGCGCGCGGAGAAGATGCTGCTGGAGCTGCGTCAGACCTATGTGCCTCCGGCGGATAAAAAGGAAAGCGGAGAGTTGTCCGCCGATATGCTCTTCGCCGATTATATGGAGCTTTGGCTGGAGGTCGTTCGCAATTCGATTGAGAAGACGACCTTTTCCTCCTACACCCAGATGGTAAAGGGAAAAATCGTGCCGTACTTTCGCAAAACCGGCGTAAAGCTGGGTGAGCTTCAGGCCAGGCATATTCAGAGCTTCTATCTATACGAGCTGAAAACCGTGTCTGCCAGCACGGTCATCCACGAGCACGCCAATATTCACAAGGCTCTGAAATATGCCGTCAAGATGGACCTCATTCCGTACAACCCCGCCGACAAGGTGGAACGGCCGAAAAAGCAGAAGTATATTGCGGATTACTACCGCCTGGAGGAGCTGGAGCAGCTCTTTGAGGCGACGAAGGATCACCCCTATTCTCTGCTGATCCAGATCACCGCCTTCTACGGACTGCGGCGCAGCGAGGCCCTGGGCCTGAGATGGGACGCCATCGACTTTGAACGCAACACCATTACCATCAGACACATCGTAACAAATGCCAAGATCGACGGCAAGTGTGAGATCGTCTGTGCGGATCGCGCCAAAACCAAATCCAGTCTGCGCTCTCTTCCTCTGGTCGCCAACATCCGTGAAAAGCTGCTGGCCTTGAAGGAGCAGCAGAAGGAAAACAAGCGGATTTGCGGCAACTGTTACAACCGGGAATATGACGGTTATGTGTTTGTGGACGCGATGGGGAACATTTTCAATCCCCGTAATCTGAGCAGCAATTTCAGCAAGCTGCTGGAAATGAAAGGCCTGCGGCATATCCGTTTCCACGATCTCCGGCATAGCTGCGCTTCGCTGCTGCTGGCAAACGACGTGCCCATGAAACAGATTCAGGAATGGCTCGGTCACAGCGACATCAGCACCACGGCAAATATCTACAGCCATTTGGAATATAAGTCCAAGCTTACGTCCGCAAACGTCATGGACAGCGTTCTGACCTTGCCGGAAACCGAGGCCGTCGGATGGCAAACGTGATTTCTTGCCGAAAAACATGTGCAGCAATGGCAGATTAGCAAAAAGAAAAGCCCAGTCAAATGGGCGCAAAGCCTTGATATGACTGGTTTTTTTGGCGGAGAGTTAGGGATTCGAACCCTAGAGACCTTTCGGTCTACGGCATTTCGAGTGCCGCACCTTCGACCACTCGGACAACTCTCCGTGTATCTCAACTGTTTTCCGTGCTCTGAGAAAATGCAAGAAAAACAGGCAAGAACGATATGAAATTTTGAAATTCGATCCGGCGAAAACCCTTATAAATCAAGGATTTTCAGCGGAGAAAACGGCCAGAGCCAACGCGCATTTCGAGTCAGGCCCGTTATGACCACTTCGATACGCTTCCCTATGCTGTTACTTTCCTGCAGCTGCCGGAACAGTGCTTATCATTATAGGCAAGGCCGCTGCAAAAATCAAGAAAGAAGTCCCCGTTCACTTTTCTGCTTTTCCGGCGTTTTCCGGCTTTTCTCGCTTTTCTTCGGTACTCTCCTCTTAGAACAGAGGAGCAAACAAGCGCAGCACGCAGTACCAGATTCGTTTCCAAATCGAAATGTTTTCCCGGCGGTACTTTTCCGTAACTTCCCGGCACTGCGGGAACAGATCCTCAAAGTCCTTGCGCACATCCGCGACAGCCGGAACTTTATACATCCAAACCGCATTTTCAAACTGCAGATACAGACTGCGGTAATCCAGATTAATCGACCCGACAACTGCCGTTGTATCATCGGAAACAAAAACTTTGGCGTGACAGAAGCCCGGTGTATATTCAAAAATCCGTACCCCTCTCCGAATAAGCCCGGAGTAGTAGGAGCGGGTAGTCGAATAGACCAGTTTTTTATCCGGAATTCCCGGGGTAATAATCCGTACGTCCACGCCCCGCTTTGCGGCCAGCCCGATGCAGCGGTTCATGTCGTCGGTTATTTCAAGGTAGGGCGTAGAGATGTAGAGGTAGTCCTTGGCATTGTTAATAACGTTCATATAAACGTTTTCCCCGGTATGCTCGTTATCCAGGGGGCTGTCCCCATAAGGCTGCACATATCCATATTCCGGATTCGATATTTCTTCTATCTCCGGGAAATACTTCGAAAACTCCTCATCGTCCTTGTCTGTCGCACGTACGGCATTCCACATCTCAAGAAACAGCACCGTCATCGTGCGCACAGCTCCGCCTGTAAGCTTGAGCCCCGCATCCTTCCAATGCCCATAGGGGGAGGTATAATTGAAATATTCGTTTGCCAGGTTGTAGCCGCCGGTAAAGCCAACATGCCCGTCAATGATCGTCATTTTCCGGTGGTCGCGATTATTCATTTCCACCTTCAGCCAGGGCGCCGCCGGGTTGAACACTCGGCACTGGATTCCAAATCCGTTCATGCGCTTAATGAAGTCCTTATTGTTTATAAACGTAAAGCTTCCAAAATCATCGTAAAAAACACGGACTTCCACGCCTTCCTTTGCCTTCTGCGCCATAATTTCCAGAAGCTCTCCGAACGCTTCCGCGTCTTCAATGGCAAGATACTCCATAAAGATAAAGCTCTTTGCTTTCGCAAGCTCCTCTTTCATGGCCGCCAGAGCGTCCGTCGTGTCCGCATAATAAGAAGTCCTGGTATCGTCATATACGGGAAAGTAGCCGTATCTGCGAAGATAATTGCATTGATTGAAAGCGCGCTGATCCTCCGCCTGAAGCCGTTCCGCCACCGCAGCATCCGGTTTCAGATGCAGAAACAGCTCCTCATCGATCGCCGCCTGCCGTTTTCCCATCGCCTTTGTCGGCGTAAACAGCCGGAACATGGCATAAAGAATAACGCCCAGAACTGGAAACGCCAGAATGATAACGATCCATGGCAGCCGGTAAGCAGAGTTTTTATCGCTGGAATAAACCGCCAAAACAATGATTACGGCGATCACCTGCACAATCGTGTTTATCACGGCATAACGGCTCAGAAGCTCCTGGACCAGAAGCACGATCCACACCACCTGCACTGCGATTGCAAGCGCAAGAATAATCAGATGCAAAACGCCGTTTCTTACATATCTTTTTTGACCTGTCGGCTTTTCCGTATGCATAGCCTGTTCTACCCTTCCCCCTGGCAGTCTCTCGAGCTCCCCGGCGCGCTTCAGTCTGCCGGCGCGCCTGTCCATATCTTACCGATGCAGAAAAATTCTGTCAACGGTTGAAGTTTCTTCGGATCTCTCCTTGAAAAAACTGCGGCGCAGAATAATCCGCGCCGCAGTTCCCTGGCTGCATCGCTGCAGAATCAGGCTTTCTTCTTCGGACTTCCCGGCTTCGTTTCGCAGACCAGCTGCCCATCCTTGTAATCTATAGTCAGGGCAGAGCCGGTTGAGAGGTTGCCGGTCAGAATGGTCCGTGCAATCAGGGTCTCCACCTTGCTCTGCAGAAACCGCTTCAGCGGCCGAGCACCGTAGACGGGGTCAAATCCCTTGTCAATAATGTAATCCTTGGCTGCATCCGTAATCTCAAGGCTCAGCGTCTTGTCTGCCAGACGCTCACGCAAAGCCTGCGTCAGGTTGTCAATGATGCCGTTCAGGTTCTCCTTCGTCAGCGGCTTGAACATGATGATCTCGTCGAGACGGTTGAGAAACTCCGGCCGGAAGGAATTCTTCAGCTCGTTGCGCACTGCATTTTCCGCCTCAGGGGAGATTTCTCCCTTGTCGTTGATGCCGTTGAGCAGATACTGGCTTCCGAGGTTGCTCGTCAGGATGATAATCGTGTTCTTGAAATCCACGGTGCGCCCCTGCGAATCGGTGATGCGCCCGTCATCCAGGATCTGCAGCAGAATGTTGAACACGTCCGGATGCGCTTTTTCCACTTCATCGAACAGGACGACGGAGTAGGGTTTGCGCCGGACGGCTTCCGTCAGCTGTCCTCCTTCATCGTATCCGACATATCCCGGAGGCGCTCCGATAAGCCTTGACACAGAGAATTTCTCCATGTATTCCGTCATATCAATACGCACCATGTTGTGCTCATCGTCGAAAAGGCACTCCGCCAGGGCTTTTGCCAGCTCTGTCTTGCCGACGCCGGTGGGACCGAGGAACATAAATGATCCGATCGGCCGGTTCGGGTCCGCAATCCCGGCACGGGAGCGGAGAATGGCTTCCGTGACCTTCTGTACCGCTTCATCCTGTCCAATGACTCGTTTATGCAGAATCTCATCCAGGTGCAGCAGTTTTTCCCGTTCCCCTTCCATCAGCTTCGCGACCGGAATGCCGGTCCACTTGGCCACGATTGTGGCGATTTCGTCCTCTGTCACGGTGTCATGAACCATCGTTTCGTCCCGCTGGTTTTCCGAGTTCGCTTCCGCGTCTTCCAGCTTTTTCTGCAGCGCGGGCAGGTCGGAATACTGCAATTTCGCCGCCCGCTCATAGTCCAGCGTCTGCTGGGCCTGCTCGATTTCATGCTGCATCTGATCAATCTGGCTCTTGAGCTCCTTGACCTCGTCAACACTCTGTTTTTCCTGGTCCCAGCGCGCCTTCATGGCATTGAACTTATCCTTCTGCTCGGCAATTTCCTTGCTCAGCTGTGCAAGCCGATCCTTCGAGAGCTGGTCATCCTCTTTCTTAAGCGCGGTTTCTTCGATTTCCAGCTGCATGATCTTGCGTCGCAAGTCGTCCATTTCCGCCGGCATGGAGTCCATCTCCGTACGGATCATGGCGCAGGCTTCGTCGACGAGGTCGATGGCCTTGTCCGGAAGGAAACGGTCCGTAATGTAGCGGTTGGACAGCGTCGCCGCCGCAACCAGGGCATTGTCATGGATGCGCACGCCGTGAAAAACTTCATAGCGTTCCTTCAGACCGCGGAGAATGGAAATTGTGTCTTCGACGGTCGGCTCATCCACCATCACCGGCTGGAATCGGCGCTCCAGCGCCGCGTCCTTTTCAATGTACTTCCGGTACTCGTCCAGCGTCGTGGCGCCGATGCAGTGCAGCTCGCCTCTTGCCAGCATCGGCTTGAGGAGGTTGCCCGCGTCCATGCTTCCCTCCGTTTTGCCCGCACCGACGATCGTGTGCAGCTCATCGATGAACAGAATAATCTGTCCCTCGGATTTCTTTATTTCGTTCAATACGGCCTTCAGACGTTCCTCAAATTCGCCCCGGTACTTGGCCCCGGCAATCAGGGCGCCCATATCCAGGGAGAAAATCGTTTTGTCTTTCAGGCTTTCCGGAACGTCACCGCGCACAATGCGCTGAGCAAGGCCTTCCGCAATGGCGGTCTTGCCGACGCCGGGCTCTCCGATGAGAACCGGGTTGTTCTTCGTTTTCCGGGAAAGAATCCGGACAACGTTTCGGATCTCCGTATCTCTGCCAATGACCGGATCCAGCTCATTTTTCCGGGCTCGCTCCACGAGGTTCGTTCCGTATTTCTCCAAGGCGTTGTACGTATCCTCCGGATTGTCCGTCGTCACATGGCCGCTCTTGACTTTGGCAAGCTCCGCCGTAAAGGCGTTTTTCGTTATGCCATGGTCGGCGAAAATCCGCTTGATGGCCGGCGTCTCGTTTGCGAAGATCCCAATCATCAGGTGTTCGACCGAGATATATTCGTCTCCCATGCTCTTCGCGGCCTTCTCCGCCGAGCGGAAAACCCGGTCCGCTTCCGGCGACAGATAGACCTGCGTGCTCCCGCTGACTTTCGGCAGCTGGCTGATTGCCGTATCCAGCTCCGCCAGAATCTTGTTGTTGTCTGCTCCCATCTTCTGAAACAGCGATGCGATCAGACCGCCGTCCTGATCCAGCAGAGCATAAAGAATGTGTTCGGGAGTGATATATTGATTGCCGTTTTCCTCCGCCATATTCTGTGCGGTCTGGATGGCTTCAATGGTTTTCTGTGTAAGATTGTTCGCGTTCATTCTATTCACGCTCCTTTTTTATTCCGTTATGTTCGGTCCTTCTCAGATCAGGACCTTCTGGCTTGACATCTGCTGATAGTACCCGTGCTCGATGTCCCTTTCGTCCACCGAACCGGACAGATATGCCTTCATCAGCGAGTCAAACGTTGTAATGTAATCCGACAGCACCTGCGCAAGTTCCTCCGTTGTGCACGGCTCGCTGGGAAGGGCAATGCTGCGGACAAATTTTCCGTCGTACAGCGCATACCGTATCGGTTCCCCCTTCAGCAGCGGCGCAAGCTCGCGGTCTTCCACATGCTTCCAGATACGGAAGAAATCCGTCATGGACTGGATCAGGGCTACCGACTGCGTCCGGAAGATCACCGAAAGCTCGCCGATGCTGTCTTCCGCATCCCGGTACAGCTCCACTTCATACTTCACGGTCGGGCGATATTTGTACGCGAGACTTGACTTGAGAGACATCGTAAACGTGTTCGGCGAGAAAAACGGAACAATGTCCCGGGAGGGGGACATCATCTGCTCCAGCGCCGTAAATACGTCGTTGATGCGCCGTTCCGGCGTCGTAAGATTCACATAGTCCGCCAGAATCTGGTTAATCAGATTGGAGCGGCTGGTGCCAAGCTTGTGCGCGGCTGCGTCCACTTCCCGAACCACATCCTCGGACAGCATTAAACTATATAGTGATTTCTTCATCTTTCTTATTCGGCAGCGCCGCTGCCTCCACTCCTTTCCAGTCAAAAAATTTCCGGCCGCAGGGCCGGAACACTGGGACAATGCCCGCGTTTTTACTTTCACTGTGCTTATTGTACTCATGAATGTAAACTTTGTCAAGCATTTTATATAAAATTATATACAAATTATATGTTATTTTGCCACAAGTTTTGCATCAAAAAGCGGAGACCTCTCGATCTCCGCTGTCCGGATATACGCTTTCGCACTGTTGTTTTCTACTTTGCCTGCATGTTAATAAACTCTGCGCGGGTCTTGGAATAGATTATTTTCTGACTGCGATACAGGCCGACGTATCCGCTTAGCAGATACGAAATGGCAATAGCCAGTGCGAAGTACAGAAGCTCGCTTGCCCCGAAAAGCTCTGTTGCCAGTGCCAGGGAGGCAATGGGGCAGTTGACCGCGCCGCAGAAGACGGCAACCAGCGCAATCGCCGCCGAAAAGCCGGCGGGCAGGCCCAGCAGCGGGCCGAGGACGCAGCCGAAGGTCGCGCCGATGAAAAAGGTAGGAACCACTTCGCCGCCGCGAAAGCCGCAGCCCAGTGTGATCGCCGTAAATAGAATCTTCAGCAGAAATGCAATGGGAGAGGCTTTCCCCTCCTCCAGAGCAGCCCGGATCACCTCCATGCCGGTTCCGTTATAATCCCGGTTTCCCACCAGAAGCGTAAGCCCGATAAGCGCAAGGCCTCCGATGATTGCCCGGACGTAGCTGTTGGGCAGGACCCAGCTTATGACCCGCTCGGATACATGCATCGCCTCGCAGAAAAAGGCGCTCACCAGCGCGCAGCCGACCGCCAGTATCGCCACGCGCCACATAAGCGAAAAGGACAGCGGTTCCACGGCAATGGCAAAGTGCGTCGGCTCCAGATGCAGAAGCTGCGTTATGCCGAAGGCCGCAAGGGAGGAAACGATGCAGGGGAGAAATCCGGAATAGTAGAAAACGCCGACGGAGATGACCTCCAGCGCAAACAGCGTCGCGGTCAGCGGTGTTCCGAACAAGGCGGAAAACACGGCGGACATGCCGCAGATAATGGCAAGGCGCCGGTCTTTGTCGTCCAGATGAAACCAGTTTCCCACATTGCTTCCGATGCTCCCGCCGATCTGCAGCGCCGCGCCCTCCCGGCCGGCCGAACCGCCGCACAGGTGCGTGATGACGGTGGAAACGAAAATGTCCGGGATCAGAAGAAGGGGAACCTTGTCCCCGAAATGCACGGAGTCAATAATCGCATTGGTATTTTCCTGCTCCATTTTCGTCGCGCGATAGAGCAGAACGATAAGCACGCCGCCGACGGGAAGCAGATACAAAAGCCAGGGATTTGCCTCCCGCAGCCGGGTCGCGTCGGTGACGCTGATGTAAAAAAGACTTCCGATAAAGCCTCCGATGACGCCAATCAGCCCCGCAACCACCAGCCACTTGATAAAGGCTGTGATGATGCGCCGAATGATGCCCAGCTCTTTTTTTGATCCCTCCGACATAGCGCTCCTCCGTCCCGATTGCTGTGCCTTGCGGCAGCAGTATAAGTATAGCGCCGGGAAAAGGGAAATTCCACCATTTTCCGCATCGACGGCGCGGATTTTTGAGCGCTTCAGCCGGAGATGTGTTATACTGAATATCCATGTGAATTTCTTGAATTGAGGAGCCTTTATGTCTGAGTTAGAAAATGAGATTCGGCGGCGGCGGACATTCGCCATTATCTCCCATCCGGATGCGGGAAAAACAACCCTTACGGAAAAGCTTCTTCTGTACGGCGGAGCAATCCAGCTCGCCGGCTCCGTGAAGGGAAAGGCAACCGCGAGACACGCCGTCTCGGACTGGATGGAGCTGGAAAAGCAGCGCGGCATTTCCATCACCTCCTCCGTGATGCAGTTTGAATACGAGGGCTACTGCATCAACATTCTGGATACGCCGGGGCACCAGGACTTTTCCGAGGACACCTATCGGACTCTGATGGCGGCGGACAGCGCCGTCATGGTCATTGACGCCGCGAAGGGCATCGAGCCGCAGACACGGAAGCTGTTCCGTATCTGCGCCATGCGTCATATTCCCATCTTCACCTTCATAAATAAGCTGGATCGGGATGCCCGCAGTCCCTTTGAGCTGACCGAGCAGCTCGAAACCGAGTTCGGCATCGGCACCTACCCCATGAACTGGCCGATCGGAAGCGGCCGGGATTTCAAGGGCGTCTACGATCGGGAAAACCGGCAGATTCTGGTTTTCACGGAAAATCACCGGGGACAGAACCGGATTGAGCCCGTCGCCTGCCGTCTGGAAGACACCGAAGCGCTGGATGCTTTAATCGGGGAACGCCTGCGCCGGCCGCTGGTGGAGGATATTGAGCTACTCGACGGTGCCGGTTCCGAATTTTCCCTGGAGGAGGTGCGCGCAGGAAGGCTTTCCCCGGTTTTCTTCGGTTCCGCCCTGAATAACTTCGGCGTCGAGCCGTTCCTTGAAAGCTTTCTCCGGATGACGATGCCGCCGCTTCCCCGGACTTCCGGCGGGCGTCCGGTGGATCCCGTTGCGGAGGGATTCTCCGCCTTTGTATTTAAAATTCAGGCGAACATGAATAAGGCTCACCGGGACCGGATTGCCTTCCTGCGCATCTGTTCCGGGGTGTTCCACCGGGAAAGGGAATACTATCATGTGCAGGAAAAGAAGATGATCAAGCTTGCCCAGCCGCAGCAGCTGATGGCCGACGACCGCTCCATCATTAACGAAGCCTATGCCGGGGACATTATCGGCGTATTCGATCCGGGAATTTTCTCCATCGGCGATACGATCTGCGAAAAGGGCATGGATGTCTGCTTTGAGGGGATGCCTACCTTCGCTCCGGAGCATTTTGCTGCCGTCGAGCGCGTAGACACCATGAAACGCAAGCAGTTTGAAAAGGGCGTCGAGCAGATTGCGCAGGAGGGGGCGATTCAGATCTTCCACGAGCCCGGCGTCGTGATGGAGGAAATTATTGTCGGCGTCGTGGGTGTCCTGCAGCTGGAGGTTCTGGAATACCGGCTGCGGACCGAGTATGGCGTGGAAATCCGGCGCCGGGATCTTCCCTATGAGGAAATCCGGTGGCTGAAGGATCCGCGTCTGGATCCTTCCACGCTGAATCTTACAAGCGACACCAAGGTCGTAGAGGATTTCCGCGGCAATAAGCTGCTGCTTTTTACTGCGGAATGGTGCGTCCGCTGGGCGTTGGAGAAAAACGAAGGCCTGGAGCTTCTGGAATTTAACCGCAATGAAGCGCCGGAGCAGGAATAAGCCGGAAAGGAGCGGATTGCATGCGGCAGGAAGGAGTTGTCACCGCCGTATATGAAGACGGGACTGCCGATGTGGCGGTGGAGCGAGCCGCCATTTGCGGCGGAGACTGCAGTCAGTGCAGCGGCTGCATCTATGAAAACAAGCTGAAAGCCCGTGCGGTAAACCGCATCGGCGCGAAGCCGGGCATGCTGGTCGCCCTGGAGACGAACAGCCGTGAATTTTATACCGCCGCGGTCGCCGTGTATGTGTTTCCTCTGGTCGGTCTGATCCTGGGGTTTCTTCTCCCTTCTCTGTTCCATGCGCCGCAGGGGATCTGCATCGCGGCTGCCTTTGTTCTTGCGGCCGCCGGTGTCTGGCTGGCTTCCGCCGTCATGAAGAGAAGGCAGCGGGAAAATCCGGTCCCCTCGATCATTACCGCCATTGTTCCGCGGGATCGGGAGAGGGAAAGCTAACCCTCGAAAGACCCCTTCGGACTGTTTTTTCGCCTTTTTCCTCCGTTTTCGCCTATTATTACCTGTTTTTGTCCAAAAATAATCCTTTTTCCACGATTTGCGCGAAAGTCTCTTCGGAGAGCTTGAGAAAATCCGGCGGCGCATATAATATAAGTATGTATATTGTTTGCGACGTCTTTTTGGAACCATAAACCGTTCCGGGTACAGCTTTTCCGCCGCGGAAAAGCCCTCTTCGGACGGGAAAGAGGCTGCCGGCAGCAGCCGGAACGCAGTGCGGAGGGAACCCTATGCCAGAACTTCTCAGTTTAATCAAGACGAATTGCCGGGACTGTCATAAATGCATCCGATTCTGTCCGGTAAAGGCGATTAAGTATACCGGGCAGCAGGCCCATATCATCGACTCCCAGTGCATTCTGTGCGGACAGTGCTATGTCGTCTGCCCGCATGATGCGAAAGAAATCGCGGACGACCGGCCGCTGGTGGAGTCGTTCCTCAAAAACGGACAGCGGACCGTCGCCGCTGTGGACCCGTCCTTCGTCGCCGCCTTTGACGGAAGCGGGTTCAAGGCTTTCCGCACCGCCTTGAAGGAGTTCGGCTTCGCGGACGCCGTGGAATGCGGCATCGGAGCCACGCTCGTGAAGCAGGAATACGAAAAGCTGCTTCGGGAGGGTTCCCGAAGCATTATCCTGACTTCCGCCTGTCCGTCCATCAATTCCATGATTGAGAAATATTATCCGGACGTGCGGCAGTATCTTGCCCCCGTCATCTCCCCGATGGTTGCCACCGCCAAGCTGATAAAGCGCGAAGATCCGGACACCCGGGTCGTCTATATCGGACCCTGCATCGCCCGCAAGGCGGAAGCCACGGGAACGGAGGTCGACGCGGTGCTGACCTATACGCAGCTTGACGAAATGCTCACTTCCGCCGGGTATACCATTGACCGGCGCATGGACGCGGACCCCAAAACCCGGGAGCGCACCTTCGCCCTCTGCGGCGGAATTATCAGTACGCTGGACGTGCCGGAAAGCGACTACACCTTCCTTGCGCTCGACGGTATTCACCTGTGCAAATCCGTCCTCGCAGACATCTCGCAGGGTCATCTGGGCAAATGCTTTATTGAGCTTTCCGCCTGCCGGGGAAGCTGCGTCGGCGGGCCGGATCTGCGCAAGCACGACAACCACCCGGTGCAGAACTACATGGCTGTAAAGGAGTATGCCGGGCCGGAGGACTACGAGGTGGAGCCGCTGGATTCCGACGCCATGATTCATTCCTTTGTCAGCCGGCAGGTAACTTTGAAAATGCCGACCGAGGCGGAAATTTCCCAGATCCTGCATTCCATGGGCAAAATGACCCGCGCCGACGAACTCGACTGCGGCACCTGCGGCTACGATACCTGCCGGGACAAAGCCATCGCCGTCTACCGGGGCCTTGCCGATCCCAGCATGTGCCTTCCGTACATCATGGAAAAGTCCGAGCGCATATCCAGCAGCATCATTGACAACTCCCCCAACGGTCTCCTGCTTCTCAATGACGATTTTGAAATTCAGACCATCAACAAGGCCGCCATGGAGTTCATGAATGTAAAGCACCAGTCCGACGTATTGGGCGAGAATATTATCCGGCTTCTGGATCCCACCCCGTTCTTCCAGGTGTATGAGAGCGGCAAGAAAATCGTAAACCGGCGCATTTACGTTTCCGACTACAAGAAGTATTTTGATCAGACCATTATCCGCGATCACACCACGCATACGATCATCTGCATCCTCCGGGATGTTACCGATGAGGAAACGCAGCGGCAGGAGAAGGAGCAGCTGGGCCGCACCACGGCGGAAATCGCCGACCGCGTTGTGGACAAGCAGATGCGCATCGTGCAGGAAATCGCGTCGCTTCTGGGCGAAACGACCGCGGAAACGAAGGTTGCCCTGACGAAGCTGAAGGAGTCGATTGAAAATGAAGACACGGCAGAGTAATATCCGAAGCAGATACTTTGCGGATATCGGCTACCAGAGTCTGAACCATGACGGGGAGGAACTCTGCGGCGATCATGTTGAGATCGCGGAGTCCAGCGTAAATGACGGGGAACATTTTTCCAAGATCATTGTTCTCGCGGACGGGCTGGGAAGCGGCGTCAAGGCGAACATCCTTGCCATTCTCACCTCGAAGATTATCTCTACGATGCTTGCCGCGGACATGCAGATCGAAGATGCCGTCGAAACCATTGCCGCGACGCTTCCGGTAGACAAGAGCGTAAACACCGCCTTTTCCACCTTTACGATCTTTCAGGTCTTTGACAACCGCATCGCCCGGATTATTGAATATGAAAACCCGAATGTCATCCTGATCCGGGACGGAAAGAGCGTGGAATTCGCCCGATCGGTGAAAAACATTGACGATAAGGAAATCTCCTTCTCCGAAATAGGCCTGCAGGAGAATGACCTGTTCTTCCTCATGAGCGACGGCGTGCTATATGCCAGCAAAAACGGCGTCTATAACGACAAATGGGACCGGGATCATGTCATCTCCTACATGGAAACCTTCTATAACATCGGCTTTACGGCGAAGACACTGACCACGATTCTGCTCGATGAGACGAAAAAGCTGTACGGTGATCACCCGACGGACGACGCGACGGTCTGCACCATTCTCATCCGAAACCGTGAAACCGTCAATCTTTGCTTCGGACCTCCGGCGGTCTTCGAGGACGGGAAAAAGATGATGACCTTCTTTTTCGGCCGCGAGGGCAAGCACATTGTCTGCGGAGGAACAACCGCGAAAATCGCGGCGGATTTCCTCGGAAAGCCGGTGATTACCTCCGATCTGGAGCCCGATCCAGAAATTCCTCCGATCTCGACCGTAGAAGGCATTGATCTTGTCACGGAAGGCATCGTAACCATGAACCGGGTCGTGATCTACGCCAAGGATTATCTTGCGGACAACAGCTCGTTTGAGAAGTGGAGCTATAAAAAGGACGGCGCTTCCCAGATCGCCCGCATGCTGTTTGAGACGGCTACGGACGTGAACCTGTTTATCGGGAAAGCCGTCAACCCGGCACACCAGAATATGCAGCAGCTGAGTTTCGATGTCAAAATGCGTCTGGTGGACGAGCTGATTGACTGCCTGGAAAAAATGGGGAAAATCGTAACGGTGAACTATTTCTGAAAGCCAAAGGAAACGGTTCGGGGAGGGCGGATTCCAATTCCGCCCTCCCCGCTGATTTTTCTTTCGCTGCGGTCTGTATTTTCTCTCCGCTTCCTATTTTCCAACGCAGAAGCGGCTGAAGATCCGGTCCGTAATATCCGCCGAAACGCTCCGTCCGGTGATTTCGCCCAGCGCCTGCATTGCTTCCTCCACTTCCGTGAGTACGGCATCCGGCATAATCCGGGCGTCCAGGGCCTGCTTTGCTGCGTGCACGGACTCCAGCGCCCGCTTTACGGCATCCGCCTGGCGGGCGTTTGTCAGGATCTCTCCCGCCGGCACGGCCGGCACGGGATAAAGCTTTTCAATTTCCTCCTGCAGCCGGTCAAGGCCATCCCCCGTAAGGGAGCTGACGGAAACGGCCGGGATTCCCCAGCGCTCCGCCGTCGGCTGCGCTCCGGTGCGATCGTTTTTCGTAAAAACCAGGATCCGCTTCGGGGCACCGGCTTCCCGGGCAAGCTTTTCGTCTTCCGCGTCCGGTGTCCGGGTTCCGTCGATAACGATCAGCGCAAGATCCGCCCGCCGCAGTGCCTCCCGGCTCCGGTCAACGCCCAGCTGCTCGACCCGATCGTCGGTTTTCTCCTTCAGGCCCGCCGTATCAATCAGCCGCAGCGTGAGCGGGCCCATGCGGATCTTCTCCTCTATGGTATCCCGGGTGGTCCCGGGTATGTCTGTCACGATGGCCCGGTCATAGCCGACCAGTGCGTTGAGCAGGGAGCTCTTCCCCGCATTCGGACGTCCGACCAGGGCGACCGGGATCCCGTCCTTCATCAGCCGGCCTCGGGAAAAGGTCTCCGCAAGCGCCTGGAGCTGCGCAGCAGCGGATTCCAGCGTGCCCCGATACTCCTCCAGCCGGAATTCCTCGATATCCTCGTCCGGAAAATCCAGCACAGCATGAAAATGTGCGCAGATATCCCCAAGCGATGCATAGAGGCCGTCCATTTTCCGCTGCAGGGAGCCGCCCAGCTGGCCTGCGGCGTTTTTAGCGGCTTCCGCACTTTCCGCGTCAATAATATCGATAACGGCTTCCGCCTGGCTGAGATCCATGCGCCCGTTCATGAACGCCCGCCGGGTAAACTCCCCCGGTCCGGCCTGCCGAGCGCCAAGGGAGAACAGTGTCTCCAGAAGCTCCCGCAGAACCGTGGGGGAACCATGACACTGATATTCCGCCGTATCCTCTCCGGTATAGCTGCCCGGGCCGCGGCTCAGCGTGCACAGACACCAGTCCATCACTTTTCCGTCCGCAGCCAGAAGCTGCCCGTAGACCAGGGTCCGGTCCGGATAGGACGAGACCGGCTTTCCGGAAATCGGCCGGAAAATCCTATCCGCCAGTGCAATCGACTGCGGACCGGAGGTCCGAACAATGCCGATGGCGCAGATCTGCTGTCCCGTTGAAATTGCCGCAATTGTATCCATAGTGTTCATTCCGTCTTTGCCGCCGTGCATTTTTCCTTCCCGCATCGGAGTCGAAACCGGCACGGCCGCCCCCTTTCTTTCCGTATCCGCGCCCGCGCAGGCCGGGTTCCGGCCCGCGGGATATTCTTTCGCATTCCTTTCCTCGAAGAAATTGCTTTCCGGCGCTGCTCGCCTCTTCCTTTTTCCCATTCGCGGGAACGCGCCATTACCCTGTGCTTGCGGAAAAGGCCTCCAGCACGTTGAAGATGGTGTTTTTCGTCAAGTTGTCAATAATATCCAGAAACGTATCCGCGGGCTCTTTGCAGCCGGACTGAATCCAGTTCGAAATCAGCGAAAAAACTCCGTTGAGATAATACTCGTAAATATAGGAAAACTGCTCCTTGCGCAGGTGCAGGGGTGCGCCTCTTGCCTCCTCCGTTTCCCGGGCGCAGTTCCGTACGAACTCTTCGATGTGCGGCTTGAGCTTGCCGCTCAGATATCTGGTGATTTCTGAGCTGTATTTTGAATTCAGCAATGCGCAGAAAAATTCCTTGTTCTCTTCCAGAGCATCCAGGAGGACCGACGTTTTTTCCTTCCAGTTTTTCGAATTTACCCCGGACACCGAAAGATTCGACATTCTCTGGCTTGCCATCCATTTCAGAAGATCTTCGATCCCGTGGAAATGAAAGTAGAATGTTTTGCGGTTTACCGGACCGGCTGCAACAATGTCCTTCACGGTAATATCGTCAAGGGGCTTGGAGCACATCAGTCTTTCCATCGTATACATGATATGTTCATTTGCATACCCCGCCATTTGCCTGCTCCTTTTCTGGTCATTGTCAAACTCTGTATGTCTTTTTAGTCATTGTACCATTGTGTACCATTTACAGGCAAGCCGGAAGGGCATACTTTTGATCCGGAATTCATACCAGTAAGGAGGCTGCAATCATGCATTACGAGATGCTCCAGAAAGAAGGGAAAATTGGGACTATGACGGTGAAAAACCGTCTGGTAATGTCCGGTGTCGGCGTCATGACCGGGGACCCGGGCGGCCGGCCGGGAAAGCGTGAAATTGAATATTTCAAGGAACGCGCCAAAGGCGATGTCGGGCTTCTGATCACTGCGGTGACCCGAATAAACGACGACACCGGCGCCGTTTCCCCCACGCAGCTTTCCATGGCTGACGACAAATATATTGCCCCGATGGCGGAAATGGTAAAGGAAATTCATGCGCAGGGCTCCAAGCTCGTCGTGCAGCTGCATCATCCCGGCAGGCAGAACTTCGCCTTATTTGCGAATATGGCCGGCCGAATTTTCCGGGAAGGAGAGAAGCATCCGGTGCGCTGGGGGAAAATGCGGAAAATGCTCGGCAGCTCCGATACTGCCGCGATGTGCGATCCGCCCCTTTCCACCGTAGCGAAGCTTCTCCGTCCCAACCTCGCCCCCTCGGCAGTCCCCCTTGCGTATGGGGATACGGCCATCTACAATCAGCCGACAAGAGCCTTAACCGTAAAGGAGATTCTTGCGCTGGAAGATCAATTCGCGCAGGCTGCTCTGCGGGTGAAGAAGTCCGGCGCGGACGGCGTTGAGTTCCATGCCGCCCACGGCTACCTGATCTCCGAATTTTTCAGCCCCCATACAAATCGGCGCACGGACGCCTACGGCGGGTCCCTTGAAAACCGCACCCGGTTTCTGAAGGAAATTCTGGAAAAAACCCGGGCGCTTGTCGGTCCGGATTACCCCCTTCTTGTCCGCCTGAATGTAGACGAATTCTACCGCGACATCGGGATGCCCGGCGTAGGGCTGGAGCTGAAGGAAGGCGTGCAGATCGCAAAACTTACCGAAGCCTACGGAGCGGACGCCATTGACGTCTCCTGCGGTACCTACGAAACGCTCAATCACCTGATGGAGGTAACGACCTACCCGCTGGGCTGGCGCACTTACCTTGCCAAAGCCGTCAAGCAGGAAGTTTCGATTCCCGTGATCGCCGTCGGCATGATCCGTACGCCCGACCAGGCGGAAAGCCTGCTGGAAAACGGAAGCATGGACTTCATCGGGCTCGGCCGCCCGCTGATTGCGGATCCCTACTGGATGAAAAAAGCGGAGGAGGGCCGAAGTGAAGACATTGTACGGTGCATTGCCTGCCAGACCTGCAAAATGACGCAGATGAAGAACGCGCCCGGCGGAGAAACCGGCCGCTGTGCGCTGAATCCGAGGGCCTGTCATGAATATGAGTATCCTCCTGTCGGACGCAGGAATGGTGAGCAGAGGAAAGTCGTTATCGTGGGTGCGGGACCCGGCGGTTTAACCGCCGCCCGGGAACTTGCAATGCGGGATTTTGACGTCATCGTCTATGAAAAAGAGGCTTCCGCAGGCGGGCAGCTGCACCTGGCGGATAAGCCGCCCTGCAAGGAGAAATACGCGTGGCCGACCGTGGATCTCCTCCGTGCCGCCGAAAAAGCCGGAGCAAAATTTCTTTTCGGCCATAAGGCGGAAGCGGAGGAAATTCTTCGGCAGAATCCATACGCCGTGATTCTTGCCACCGGCAGCAGGCCCCGTGGGGCTTCCGTTCCCGGCGCGTCCCTTCCGAATGTATATACCGCCGCACAGATCCTGCGCGGGGACGCGGAGCTGCGGGATCGGGACATCCTGCTCTTCGGATCCGGCCTGACGGGCCTTGAAACCGCACATTACCTTATTAAAAACGGAGGGAACAGAATTTCCGTTTTCGACATGAGCAAAACGATTGCCCCGGGCGGTCCGATGCAGCAGGTGCATGATATCGTCCCGAAGCTGAAAAAAGCAGGCGTCGCCTTCTATCTGAACTCCAAGCTGCAGGAAATCACGGAATCCGGCGCATATATTGAGGACCTGCCGTCCAAGACCCGCGAGTTCATTCGGGCGGACGCCGTGGTTCTCTCCCTTGGCGTTGTGCCGGAAAACTCGCTTGCACAGCAGCTGAAAGGAAAGTGCGGCAGAGTCTATTCCGTCGGCGACGCCGTCAAGGGCGGCTTCATCATTGATGCGACGCTGCCCGCCTTTGAGCTTGCCCGCTCCCTGGAGTAGCGCCGTCCGCCGCTTCCGGCAAAAAAAGAGCCGATACATATCCCTCCGATACGTACCGGCTCTTCTGTTTTTCTGGTTCTTTGTCAAATGTTGGGGTAAATCCCAAAAGAAAAGAATATAGGTGTTAAATTAATGGATCACGAGCTGGGTGTATACCTGGCTCGTGTATTTTAGTCGCAGTTACCCCGTAGTTATATTTA
>Ga0256404_1003277_pt1 | contig 33430 bp, 28 predicted proteins | sample RumenRJG_01DNA_FD_185990 | JGI IMG/M metagenome (GOLD analysis project Ga0256404, IMG submission 185990) | Bovine rumen microbial communities from Lethbridge, Alberta, Canada - RJG_01 | ecosystem: Host-associated > Mammals > Digestive system > Stomach > Rumen | place: Canada: Alberta | collected...
AATCATCGTCCTGCATGTAGGCGATGGCAAATTCTGTCTGCGAAAAGTCCGCGGCATCGGTTCGCTGCCAGATCAGATCATTTAAGACGTTGGGATCGCGTAAACCCTTTTCAAGCATCAGATACCGGTAGGCATCCATCGCGCCTGGGAAACGGCCCGGCCGCAGCGTCCGCTCTCCCTTCGCAGCGGTATAGATATCAAGCACAGGCTCTGTCATGAGAATCGCAGAAGGCTTAAATTGTATCCCATAATATAACGCTGCATACGCGCCCATACCGAAACCGGAGAAGACAACATCTTTTCCTTCGAAATGGAGCTGTTGCATCGCATGTGCGACGGTTTCCGTGATTCGCTTCTCGAGATCCTCCGTCCCGATATAGAAGCACCCGTCGAAAAGCCGCGGATCAAAGAACTGAAGCTGCGGCACGCCATACAGCCGAAAAACCTTCGTATCCCCGAAGGCCTCCTGCCGGTCAATGTCAGCGAAATGCACGGTCAGCGGCGCTTTCCGATTGCCCGGATCAAAATAGGAAAAGAGCTCGCCGCCGAAGCTGTCCGCGATTCGCCGGTCTCCTGGCAAGATCGTCCCATACGTAGACCTCTGCTCCCGCACATGAAGCGTCCCGACATGGAGCGTTCCCTTTCCTCTTGCAAAAAGAGAAAAGCTAAGCTGCCCTTCGATCGGCTCTGACAGAACGATCGGCGCCATCTCGTTACGGAGCGGATATTGATGAAACCAGTACGGCGCGCCCTTGGTGCCCTTCGAAAGCACTGAAACCTCGAGGAAGCTCTCTACGCTGCCATCGGTCCAGAGCTCCGGGAAAATGATGACCGGCATGTCTTTTTCTTTGTATGGGCAAAGATTCCAGCATAGGAGCTGACTGATGTCAGCATTATTCCTTTCAACCGTTGAAGCCGTGCCTTTCGTCTTCGCTGTTTCTGAAGTCCGATTCGTCTTATCAGACCAGTCGGATGTCTCATCCCTTGCAGCTTTCTTTCCGAAGGTGCCGGACAGCTCGACCCACGCGTTCCCGAAATAGCGCACATCACCCGCAAAAAAAGGCGAAACCTGCAGATTATGGACGGAGATTTTCATAAAGCCCCGACGTTTTCGCTCCCTCGTTTCCATGTGCGCCCTCCATTTACGTTCTGATGTGCTCTATTTCACGAATTTCTTCACAGCCAATCTACTTTTCACTACGGTGCAAAGGAGCATCCAAGTCTAACGCTTCCCCTCCGCGAGCGCTTTCCACTTCTCGACGAGCGTACCACCCCGGTACAGCTGAATCTTGTCCATGCAGTACACGAGTGCCTCATTCCAATGCGACAGCTCTGACAGATAGTACTCGAGCGCTTCCGTCACATGATCTATGTTTTCGACGATGTAGCCATTTTTCTGATGATCCACATACTGTGTGAAGCGATAGTTGATCTCCGGGATGCCCGTACTGATGCCCGCAATCTGAAGATACAGATTCGGCTGATCCCGAAGGTCGAGAATCACGCGGATGTCCTCAAGAAGCCTAAGAAGATCCGTCTCAGACAGATACGTGTCAAGAAACACCGGAAGCCCGATCCGCTTCTTCTCTCCCTCCATGCCAATGCTTACATCAGGAAACCCTGCAGCATGGCAGACACCTTCGAGTATTTCTGACGCTTCCTCTGCTCGAGCGTCGTCGCCGCGGATCAGCATGTGAAGCTCAACTGCCGGATTTTTCGTCATATACTGAAGCACCTGCTTGAGCGCTTTCTCGAGATAGATCCCGGTGAAGCCGTCGACTGGCATCAGGATTTTCAAAGCTCTAATCTGCGGACTCTTGCCAAGCTCTAGTCTCGTATCAAAGGGCGTGATGTCATAGATTGGCACAGAGATCGCGGTATCCTTCCGAAGCAGCTTCGCGAGATGCTCCGTGTCCGTCACGATCATGACGGCCCGTCCCGCATCCTGCTCGATCATTTGAAGATTTATACTACCACTAAATCGGTTGCCGGCAAGGGACAACACCAACTTCTGTTTTGCAAGCGTCTCAAGCACGATCGGATTATGCTGTGGATCTGATGCGAGCACGATGGAGGCCCCAGCGTTCTCAGGGGCACGGAAATAGTCGAATAACACCTCAGAAAGCATCTCGCCGAAGCTGTGATAATACGCCTTTTTGAAGGAATACGCCGCCTGACCGCTGATGCTGATCGTACCATCCAGCCGATTCTCCGTGAATTGAAGCTGGCCGGATTCATTGAAATAATCAACCTTCGTAACATTTGAAATATCTTCGGAAGATTGACGGTTTACTTTTTCTGCATCAGCTTTCTTTTCTAACCTGGAATTTACTACATTTGCGCTCTTTTTCGTAAAATAAAGTCGGCTTGAAAGAAAGCCCCTGTCGTCATAGATATCCCGCGCGAAGGGCTCGTCGTCCGTGAGCCATGTGATGTAAATGAAATTACCATCCTCGCCGAAGTCGACGCGGGCAAAGGTTTCCTTCCGGCTTCCGAAGGTCCTCTCCGCATACGTGCAGTATGGCGTGATCAAAAATTCGGTATCCTCCGGCCAGGGAAGCGACCGGTAAAGAAGCGTCCCTGGCATCGTCCGGTGAATGCCCTGCATCCGGTCAAAGAGCGAAACAACCGGAATCCTGAGAAGATTCTCGCGGTTCAGAAGCCGCCGAAGTCCCGGCGTATACGAAAGAAGCAGAAGTCCCGCATCTTCGCCGGCGCCCTGAAAGATCGAGAGCTGGTTAATCGTATCGTCGAACTCATACTGCTCCGCCGGCTCAAACCACGGCCGCTCACCCGTATACCACAGCCCCTCCCGCGTATACCATGATGGAATGAACTGATATTTCATAGGAACTCCTTATAACCCTCCGCGAGCTTCACCGCCTGCACCTCCCGGTGGATCTGCACGTAGATGCCGGAGAGAATCATGATGCTCATCGGCAGCATATAGAGTGACGACGCATCATGAAGCACCAGCCGCGCAATCATCGGAATGCCTAAAAGAAGCACCGTCACGAAGGCGCTGAGAAACGCTGTTGCGTGTACGCTCTTTCGTATCCTATCGGCTGTTGCATCACCAGGATGCGTGCCCAGGATGTAGTCATTCTGCTTCTGGAGGCTCTCCGCGATATCATCTGCGTTCACAGAAAGTCCCGCGAGTGCATACGTGAGCATCACGAGAAGCACAAGGTAAAGGAAAACCGACATCGGGCGATCCAGCATGAGAAGCCGCGACGCTGCCTCCATCGCCGGCCCGACCGGTACGAAAAGATTCAGAAACGCAAGGAAATAATACGGGAAGGAAAAGACGCTCATCACATACATGACCGGCATCGATCCAGACGGGTTCAGCCGGATGGAAAGATAATCGCGGTCGCGTCGCACCTCCGTCACGAGAATATGATGAATCGGGATGTGCACCTCCGCGTTCTCCATGAGAAGTGACACCGCCGTGATGATGAAAAGAAGCACCAGCATCCATAGGATAAATGTGACGATTGTCCCTGTAGGAATCCGCGCAGCCATCCCGCCAATGCTTTCATCAGGCTGCTGTGCGTTTGGATTTTTGCCTGTCGCCTGTTCGATGAGCGTTCTTCCTGTCAGGAGGATTCTGTCCTTCAGGTTGTCTAGCATGTTCACGAAAATAAGAAGTGACTGCCCGCCGATGCCGTAGGTTTCATTGCGGCCGGCGAGATGCATCGTGAAAAGCGTGCCCGTGAAGAGCGATACAGTCGCGACGATATAGGGGATGGCGTCATAGAGTATCGTGAGCACCGATGCCGCTGCCGGTTGAAGGCCACCGAAAAGAACGGCCGCCGGTGTAGGCATTGGCAGCATGGTAAGCGTGCGGGCATGAAGAATCGCCATCGGGAGCGCGAAAAGAACAGTCAGGAAAACAGACGCGCGAAAGATGCCCGCCTGGGAATAATCCTTGTCCTGTTTTTTGAAAAGACTGATGTATAGCTGTACAAAAATGGACGCCGCGATGTATGGCTGGAGTCCAAGTGAAAAGAGTGACGCCCTCTGCCCGCCGGCGCCGAGCGCGCCAGACAGGAACGAGAGGATGTCATTCTGCTTAGGCGGAAGTCCCGTCCCGACGAGCGGTACCGGGACATCCTTCCCAAGCAGGTACACAAGGCAGATGATGACCGAAAATTTTATCCTGTCGTAAAGAATTTCTCCTGTCTTCCTCATCTGCCGCAATATCCTTTATCTGAATTTTTTATGCCTTGCTATGATCTTATTTTTTGTGCTTTCTGCTAAACAGTGCCTTAATGCCGCCCCATACAGCAAGTACCACTGCACCTACTGCTGCAGCGAAGCCGTTCCTTGCCATATTCATGACATCACCGGTCTTTGCAGCACGGGTCACGCCAAGCACCTTCGGACGTGTAGCGCCAAGCACAGCCTGCTCCTTCGGTTTCTCACGGTTTGCCCCAAGCACCTCCGGCGTATCCGGTCTGTCATGAAACTCCTTCGGCGTACCCGGTGTATCGTGATCGTCATGCGGTGTGTCCGGTGTATCGTGATCGTCGTGTGGCGTATCAGGTGTATCCGGCTTGTCCGGTGTCTCCGGCGGCGTGTCTGGCGTATCCGGAGTTTCCGGAATCTTCTCGACCTTCACGTCATGAGACTCATTGAGTACAGGCTTAAAGAACTTCTTTGCAAGCGAAACGAGATGTTCTCTCATCTTAGGAATTGCATGATGATCCTCATAGGTAACATCTTTCTTGATTGATTCCATTTCTACCTTGGCAGTATTCCTGGATACCGTTGCATAATGTGACTTTTTATCAACTGTTCTCTGTTCGATTTCAAATCCAACGGTTGATATCCTCTTATGGCTGAGTATCGGATCTGCACCAACTGTAGAACTATGCTTTTTGATTTCATATTTCCTATAAGTCGATATTTCCTTAACTTTATATGTATTATGTTCTTCTTCTACCTTATAATCATCAGGTGTCTTACTAACGTCATAATATTTTGTTTCCGATAAAATATTATGTGGTGTGCTGCCGACAGGTACATTCTTATCTCTCGACTTTACCTCTCTCGCAATAGAGCCTTCATGAACAATATGCTCTTTTGTTTCCGTAAGAATATCTACAATCTTACCAATCGTCTTTGTGTAAAGAGGTGATGCTGTAGCCGTTGTTTTCTCGTGAAGCTCCTTATGCGTAATGAGACTCTGATGCATCTCCTGTCCCTTACCCTGACTTATCGTATCAGCAATGACAGAGCCATCACGCACAAATGTATTAACGGTTGCCTTCGGTGCAAACAAAGCTCCCTCTGCGGCCTGATTATAAGTAATCGTTCCATTATATTCACCGAAGTTCCACATCACGCCGAAGGAATAGGCACTGTAGTTTTCATTGCCATTCAGTGGAGTACTAATGATCAAATCTTTTTCAGCATGTGTCAAAACGTTGATCAGCAGCCGGGAGGATAATTTACTCTTATTTCTTGTCAGGAAACCCTCCATCGTGTTATAGAGTCCACCCTGATCATTTAATTCAGTGCTGTCTACATTGACAACAAGAATCTCATTATCAGCCATGTCCGGGTGATTCTGAAGTGCAGTTTTCGCTGTGCCGACTACACTGCCATTTTCAGCATGATCTCTTGCATAATCAATGAGTCCCTGTCCTGCGGCAGCGATCTTATCAAGATTTCCCTGAATATCCATCTCCTCACGGATTCTCTGAGCAACTTCCTGCTTCTTCGAGTCCTCTACCTTGGACGTAAGATACTCAACGATCTTCCCTTCCGTTGTTGTGCTATTATATGAAATATTCTTTTCATCTTTATTATTGTGCGATGAATCATTAACATCTACTATCCTGCCGTCATGCCTGTTTACTGGATCTGCGTTAATATTCGTGCCGATGACGACAGCTCCACTATCCAGGACAGAAAAATTGATGATATGATCTTTGTTAAGAACGATAGAATAATTATCAAGTCCTTCGAAATTTCCCTGTCTTCCCTTTGCATAGAGATCTTCTACTGAACTATCCGCAGAAAGATCATTGACACAGATATTTCCATCGATATGACATCTTGCATAGAGACTATTGCCATACGCAACAAAATTAGTCGCAACCGCAGTAGAATCAAGGAAATCCATTGCCTGCTTTTTAAGAGCAGCATCCTGATTTCCCACCAGTGTCATATCTTCATCATAGCTTGTGTATGTCTTAATATGTTTAGTATCTACATAAAGCTTCTGATTATTCTGATCGCGATAATAATATCTGCCATCTGTATCTTTTGTAAGAGATATTTCTGTATTCGCTTCAACGGAAACGCGCTTTTTCGTTCCTTCTTCTGTTGTTACATCGATATACCAGCTGGTAGCAGATTCTGTGGTTTTCATGGCAGACTCCTCCATTGCCACAGAATTTCCATTAATATCTGTTATATAATATTTTCCATCCTCATGCTTCTCTGGTGTCAGCGATGTCTTTGAACCGTCTGATGAAACATATACTTTCGTATTGCCATTTTGAACATAATAGCTGGTTTCAACCTTTTTACCGTCATGGTTGTTGACAATATCCAGATAATCCTGCTCGGATATAGTATGCTTCGTTGTAGGATCATTATCATCCTCGAAGTAATAATATTCCTTTCCGATTTCGACAGTGCCCTTTTTAAAATCTGCTTCCGTAGCGGTGTGCTCCTGATTGTCTGCATCGGTATAATAATATTCGACTCCAGTCTTCAGTTGACCATTAATAGCACTATCATATTCTTCTTTTGTAATTGATACATTTTCCCCGTCAACTACCTTGTAATAGGTGTAAACCTTATCATTTTCAATTTCCCGGGCTTTATCTGACAAATCTGTACGCTGTTTTTTCTCATCTACCTTATATAGATCATGTCTGCCATTCTCATCCATATAGTAATAGGTGACGGATTCTGTAATCTTGTTACCATTTTTAACTGCCTTCTGATAATCCTGTTCGGAAATCTCAATCGGATCGCCTTCATCTGAAGACGTCTTATAATACTTGTACTTTCCACTTGAAACCTTGCCATTCGCAGGAATCTTGTCCTTGTCGATATATTTCTTTTCGGTTCCAACATAGTAATAATATTTTGTCTCGGTAATTTCGTCATTTGCGTTCTTTGAAAGATACAGTTCCTGACTGATTGGAACTTCCTCACCATTTACAATTTCTACATATGAAGTAGAGATAACTACTTTGTGATCAGCATTTTTATTATAATCCTCAGCAGAGACTTCATGTTCCTGACCATTTTCATCTACATATGTTGTCTGTTTATTACCCTTTTCATCCAGATAAAAATATGTAGGCTCTTCATCGATGATGCCACCATTCTTTAATGCCTCATCGTATGTTGTTTTATTAATCTCGACTTCTTCACCGGATTCTGTTTTCTTGTAATAGCGATAACCATCCTGGATAATGGTGTCATCTGTCACAGGTACCTCGGAGTCATCCTTTACATAATAAAATGTCTCGGATTCAAGCTCATCCTTCTCGCCATCCGCCATTGCAGTATCATAGTCTTCTTTTGAAATTTTCGTTTTATTGCCATCGGCATCTTTTTTATAATAAACCTTTACAGAAACAGTATGATCTTTATTGGCATCATAGGTTGCCTGATCCGTTTTTACAGTATTTCCGTCTCCATCTGTATAAGTGTATTCAGCGTCTTCTGGGATTTCAACCTTACCATCATTTTCTTGTGCTTCTTCATAAGTTTTACGATCAGTAGGCGCAGTTGTCCCGTCCTTATAGGTAATTGTATAGCTGTCGAGTTCTACTTTGCCGGCCTGATAATGGGCTTTGTCGGTTTCCTGTCTTTCACCCTTCTCATCGAAATAATAATATTTTCTTTCAACCTCTACCTTGCCATTTTCCTCGGACATGATGCGATCATATTCGTCCTTGGAGATTTCTTTCTTTCCACCATCTGCAGTCGGCTTATAGTAGGTTGTGCTGGAGATGACATCACCCGCCTTATAATCAGCGGCAGTACATGGAACCTCCTGGCCATCCTTCATATAATAATATTCTGTATCCGCTACCTTAGCCTTACCATTGGAGTCAATGGTATTGATCAGCTTGTCATACTCGTCCTTCTCGATTTCCTGATCCGCGGTATCACTGCCTTCTTCTGATTTATAATATTTCTCCTGTACACCAGGGCCGACAGCATCCTTCTCGGATACCTCCTGGTAGGTGGTTTCCTTTGTTTCTGTCGAAGTCTGTGTATCAGAAGTAACCGTGCCATCCGACTTTTCTGTGGTCGTCGTCACGGTTGTGGTCGTGGTTGTCGTGCCGTCATCATTGAGGCTGTCCATAGTCGTAGTTTCGGTTGTAATCGTCGTTACCGGGCCGGAAGTCTCCCCTGTTGTGTCACTGATGGAAGCATTGGCTTCAGTGCTGGTAACCTCTGTTGACTCCGCTGCAGGGCCAGTCTCAGTACTATCTTTAGGCGCATCTTTGACTACACCATCATTTGCCGGCTGGCCTTGCGTATCATTTGTTCCGTCGAGGGTATCATCCTGGCTACCGGCATTACCAGAGTTTTCTGTGCTATTTGTTTCTACCTGACCATCACTATTACTGGAATTGCCCGTATTGTTTGTTTCCTCTTGCTCGCCACTGCCGGAATCACTCTGATTGGTCTCGCCGGATTCATTCTGGCTGTTATCGCCAGATTCTCCGTCGCCGCTATCATTAGAACCGCCATTGGATTCGCTTGTGCCACCATCATTAGACGCACCATCTGATCCACTACTGCTTTCACTTGGCTCACTACTATCCTCTGGCTCGAGTGTATTCTCTCCATCCGCAGCGTACGCCTCAAAATTCTGCACAGCAGAAATACCGCCTACTGCAAAGCCTACAGCAGCGATACTCTTCACGGTTTTCGATGTCTTCTTTTTCATCTCGTTCTCTGCCTCCTCTGTTTCAGAATTAACGTTCACAGGTTTTTTACCAGATTTCTGATCCATTGCGAGCCCCTCCTTCGCCGGCAGCCTTCAGGACATTCGTGCCCCTGCGCTTCAATATTCGGTTTTATGTCACGTCCTAAGGTGGTTTTTACAGGAAGCGTAAAGGAAGCCACTATCACTACTTACTTATAAATTTTAGTTTATGGCAATTTACTTACGATTTCAATATACAGATTTGTCATATTTTGTAAATTTACGTCATTTTTCTACGAAACTTTGTCGAAACTCACTAATTTTTTTTATTTTACGAGCCAATAGCTGTTATTCTTCGAGCCAATCCTTTCCAGGAGTCCTTTTTCCTGTAAAACATTGCTGAGCTTTTTCACACCAGACAGACTCAATCCACTCTGCTCTGCGACAGCTTCCAGATGCATCGTTCCATCATTTTTTAGAAGCTCAAGCACTTTTTTCTGGTTATCACTAAGACTGATTCTGTTTCTTTCTCTTAGTTTTCTCGCCGAGACCTCGTCTCTCTCGTAATTAAAAGGAATCGTTACCTTCAGCATCCCGTTTTCAAATGAAAATGCTTCTTCCCCGTATTTCGAAACAACAGTGGGAACTCCGTGTCCACTCTGCTCTGCGTATCCAGCCGTGATAAAAATCCGAAGCAGGTTTTTATTCACAGGAATACTTGTTCCATGATAAAACCCGTCCATCGTCAGTGCATAGGGAAGACCACCATACGAAATGATTTCCATTCTGTCATCATACACATGGATCGTCGGTGGGATTTCATTGTTCCAGTCATTGTGGAGACATGCATTGATCCAGGCCTCTCTGAAGCTGGGATAATCAAAAAGAGAGGTCTCTTTTCTTTTTGCACCTGATAAAGAGACATGCGTTACATTCATCGCTGTAAAATATTGCATTACCGAGGCCATCGCTGTGATGAGGCAGGTTCCTCCATATTCGGAGCGACTAGACATGACGGTTTTGTCTATCCCTTGAAATGTAACTACTGTCATACGAATCTCATTATGATCTGCAAGCAGGTAAGCATTGAAATTATATTTTTCATCGCGATTCAAGAGACCAAAGTTTCCCATGAAATCCTCTGAAAGCGTCGGATGTAGTCCTTGTGCTGTGAGAATCGCAAAAAGCGTCGTGAATTTGAGATTCTGATCAGGTGCTTCCTTCTGACTGATGATATCGGCATCAGAGGATGCCAGCATCTTCCGGAGGATAGCATTGTCCGCCTGCTCATCTGCCGATAAGACCCGTATGTAATACCGGCCGTCGTAGGAATATGGAATATCAGAACCATTTGCAGAAACCTTTATGTAGCTTTTATCTTCATCCTGCAGGGCTTCAATCTGCGGATAGATTCTCGGTTCAATCTTATCTCTGATACGATTCCGAATATCCATCAGCGTGTCCTTACCTACTATCAGACCGCAAATGTTTCCATCGTCCTTTACGCCGAAATATACGGATCCCTGATTATGTTTATTTAACATGGCAGTCAAAGACTTTAGACCCTTATCCAGCTGCGTGAGGCTTTCTTTAAATTCCTGATATTCATTTTCGATGCCTAAGTTCATGATATCCTCCAGTTAATTTTGCAGTTCAAAGTTCTCATTAAGTTTATCCTAAGTATACAGCAAAGTACCCGCTAAAGTCTACTTTAAAGTATACTTTAGTGGGTACTTAAAATTTAGATACCGGTCAACAATAATATGAAATAGCTCCAAAGTAGTCTAACCACTTAGAAATCACATCCATATGTCTTGCTTCAATTACGCTCATGATCCGACTTTAAAAACCTGCGGCATTCTCAAGTCCTCCTTCTTTTGCGAACTTGATGATTAGATGTGCCGTGGATTCTATAAACTCCTGATACCTCTGAATTTCTTCTTTTGAAAATCCGAAAATATCTTCCCATGTATATTGCGGGAGATAACATGTTGCATGATGAAAACAATCCTTTTCATCTGGTTTTTCAATATATACTTTCACACGTCCATCCTTCAATGTTTCCGAATGAACAATTTCAGTACCATCATCTAATGTCATAAAAGGATACATCATAATGTTTACCTCCTGTTGCTATTATACGTTCTTATTCTCTTCTGGTCAAAAGACAAACAACTTCACAGTTGTTCGTGCGTGGGAACATGTCTACCGGGCAGTATCTCTGTACATGGTAGCCTGCTGCCTGGAGTGGGCCGAGGTCCCTTGCAAGGCTGGATGGCTTGCAGGCGACATAGACGAGTCGGTCGACGCCATAGGCAATGATCTTTTCGAGTGCCTTCGGATGGATGCCGTTACGTGGAGGATCCAGGATGATAAGATCCGGACGCGGTGCATCTTCATAACTGCCATCTTCACGAAGGAGCTTCCCGCCTTCGTCAATGACCTTCAGCACGTCACCTGCGATGAAATCACAATTTGTGATTTCGTTCATCTTCGCGTTTTCTCGCGCTGCTTTCACAGCTTCCTCCACGATCTCGACACCAACTGCCTTCTCGGCCACCGTACTCATAAGCTGCGTAATCGTCCCGGTCCCGGAATAAAGATCATAAATCACAGGCTTTTTATCTTCCCTATCTTCAATATCGTTTACATCGAAAGCCCCATGACTACCGGAACAGTAATCTGCCTTCTCTGATTGAATTTCATTCTGTGATTTCACAAGACTATCATATCCCGCATATTCCCGCACCTTCGTGTAGAGCTTCTCCGCGCCTAGCGAGTTGGTCTGAAAGAAGGAAAACGGCGTGATGCGGAAACGAAGTCCAAGCACTTCCTCAAAGAAATATCCCTGTCCGTAGAGTACCTCAGTTCCTTCATCGCGGATCGCGTCGGCGATGTCATCGTTCTTCGTGTGGAGAATACCGGCAAATTTTCCCTCGAGCTTTCCATCCCGTTCGAGTCCGACCAATGCTTCCACCCACGCTCTAATCGTTTGGTCTTCGTCCTCCTCTGGTTTTACGAGATTATACCGGTCGGCAGTCGGCTCTGTCTTCTTTTTTCTCGTTTTCTCACTGTAGCGGTTCAAGAACCATGTATGAAGATCCGCCTGTCGTTTCGCAAATTCTTCTTCGGACACCTGCTGCCGTTTTGCATGCTCCCATTCGGTTGAGGTCACCAAGTCAATGAGAATCTCGCCGGTTTTAACAGCCCTCCGAACAAGAAGATGCCGAAGATAACCCGTATGCTGCTTCTTTCGGTAATAGGTGATCTCTCGTTCTGAAAAGAAATCCTTTGTCACCTTGACAATCAAATTGATATCCGGATGTACAAGCTGACAATCAGAGGCATCGATGATATTAAAGAAGCTGCCTTTCTGATGAAGGCCAAGTGTCAGCGGACCATTCTTTTCGCAATCACCAAAGGAGAACTCCATCTTATTACGATAGCCATCTATCACAGGCGATGGGATGATCGGCTCGGCGAGATGACCATCCGATGCATCGCTGATGTAGGCATTGGCCTGTTGCTCTAAAGGATTTTCTATCACCGGTTCGAGCAACTCGCGAACACCTTTTTCCTTTTCCCTCAGTTCTTCCTCGTAGGAAATGCCCTGGTAGAAACATCCTCCACAGATTCCTGCATTTTTACAAACCTTCACAAAAACCTCCAAATCGCAAAGATGCCCCGGGAGAATCAATCCCGGGACATCTCACCGTATACTAAATATTCTGGACCTTGTGATTAGTCCTTAGCGCCGTCCTCCGGCTCTACATCGCTGTCTTCCTCCGAAGCCTTCACTTCCTCAGCCTCCGGCTCTTCATCGTCATCATAGTCATCGAAATCCTCAAGGTAATCCGGCTCTGTCAGACGATATACCGCATATGCGATAGCTGCAACCAATGCTACGCAGCCTACGATAGCAAGGATCGTAAGGATGGTCTTTTTCTGCTTGTCCTCTTCTTCCTTTTCATCGAGATACTTCTGAAGACGAAGCTTCTGCAGCGCTACCTCTGCCTTGTCGACTGCATCATGACGATAGTCCTTCACATTGTCTGCGAAAAGCTTTGCGTTGTTCTTCAATTCCTCAAAATCAATATTCTTCATAGCCGCCTCCTTGTTTTACGCGAACCAGTTTCCGATGTTTTTCTCATTATAGCATGAATCCCATTAAAAACAGATAGACATTTTACTTTCTATTGTTTTTATTCCTTCGAGAACTCATGTTAACGTAGGATACCAATAAACAGGAGCTAAATTGACTTATATCTTCTTCAATCTAGCAAAACTTGCAAACATCGTCTTCCGTCCAGCCTTATCGAAATCGACGGTCACCTTGAAATCTTTTTTGTCGTCTTCGATTTTGATGACTGTGCCCTGGCCGAATTTGATGTGCGACACTCGGTCACCTTCCTCGTAATCAAGCTTTGAAAGCTTCTGTACGCCCGGAGCTTTCAGCGCATCCGGTATGCCGGATCCCTTTTTATGGCGGATCCCCAGTGCTTTATCAAGCGACCCGCGAAGACCAGACGGAAGTGTCGGATTTTTATAGCCGGTGCTTCCCATGCCGCGGAGACCATAGCTATTCACATCGTCATCGGCTGCATATTCATCCCGCTCATCATAATGTTGATTTGCGCGGCCTCGTACCTCATCCGAATGGTCGAACAGAAGCGGTTTACTATTGCGTCTAAAAGCCCCGCCAAATGGAGTCTCGCCTGCCATCGTACGCTGAAATTCTCCATACCTTGTATCGAAGTCTCCGGCATCGCTGTTCCGCCCGCCATAGAGAAATGTCTTATCCATGTAGTCGTCCGGGATCTCATCGATGAACTGCGACGGCTTCATCCGTTCGTAATTGCCGTTCACCATCCGGCTCCGCGCTGCTGTCATGACGAGCTCCTCCCGAGCCCGTGTAATGCCTACATAACAGAGCCGCCGTTCCTCTTCGAGATCCTCCGGGTCGTTCTGCGACATATATCCCGGGAAGAGTCCGTCGTTCATCCCGACGAGATACACCTTCGGGAACTCAAGTCCCTTTGCGCCATGCAGCGTCATCATCGTGAGAAGATCCTTTGTGTCATCGGTCCTGTCGAGATCCGATACGAGCGATACCTCCTCGAGGAACTCACCGAGATGTGGTGTCTCTGCTTCCGCTTCATAGGAAACCGCCTTATTGATCATCTCTTCGATGTTCTGAAGCCGGGTCTCTGCCTCTACCTGACCATCCGCCTGCAGCTCTGCCGCATAGCCTATGTCATCACGGATGGATTCGATCAGCGCCCGGATGCTGTAATCTCCAGTTTGTTTAATATTTGAATCAGGTGCGGGCAGCAGGCCGCTGTCGATCAGCTTCACCCGATACTGCTCAATCATATCGCAAAACTTCTGCAGCTCCTTCCCGGCTTTGCCTGCGACGATTCCGTTCGTCACAGCCTTCGCAGCCGCACGGAACAGACTTCCGTCATGCATCGCCGCATAGTCTGTGAGCTTCTGCACCGTCCCCGGGCCGATGCCGCGCTTCGGCACATTGATGATCCGCGTAAAGGCTACATTATCCGCACCATTTGCAATCACCTTTAGATACGCGAGGATGTCCTTGATTTCCTTCCGCTGATAGAAGTTCACACCGCCGACAATCTGATACGGAATGTTCATCTTGATGCACTGCTCCTCGAGGAGTCGGGACTGTGCATTCGTACGATAGAGGATAGCCTGGTCCTGATAGGAACGCCCGCAGTCACGAACCTCCCGGATCACCGCATACGCTTCGTCGTTAGCATTCTCGAATTCCTGGAAGCGGACATCGGCGCCGCCTGCCTTTGCCGTCCAGAGCTTCTTCGGCTTACGGCCGGCGTTGTTCGCAATGACGGCATTTGCACAATTAAGGATTTTTTCGGTCGAGCGGTAGTTCTGCTCAAGCTTCACAACCTTTGCTTTCGGATAATACTTCTCGAAATTAAGGATGATGGAGACATTGGCGCCACGGAACTTATAGATGGACTGGTCATCATCGCCGACGACGCAGAGATTCTGATACTTGCCTGCCAGCTGCTGGACCAGCATGAACTGGATGTCGTTTGTATCCTGATATTCATCGACCATGATGTAGCGGAAGCGGTTCTGATAATACTCTAGCACCTCTTCATTGGTCTTAAAAAGCTCGATCGTCCGGAGCAGGAGGTCATCGAAGTCGAGCGCGTTATTCTGCCGGAGCTTCTTTTCATAGAGCTCGTAGCAGTCCGCGATCTTCCGCTCCCGATAGTCCCCGCCGATCTCCTTACGAAAATCGGATGGATCCGTACCGCGGTTCTTTGCTGAACTAATGACGGAAAGCACGCCCCGCTCCCGGAGCTCATGCGTATCGATGTTTAACTCCTTAAAGATCTGCTTCATGACCGTCTTCTGGTCATCCGTATCATAGATGGAGAAATCGGAGGTATAGCCGAGACCCTCGATATGCTGCCGGAGGATCCGGACACACATCGAATGAAACGTCGACACCCAGACCTCGCGTGCCCGCGCACCGATCAGCTTGTCGACACGCTCCCGCATCTCCCCGGCCGCCTTGTTCGTGAAGGTGATGGCGAGGATATTCCACGGACGCACCTCACAGTTTTCGATAAGATACGCGACACGATGTGTGAGCACCCGTGTCTTGCCGGAGCCTGCGCCCGCCAAAACAAGAAGCGGTCCCTCTGTATAGCGGACCGCCTCCAGTTGTTCTTTATTTAGAATTTTCTCGAGATTTTCCATGCAGCTTCCTTTCAAGCTTCGATTCCTTCTCTTCCTTTTCACGAAGAAGATACTGTTCTTTTATTTTATCGATGATCTTCTCCATCAAAAGCTTTTTGAGATACACATCAAATCCAAGCTCTCCGAGGAATGCAAACAGCCGGAGCATTTCCTGCTCTTCCTTTGCGTCCTTCGTCTCCGCTGTTTTAGGATCTTCATCCACGTCCTCATAAGACGCATCAGCCAGTGCATTTGCACTACCGACCTCATTCGCAGTGGACTTCTTCATAAAATCCGGGAAGCTCTGCTCCGCCCGGTGAAACTTCTCGGTTACATCGTCAATGAGCTGCTGCTTCTCCGCGGGCTCCATTGAAAACACCTCGTCATAGATATCCTTTAATTTGAGCTCTCCCACGCCGGAAAAATATTTTTCATGAAGCGGCCGAAGGATCGTTTCAATATCCGACAGCTGCAATACACCCTTATAATAAAAAATCAAAATCAGGAGCAATAGATGCTCCCTGGAATACCGCTTCTTATCCGGCGGCGGCAGCAGACGGTTCTTCGCATAGTTGTTGATCATCGTCTTCGTCAGCGCCTTATCCTCCGGATGCCGTAAAATCGGCTGGAGACGCGTATCCATAAAGCTTATGAGCTGATCCATATACAGATCAATCTCAGGAATATCATCAGACGGAATATAACTGAGACCATCAAGAAAATCAACCAGTTCTGTCAGTAATTGTTCATTCATAGCATATTCACCGGTTTACCTTCGTCTATAATGCTTCCATCAGACACCGACCACGATGCCTCCGTCATCCGCATAGATTGTCGCAACGCCCATCGAGTTTGCAATCACAACCTCCTTGAAGGGCGCCCGCTTCAAAAACTCAGACTTCACGAACTCTGCACGTTCAGCATTATCGACATGGGTAATGACAAGACGGTGCTCTGCCGCCTTCTCCGGGCCGCCAAGTCTTGATACGGCAAGCTCCGCCATCCGTTTCAGTGCTTTATTGATGCCTCGCTGATTATCGAGCTGAACGATGACACCATGATTACCGGCCATGACCGGCTTGATATTAAGTGCAGATGCAATGATGGATTTGATGCCGGACAGTCTGCCGTTCTTTCGAAGATTATCAAGACTTTCAAGCACGAAATAGGTCTGCATATTGTAGATATGCCCTGCTGTTTCCTTTACAACGTCAGCAAAAGCCTTTCCCTGTGCTTTCAGGTCCCGGATAAAAAGACAGATATTGAGCTGACCGGCTGCTGCACTATCAGAGCCGAAGACATGTACCTTGATACGGGATTCCTCCGGATGCTCTTCTTCATACATCTGCGCACCGACGACGGCTGCCTGATAGGAGCCGGACAGATGCTCGGATAACGTCACGATATAGGCTTCTTCGGCATCACACTGCTCGATGGCCTCCTTATAGGCTTCGGGTGACGGGCAGGCTGTTTTCGGACCGATCGGAGAAGCCTTCATCTTCGCAATAAAATCCTTCTGGTCAAACGTATCGTCATCGGTAACCATATAAGTTCCAATCTCTAATGTCAGCGGAACGATCGTAAAATGCGGATCCAGCTTCATCTCCTCAGTATAATCACAGCAGCTATCACCAATCACCTTGTAATCCATAAAAGCATCTCCTCGGATAATTATTCTTAGCTCCTTCACCTTCTGTCATACTTCAATCAAGTCTAAACGGTTATCAGATCGAAATCATTCGGTTTTCGAAGCCTTGATAATGTAGTTTTTAATACTACTTATTATAGTCCGATCCTTTAATATGTCAAATACTAGTGCTTGCATTCCTGCTTTATCAGTGCTATAGTTTCAACTGATAAAGCGTGAAAGTATTCATGGTTTGCCATGCTTCATGTATAGATTTGCAGGGGGAAAGAAATTTATGAACAACAAGTTAAAGACAAAAGAAGTTGACCATCTGTTTGATGCCGTTCTCACACTGAAGGATAAGGACGAATGCTATAAATTCTTCGAGGACGTCTGCACCATTAATGAACTTCTTTCGATGGCGCAGCGCTATGAAGTCGCGAAGATGCTTCGTGAAGGACATACCTATCTTGAGATTGCGAAGTCAACTGGTGCCAGCACGGCGACCATTTCCCGTGTTAACCGTTCTCTTAACTACGGTGCTGACGGCTACGATATGGTCTTCGAGCGCCTCGGTCTCTCCCCCGATCCCCGGAAGAATTAATCCTATCCCTGTTTGACAAAAAAACGTACCGTTTTGAAACCCGCGGATTTCAAAACGATACGTTTTCGTCAAACAGAGAGAAGAAGTTGTCCGCTGTGGAATCCGGATGCGCTGTGAGATCGATACTGTCCCAGAAGGGTTCCCGGAAACGCACGATATGCTGATCCGCATAGGCTTGATAGGACTTTAGAAGTGCACTTGCACGGATGGTCTGCTCGAGACCCTCTTTTCGCTTCGCCGTTGCCTCTTTATCGTAAGCATTTGTACATTTGAGAATATAGTAACGGCCATCCTCCTCGATCACATCCGATATTTCACCCTCCGCAAGCTGAAAGGCGGCTGTATAGTATGCATCATCCTTTTCATCCTTTGCAAGTGTTTTATCGATTTCCGGATCTTCGGACCAGGTTCTCGCATAATAGGAAAAGTTCGCGCCCTGTACATTGACCGCTTCAAGAAGCGTATTTGCAGAGGCTTCATCCGAAACGACGATCTGCTGGACAGTGATCACCTTCGCATCCGCATCGGATACTTCGCTGGAAACCTTGGACAAAAGATATTCTGCTGTCTTCGTCGCGACGTAATATTCGGTATAAATGGACTGGACATCTTCCTCCGTGCAATTTCCCATGAAGGCAATGTCTTCTTCCGATAAACCCTGGTAAAACTCCTTTGCTATCTTTCGTATGGTCTCCATATCGGTGCTGGTCGCGATGATGCCCTTTTCTGTGGCTTCGAGGTTCAAGGTCTTAATATCTTGTAAAAAGTCCTTCACCTTATTGACAAAATAGGGGCCGTAGGTAGTTTCCGGCTGATTTTCAACCGGTACACTCCAGATTTCCTGCCCGAGTACCTTCTGATAGCGATTTCTTTCAGAGCCTAGAACGATCATCGCCTCTTGCTCGGTATATCCGGGGATATCTTCCGCCTTTCCGGTGATTTCAACACCCTGACACGAACTAAGGCTGCCCGAAAGTACCAGGCAGCCTGTCAGAACACATACGAGCTTCTTAAATTTACTTTTCATGTTATGAAGCTTCAAAAAACGATACCCCGATCACCCGGATCATTTCATTGATCCTGAAATTTTAGATACAAAAAATTCTCCAACACTTATATTCCTGGTTTCGCCATCATAGCTTTGTCATCATATTTGTCATCAAACTTGATAAACGGCAGCCATGACGAAAGCCATGATGAAGCCAAGGATTGCCCCCATCAGAACCTGAAGCGGTGTATGGCCGACATATTCCTTTAGCTTCGTCTCAACCTCATCCGGCTTCCAGTTAAAAGGATTGTCTTCAAGAATCTTGTTGAGAAGTGCCGCCTGCTTGCCGGTCTCACGACGAACACCGGTCGCATCATACATGACGACCGATGCCACGATAAAGCTGATGGCAAAGTACGCACTTCCGACACCATATTTGATGGCGGAAGCTGTCGCCAGTGATACGACGGTTGAGGTATGGCTTGACGGCATACCGCCGGAGCCATGCATCCTTTCCCAGTTGATGCCATGATTAAAATAGGCATCGATCATCGTCTTGATGATCTGCGCGATCAGCCAGGACACAGCGGCTGTAACCAGCAGATAATTTGAAAAAAGTTCCTGAAAATAATTCAAAGACGCTCCTTCTTCGATCAGATTCTCATTTCTTATAAATCCAAGCTCAGACAAAATCTAAAGTTGCCGCATCACGAGACAGCTTAAAGCCATGATCAATAGCCAATCAGCCAGTCGTAAAGCTCCTGATATTTCGATGCACTGGTACTCCAGCTGTAATCCGTCGCCATCTCACGGTCGATCATCTTATTCCATTCACGCTTATGATCATAGTACACACCTTCTGCATAGCGGATTGCATGTAACATCTCATGGGCGTTGTAGTTTGAGAAGGAGAAGCCGGTTCCCTGATCCTCATATTCATTGTACGGCTGTACCGTATCCTTGAGGCCGCCGGTTTCTCGAACGATCGGTACGGTACCATAACGAAGTGCGATCAGCTGAGACAGACCGCACGGCTCAAAGAGTGACGGCATAAGGTATGCATCGCATGCACCATAAATCTTATGGCTGATTTCATTGGAATAATAAATCTGCGCAGATACCTTGTCGTGATATTTCCAGTCGTAGTGCCGGAACATATTTTCATACTTTTCATCACCGGTTCCGAGAACAACAAACTGGATCGCATCCTGACAGATCTCATCCATCACACATTCGATGAGGTCGAGACCCTTCTGGTCCGTAAGACGGGAGCAGATACCGATCATGAAGACCTTCGGATCAACCGTCAGTCCCAGCTGCTCCTGCAGAGCCGTCTTGTTCTTGACCTTTTCCTTCCGGAAGTTCTTTGCATCATAGTTTTTGAAAAGGTACTTATCCGTCGCCGGGTTCCAGGCATCATAATCGATGCCATTGACGATACCGCGGAGATCATGATCTCTTGCACGAAGAAGTCCGTCGAGTCCTTCACCATAGAAAGGCATCTTGATTTCCTCTGCATAGGTTTCAGAAACGGTTGTGATGGCATCTGCATAGACGATACCGCCCTTCAGGAGGTTGCCATCCTTCTTGCACTCGAGCTTATCCGGGGTGAAATAATAATCACTAAGCTGTGTGAAGCGCTGGATTGTCTTCACATCCCATACGCCCTGGAATTTCAGATTATGAATCGTAATGACGGATTTAATGGAACGGTAATATTCTCCGCCAGCGAAACGATCCTTCAGAAGCACCGGTACGAGACCTGTCTGCCAGTCATGGCAGTGGATGATATCCGGATGCCAGTCAAGAAGCGGAAGTGCGGACAGCGCTGCATAACAGAAGAAACAGAACTTCTCGAGATCCCAGTACCAGTCGCCGTAAGGCTTGTCACCGGAAAAATAGGATTCGTTATCAATGAAATAATACGTGATGCCATCGAGCTCATATTTCAGTACGCCGACATAACGGGACTGACCGAGATAATCCATATAGAAATGTGTGACATACTGCATGTTCTGGCGCCAGTCCCATGGAATGCACATATACTTAGGGATCATGACACGGCAGTCAAAATAGCGTTTGTCGATGGTCTTCGGAAGAGATCCGACGACATCGGCGAGGCCGCCGGTCTTAATGAAAGGAACTGCCTCTGAAGCAAGCATTAAGATGTTTTTCATGATACGTTTCTCCTATTTTATAGAAAGCTATATAAAATTTTTAAGACCCGATGCTTTTCGAAAAGGCAATTTTCACTTTTCAGAAAAGCAATTTTCAAAAATTCTTTTTGTCAGAAAGTGTTTTCACATACTTTTTTATTTTACTTCCGTACAGTCTCTTTCGCAAGAGCTTTACACAGAGAACAGTTCTCTCCGTGCTCTTGAACGTTAAGAACTGCCCATTAATTTTTTATCGCCTTCGCCATAGCCTTTAGCTCACGCGCATTGGCAAGAACAGCATTTGTAAGTGCGCCGCCGGCCAGGAGTCTTCCGAGCTCCTGCACAGAATCTTCTTCCGAAAGCCGCGTGATTTCCGTATGCGTATGTCCTTCCGAAACCTTTTTCTCGATACGGAAATGGATGTCCGCCTTCGCTGCAATCTGCGGAAGATGCGTAATGAGAATCACCTGATGGGATTTGGAAATCTTTCGAAGCTTTTCGGAAACCCTTTCTGCTGTACGACCGGAAATACCTGTGTCGATCTCATCAAAAATGAGTGTCGGAATCTCATCCGTATCCGCAAGCACAGTCTTAATGGACAGCATGATTCTTGAGAGCTCACCGCCCGAGGCAACCTCCGTGAGTGGCCGCATCGGCTCGCCGGGGTTTAAGCTCACCATGAAATGGGCTTCATCGAAGCCGCCGGCTGTCGGTTGTGACAGTCGTGAGAATACGAGTTCGAATTTCACATCCAGGAAGCCCATCTCTTCCATTTCGGTACGAATCCGGTCAGACAGAAGCTTCCCGCCACGCTGTCTTGCCTGTGAAAGTTTCTCGCAAAGTGAAAGAAGTTTACTTTCCTGCTGCTTCACTTCCTTTTCGCATTTAGCCTTTTCTTCCTCGTAGTTTTCAAGCTCTGTTAAACGCTTTTTCTTCTCCTCGAGTGCCTGCTCTACCTTCTCGACCGTACCGCCATATTTCATCATGACATTCCGGATCTCATCAAGACGCGCTGTAATCTGTTCGAAGTCTTCTTCGTCATAGACATTGTCATCGAGATACCGGTCGAGGTCACGGAGCGTATCATCACTGATGGACTGCAGGTCATATAGACTGTCCGAAATGTTTTTGAGTGTCTCATCGTATTGAAGCGCAGACTGTAAGTTTGAAACGGCCATAGAAAAATCTGTGTTCTCAAGAAGCTCCTTTACCTCGGAAAGAGAGCCATAGATTTTCTTTGCATTCTGATATTTCTTATATTTTGCGGAAAGTTCCTCTTCTTCGCCCTCGCGGAGAGCTGCATCCTCGATATCCTGTATCTCAAACTTAAGGAAATCAAGCTCCCGCTGCCGTTCCCCTTCATCCAGGTGGAAGCCGGACAAGCGGTCTAAAAGTGAGCGATAGGTATGGTAGCTTTCCGACACCTCCTGCCTTAACGCACCTGTTTCCTTCGCCTGAAAATCGTCAAGAATCTTAAGATGATAGCCGTCCCGAAGAAGGCTCTGGTGCTCATGCTGCCCATGAATATCGATGAGAAGATCCGTCACAGCCCGCAGCTTATTCAGTGTTGCTGCCTGATCATTGATACGGATTTCAGACCGTGTCAGCCCGATCTTTCTTCGGATGATGACCTGTCCGTCCTCCGGCTCGATGTCCATCTCCTGAAGAAGCGCAATCTGCTTCTCCGTAAGATCTCCGAAGATCAGCTCGACGAAGCCCTGCTCCGCACCGGTCCGGATCATATCCTTATTTGCCTTCTGGCCGAGACAGAGATTGATCGAACCAATCAGGATTGACTTACCGGCGCCTGTCTCGCCAGTCAGGATATTAAGCCCCGGGCCGAACTCTACATTAGCTTTTTCTATAAGTGCGAGGTCCTTCACCTCGAGATGATACAGCATGCTTTCACTCCTGCTTCAGGACATCTTCGATCGTCCTTAAAACCATTTCCGCATCCTCCCTGCTCTTTACTACACAGAGGATGGTGTCATCGCCGGCCACCGTACCGACTACCTTATCAAACCTAAGATGGTCCAGCGCTGCGCCGACAGCATTGGCCATACCCGTCATCGTATGAATCACAAGAATATTTTCCGCTGCCTCCATCGAGAGCAGTCCTTCACGGAGAACCCGCACATATTTTCTGGAATAAGTGTGCTCATCCTCTTCCATTCGTCTATAGAACTGGGCGCCGTCTGTACCGGTAACCTTCATAAGACCAAGCTGCTTGATGTCTCTCGAGATCGTCGCCTGGGTTACATGATAGCCCTCTTCTTCCAGTCTTGTGACGAGCTCCTCCTGTGTACCGATTCTTTCCCGGTCGATCAGCTCGAGAATCTTCTGAAGTCTTGATTTTCTCATCCTTTTCTCCTGTTCCTTTATCGCTCACTGCCAATCTTACTTCTGAGTGTTTCGAGAAAGCTGGTCTTATTCCGTTTAATGAGCGTGGTCATCTCATTTGCTTTCCGAATACGGATTTCATCCCCACGCTTCAGTGCTGTTCTCTGTTCACCATCAAAAGCGATCAGTTCATTATCCTGCTCGATGGTAAGACTTAACTGGCTCGAGTCCTGCAGAATAACACTCCGTCCATTCATCGTATGCGCACAGATTGGTGTCATAATGATGACAGGTGCGGCCGGGTCCACGATGGGGCCGCCGGCCGACAGACTGTAAGCTGTCGATCCGGTCGGTGTCGCAAAAAGAATGCCGTCTGAGATATAATGTGTAAGCTCTACTCCGTTACAATTCACCGTCGAATAGAGTACAGTGATGCCTTCCCGTCTTCCGATCAGCACCTCATTGAGTGCTGTGCCGCGCACGATTACCTCGCCATTTCTCGTGACGGAACCATGCAGCATCGACCGCACATCCCGGGTATAGCGATGTGCCAGAAGATCATCGAGAACCTCCGGAATTTCCTCCTTTGAGGAAGCCTCTGTGAGATACCCGAGGTGGCCGGCATTGAGGCCAAGAATCGGTGTATCCTGCCCACGCAAGATACCGGCAAGCCGAAGAAGCGTCCCATCTCCCCCAATCGTGATAATACAGTCATTATCTGAAAAGTCATCCCGCGTATAGGTTTCCTCATAGATGCTTTTCACCTTGACACCGTGTTCTCGGAGATAGGCCTCTGTGATATTCGCATATTCCACGGCCTCCGGCTTTTTTGTATTGACAACCAGTGTGATCTTCATGAAACCTCCTGAAGCGTGTCTCCACAGTTTTCAGTGAACACACGATAATAAACTGACAGATATTCTGATCTAAACATCAAGCATTGCATGAGATTCCATGACTACCTTTTCCGCCATCTCAGAAAGCCATACCGGAATCTCCGTGAAATCACTGATTTCCTTCACACGAATGAAAGTTTCTTCTTTGTATGTTTTCTCGGAATCAGACATACTCTCACGATGCTGTTTCACTCCAGTATCATAATTTTCTTCTGATTCGTCAGAAGCATCTTGAAAGAGCTTCAGCTTCTCCGGATCCGGTGTAAGCTCTGCGAGGTACTCGATATTGCCTTCCGGTCCCTTGATCGGACTAAAGGTAAGATGGGAAAGACGGAACCCAAGCTCCATCGCAGCTAGGATTGTCTTCTCGATGACCGTGACATGTACTCTTTTATCGCGGACAACGCCCTTTTTTCCGACTTCTTCACGTCCCGCTTCAAACTGCGGCTTGATCAGGCAGACCACCTGACAATCCTCCGTGATCAGCGTCCGTACTACAGGGAGCACGAGCTGAAGACTGATGAAGGATACGTCAATGCTGACGAGCGAAGCCTTCATACCGATATCCGAAGGCTTTACAAACCGGATATTCGTCTTCTCCATACATACGACACGCGGATCGTTCCGAAGCTTCCAGTCGAGCTGTCCGTGTCCGACATCGATTGAGAAAACCTTTGTGGCTCCATTTTGCAGCATACAATCGGTAAAGCCACCGGTCGATGCCCCGATGTCGAGACATACCTTATCCTGACAGCTGACGCCAAATTCCCGGATTGCCTTTTCAAGCTTTAATCCGCCACGGGAAACATATGGAAGCACATTGCCACGAATCTCGATCTCGCTTTCAGGATCAAAGGTTGAACCGGCTTTGTCCTCCTTCTGGCCGTTCACATAGACGATGCCGGCCATGATCGTCCGCTTCGCCTTTTCACGGGATTCAGAAAGTCCCTTATTCACAAGTAAAACATCCAGTCTTTCCTTCTTCAAAGACTTCTCCTTCCCTAAACTAACACTTCTTACAGCCTGCGTTGCAAATCAGCATTTTATTCCAAATTCTTAGAAAATACCTTCATCATGCAGCTTCTTCATGATGGAATCGCTATCAATTCCCAGCGCCGCGCGAAGTCTCGTGACATCACCATGCTCCACATAATTATCAGGCAGCGTAATCATGATAACCCTGACGTCCGGATGATGCTCATGGATATAGGCACTCACCTGGATCCCGAAGCCGCCCTGCTTCACATTTTCTTCCATCGTGACGATCACATGATGGGTCTCTGCGAGACGCTCCAGCATCTCTGTATCGATTGGTTTAATAAAACGGGCATTAACGAGTGTGACATCATAGCCCATGGGCTCTGCCTTCTCACGGATATGGACGGCTGTTGAAACCATCGAACCAGCCGCAAGAAGGGCGATGTCTTTTCCACGATACAGAAGCTCGCTCTTACCAAGCTCAATCGGTGCCTCCAGTGAACTAAGCTCCTGATAGGCTGTCCCCCGCGGATAGCGGATACTGATGGGAAGCGGAAATTTCAGTGCAAAAGCAAGCATATCCCGAAGCTCACGCGCATTCTTCGGTGCCATCACCGTCATATTTGGAATCGACGTCAAGAAACTATAGTCAAAGATGCCCTGATGTGTCTCACCATCTGACCCGACTAAGCCGGCTCTGTCGATGGCAAATACCACCGGGAGCTTCTGCAGACAGACGTCATGCACCACCTGGTCATATGCTCTCTGTAAAAAGCTTGAATACACGGCAAAAACCGGTCTTAGTCCTGCACTCGCCATACCGGCTGCACTGGTTACCGCATGCTGCTCTGCGATACCGACATCAAAAAAACGTTCCGGGTAAAGCTTTGAAAACTTAAGAAGACCGGTTCCCTCCGGCATCGCAGCCGTCACGGCAACAAGCTTCGGATTCTTTTTCGCCAGCTCGATCAGGGTATCTGAGAAAACATCTGTGTAGGTTTCTTCTGTCTTTTTCTTTAGCGGTTCTCCCGTCTTCACATTAAACGGCGCTACGCCATGATATTTGGATGGATAACGCTCCGCCGGCGGATAGCCCTTTCCTTTTTTCGTGACGACATGGACGATCACCGCATGGTTGATCCGCTTTGCATCGAGAATAGCCCTCTTCACTGCCTGGATATCATGTCCGTCCACGGGTCCAAGATAGGTGATGCCCATATTTTCAAACAGCATACCGGGGATGATCAACTGCTTGATGGAATTTTTCGTACGTTGAATACGGCGTACCAGAGGTTTACCGATGACAGGAATCGATAAAAGAAACCCACCGATATCCTCCTTCAGTTTATTATAACCGCGTGCTGATCGAATCCCCGAAAGATAGGTCGACATACCGCCGACATTCCGGGAGATAGACATATCGTTATCATTGAGAACGATGATAAAGTTCTTTTTCATCTGAGATGCGTTATTAAGACCTTCATACGCGAGACCGCCGGTCAAAGCGCCGTCACCGATGACGGAAACCACCGTATAATCTTCTCCCAGAAGATCCCTTGCCTGCGCGATGCCGAGTCCAGCCGAAATCGATGTCGAACTATGTCCGGTACCGAAGCAGTCATAAGGACTCTCAGAGCGTTTCGGAAAGCCGCTCATACCGCCATACTGCCGAAGTCCATCAAAATTATCCTTTCGGCCGGATAGAATCTTATGGGTATAGGCCTGATGACCGACATCCCAGACGATCTTGTCCTTTGGAAGATCGAGACTCAAATAAAGCCCGATCGTGAGCTCCACGACACCGAGATTCGATGCGAGATGTCCGCCGTATTCGCCGGTTTTCTCTATGATAAATTTTCGTATCTCACGGGCGAGCTCGTGAAGCTGTCTGTCATTCAGCTTTTTGAGATCATCCGGAAGATTGATTTCATCAAGAAGCATAATTAAAACTCTTTATTTCTTTCTATGAATCAGTGCTTTCGTAAGAGAAATCAGAAATTCCTGCGCGGCCTTTCCGCTGCCGTCAAGCTGGAAGGACGAGAGTGCTTCGACTGCCTCTTCAGAAAGCCGCGAAACCTCCTGCTGCGAGGCCTCAAGGCCATGCAATGTCACATAGGTTGTTTTCCCATTCTCTTCATCCGAATGAATCGGCTTGCCAAGTACCTCTACCGTCGAGGTTTCATCGAGCACATCATCCTCAATCTGAAAGGCAATGCCGATCTTGTCACCGATTTCAGAAAGCACGCGGAGCTCCTCTTCTTCAGCTCCGGCCAGCGCAGCGCCAGCCATAAACGCGCATGACAAAAGCGCTCCTGTTTTCAATTTGTAAATAAACATGAGCTGTTCTTCACTAAGCGGCTTTCCGGTCATCTCGACATCGACGACCTGTCCGCCCAGCATCCCGTAGATGCCGGACTGATGAGAAAGGATGTAAGTTGCTTTATTGACTCTCCGGGAAAGTGAGAGCCATGTTTTCTCGTCATATTGTTCGGCATGCTCCTCATACACCCTGTCAAAGGCATCCGGGATCAGTTCAAAAGCATATAGGGAGAGTGCATCTCCTGCGAGAGTTCCCATATCTTCGCCGAAATGATACCAGGTTGATTCCTGTCCGCGACGGTATTTATCGCCATCCATGCAAGGAAGATCGTCATGGCAGAGTGAAAAAGTATGGATACTTTCAAGCGCTGCCATAAAGGCATCCCGTACAGGGCTTAAAAGCGCCGCTTCCTCAGAGTTCTCCGAAAACATCTCGAAGCTTTTCATGAGAATCATCGGACGGATTCGTTTTCCACCCGCCTTCACCGAATAGTTCATCGCTTCCATCACGATTTTCTGCTGTCCCTTTTCTTCAGGAAGCAGTGGGAGGATAGCGTCATTAACTTCCTTTACCGCTTGTTCGAGATCATGAGAGAATTCCATCTTCATCCAGTACCTTTACCTGCTTTTCGATTTTATCGATAGAGGCATCCGCATCCTTGAGAAGCCCGATGCCTTTTTTATACATATCAAAGGTCTTTTCGAGGCTCTGTTCCTTTTCCATATCCTTGATCAGTGTATCCAGCGCTTCGAAGGTCTCGGAAAGTGTCAGCTTCTTTTCCTTGCTTTCCGAAGCTGTTCCCTTATCCCCTGCGACTGTTTTCTTTTCCTCTGCCATAGTGTACTCCCGCTTTTCTGTTACAGTCTTTTATCTAAATATCTTACCCGTCGTATTTCACAAGCAGATACCGGCCTATCGTTATAGTTAAGCCCCTACGATGACAAACCGAAATCTTTCTTTTTCTTGATGTCTATCACAGCACTTTGAACCATACCATCACGAAGTGTCGTATGTAACACTTCGCCAGGCTTTATCTGCTGTATGGAATCAATTCGCTTGCCGGCGTCGTCTGTTACATAGGCATAGCCCTGACTCAGATGACGCAGCGGACTCACCGCTTCGATTCTTTCCGTGATAATTGAAAGCCTTTGCTTCGATTCCTGCAGACGCTTATCCATAAGGACAAAAAGCCTCTGATAATCCTTTTCTTTTATTCTCGCCCGGTTTAATCTGTCAGCCATCAGCGCCCGCAGCTTCTCCCTGTCGACATGTACCTTTTCCGACATATTTTTAAGCCGGAGCACCGGATTCTGCTGGTTTACACGTAACGCAAGCTGTGACTTCAGCTGCCGTGCATCCTGAATGTGCTCATTCATGACGGAAGTCAGTGTAGCCTGATAGCTATCGAGATTCTCCTGGAACTTCCGTAAGTCAAAAACGGCAAGCTCCGCCGCCGCACTTGGCGTCGGCGCACGAAGATCCGCGACATAGTCTGCGATCGTCGTATCGGTCTCATGCCCGACCGCACTGATCACCGGCGTATCCGCATCAAAGATTGCCTTTGCGACGATTTCCTCATTAAAGGCCCATAGATCCTCGAGTGATCCTCCGCCTCGTCCGACAATGAGCACATCAAGTCCCATTTCATCAAGTGTTTTGATTCCCTTTACGATGGATTGTGCTGCTCCCTCACCCTGTACCAGCGCCGGGTATAATGTAATATCCACATACGGATTCCGCCGTTTCGAGATCTGGATAATATCTCTTACCGCCGCACCGGTCTTCGCCGTGACGACGCCGATATGCATCGCATACTTAGGAATCGGCTTTTTGTACATGGGATCAAACATACCCATTTCCGACAGCTCTTTTTTCAGCTGCTCGAACCGAAGATAGAGTGCACCGATGCCATCCGGCTGAAACGCCTTCGCATAGATCTGATAGCTTCCGCCTCTTTGATACACACCGACAGAACCGGTACAAAGCACACGCATACCATTTTCAAGCCGGAACGTAAGTCCAGCACGGTCGCCGGCAAACATAATACCGCTGATCTGCGAGGTCTCGTCCTTCAGCGTAAAGTAAATATGGCCGGACGGATGGTATTTGAGATTCGAGATTTCACCCCGCACAGTGATGCCCCGGAGAGCATAATCCTCCGCGAACATGTGCGCGATGTAGGCATTGAGCTGGGTGACGGTGTAGGCTTCCTGCTTCATTCGGTTTTCGCCTTATTAACGAGGATATGGACCGTCTTGTCCTTCTCTGTCTTCTTTGTGAGCTCGCCCTGCACCTTTTTATGTGCCTTTTCATGCTTGACAGCCACAGTCTGTCTGTCTTCATCGACGAGACGCGCAAGAACACCATTTACAAATGCACCGGATTCATTGCCGCCGTACTTCTTTGCAAGCTCAATGGCCTCGTTAATGGATACCTTCTCCGGAATATCCTCCATAAAGAGAATTTCATAGAGACTGAGCCGAAGGATCGTGAGGTCCGTCTTCGTCATACGGTCTGTTTTCCAGCCTTCGATAGCGGCATTGATCTTCTGATCAAGCTCCGGGATCTTTGCGACGATTTCCGAGACCTCGGCAGTCAGACGCTCTTCATCCTCCGGAGACAGCTTCTCCATATGGACGATGCCATCGCCATCCTCATAATCCGGTGACTCGAAATAGCGCTTGAGCTGCTCCGGAATCTCTGTTTCTTTATAAAACTGTGTAGAAAACAGAAGTCTAAATTTATGTTCACGTTCTTCTCTTTTAGTCATAGGGTACCTTATTCCTGATTTTCACCGGCGATGATGCCTGCAATCTTAATGTTTACATCGAGCACAGAAAGTCCGGTCATCGAGTTGATCGCGGTTGCAACCTTATCCTGTACCTTCTTCGAAACCTCCGGGATCGAATAACCGTAGCGGATATTCAGACGAAGGTTGACAGAAACCTGCTGATCATCGATGGAAATGGTGACACCACGGGAGAGATCCCGGATGCCCATCTTTGCGATGATCTCGCCGGACCAGCCGCCATCCATCGAATCGACGCCCTCGACCTCGGTCGCTGCGATACCGGCGATGATGGCGATGACTTCATCGGCGATGATGACCTGTCCGTTCTCATCCTTTTCGTAAACGACGTGTGTTGCTCGTTCTTCTGTGTTCTGTGCCATGAAAGACCTCCATACTAAGGCTGCTTTAAGCAGCTCATGTTTTTAGTTTTAAATATACAGAGACATATTATCACAAGTGCGCTTAATAATCTATGCATAAAAATTCAAAGGGAACCAACGGATTTACAGTTCGTAACAGCTATTTTTCGGTGCATATTCATTCACGTTGTAATATACGGTTTTAACTTTTCGTAGGTCTTATCGCCGATCCGTTTTACGTTTTTGATTTCCTCCGGTGTGGCGAAGCCGCCATACTTTGTTCTGTAGTCTAAAATATTCTTTGCTGTAGACGGACCAACACCCGGAAGACTGTCAAGCTCTTCGAGTGTTGCTGTATTCAGGTTCACGATTGCTTTGCCGTCCGCGGCTGTCGGCTGCATATTTTTATTTGTTGACGATTCTGATACAGCCGGCTGACTACTTTGATTCTCCTGTTCTATCGAGGAAGTCTCTGACTTCTTACCTTGCACTACGTCTCTCTCGACATTGAACGATGTTTCACTGCTGTCTGAGACTGTTTCGGCAGTCTTAGGTGTCTCGCTTTGGACTGACGCTGTCTCGGCAGGTCGTGACACCTTGTTGTCGGTTGGATCTGCTGCGACAGTTTCTGAAACCTTGGTGCTGACTGGTGCATCTGCGACTCTGTCTCTCGAAACTGTAAAATAACAGATTCCAAGCACGGTCATAAGTCCTACCATAATATACGTTCTTGCCTTTGCAAGCTTTTGTTTTTGCTCAAAAATTTCCTTCGATGTCACAGTTTCTCCTTTTATGGTGCTTAGCGCAAATTGCTATCCTGCGGCGATTCATTTCAAATTTTCATCAGGATACTATTTGACTTATAATTTTCGATTCCTATAATGGTACGCAGTAGTGAAAAAGGGGGTTAATGGGTTATGTCTACAAATGTAAAACGTCTTGTGTATTGTGCTGTCTCGATTGCGCTGGCGACTGCGACCGGTGCACTGACACTTTTTGAGCTTCCGAATGGCGGATCAATCACGCCCTGCTCGATGCTTTTTGCCACACTGCCGGGCTTTTTCTTCGGACCGGTCTATGGTCTCGTATCGGGTGTCGCCTATGGTGTGCTGAGTTTCGTCCTTAAGCCATATTTCTATACACCGGTACAGGTTATCTGTGATTATGTACTTGCTTTCGGTGCACTTGGACTTTCCGGCTTCTTTTCTAACATGAAAAATGGTCTCTACATCGGCTACATCGTGTCCTGTCTTGGCCGCTTCGTGTTCGCGTTTATATCCGGTGTTGCCTTTTTTGCAGATTATGCACCGGAAGGTATGAATCCGGCTGTCTACTCCGCAACCTATAACATCAGCTATATTGCGGTCGAGATGTTCCTGACGATTGTCATCATCGCGGTACCGGCTGTACGCAATGCCATTTACCGTGTAAAAAAACAGGCAAACTCCTGAAGAAATCCTAAAAGCTTTTACAAGACTTCTGATCCTGTGAAGCAGGATCTAAGTGTCAAACCATTTGTTTGATGGCAAGACTATACAAGAGGCGGGCCCTTCTCGCAAGGGCCCGCCTCTTTCTTTAAACCAATCGTAAGTCTCGTAAACACTCCGGAAGATTTCCGAAAAGAATCATCGTTACAAAAAAAGACTATAAAAAATTGAATTATTTCTTCGAAAGACTCGTCGGATTCCAGGCCTCTTCAAGATAGCTGTCCTCTGTTGCCTTAAAGCCCGAGAAATCAATCTGCTTCTTCGCCGCCTCGACGACATGTGTCGCAAGCACTGCCGTCGTCACGGTCCCCACGCCGCCCGGCACCGGTGTCGCGGCGCCAGCATTGAGCGTGACCGTATCCCAGTCGCAATCCCCGACGAGATTGCCATCCTTGTCCACGTTAATGCCTACATCGAGCACGGCGGCATCGGTTTTTACATAGGACGAATTGACCATCTTCGGCCTACCGACTGCAGCGACGAGGATGTCCGCCTTACGCGAAACCTCCTGAAGCTCCTCCGTTTTCGAATGACAGATCGTAACCGTACAGTTTTCCTTTAGAAGCAGCATCGCGAGCGGACGCCCGACCACCATAGAACGGCCGATGATGCAGGCATTCTTGCCCTCCATCGGGATATGGTACGCCTTGAGTATCTCGACGACAGCCTGCGCTGTGCATGGTGCAAAGGCCTCCGGATCGCCGCTCATGACACCGGCAACATTCGCTGGTGTGATACAATCGACATCCTTCAGGGGATTTAACTTCATAAGCATGGCCTTCTCATCAATCTGCTTCGGAAGCGGCCTCATCACGATGATACCGTGAATCTCCGGATCCCGATTGATAAAATCGAAGGTCTCCTGAAATTCTTCGTTAGAAACATTCTCCGGCATCTCATAGGTTTTTGCCTCCAGGCCGTAGCTGATAAAGCGCTTCTTGATATTTCGCTCGTAGGCTACATCATCCGGCTTCTCACCGACGCGGATAATCGCAAGCGTCGGCAGCAGGCCGTTGTATTTATTCACAAAATCAAGACATTTATCCTTCAGCTGGTCTGCAACCAGTTTTCCACGAAGCTCCAGCATAGTAGTTTCCTCTGCTTTCTAAAAGATTAATTTCTTTTCTTATTCATTGTATCAGGAAAAATCGACCTTATTCCTTTCCACTTTATCGTCCGGGCCATCCGTCGGCCTGAGCCCTTTTTCAACCGTCTCATACGTGAGTCTGCCCTTCGCA
>Ga0256404_1003279_pt1 | contig 33401 bp, 30 predicted proteins | sample RumenRJG_01DNA_FD_185990 | JGI IMG/M metagenome (GOLD analysis project Ga0256404, IMG submission 185990) | Bovine rumen microbial communities from Lethbridge, Alberta, Canada - RJG_01 | ecosystem: Host-associated > Mammals > Digestive system > Stomach > Rumen | place: Canada: Alberta | collected...
TCCCCTCTTTCAAACAGTCCACAGGACTGTTTGAAATTCACCCCTTGCCGAGCGCGCAAAGCGTCAGGGTATTCCGCCGTCTGCGGACGGCGGCAAGGGCTCTGCCCTTGACCCGCCAGCCTTTTTTACGAGAAAAGGCTGGGCGAAAAACCTGTCTTGTCCTTGGCAAGTCCTTAAAGGTAGTGCAGACCCACAAACTCTGATTTGTTGGTATGAAAAAAACGGAGCAAGGCTCCGCTTTTTGTTTTGTTATTACTTTTTGCTGCCGGCGGTTTTACCTTTTTTCTCGGGGGCTGCGGCGGCAATTTTGCCTGCTGCCATATAGCTCCAGCCGATACCTGCGATCATAAAGAAATACGGTGATGAATAGTTCGAGCCGCTGTTAAAGAACGCTTGGACGAGGTATCCCACGAAGGCGCACAGCAATCCGACCGACACCCAGCAGACAGTTTTTTCGTCCTTGAGATGTGCTGCGGCTGCGCTGCCCATTTTCTTGAGGGTAATGAGCAGGAACACGACATACAGGGCGAGGCAGATAAGACCTCTTTGCATACCGACATCTATATACTCGTTAAAGCTACGGTCGGTGGTACAGAGTGATTCATACATTTTGCTCCAGTTATCTGGACCTGTACCTGTTATCGGGTGAGTTTCGATGAGGTATGCGCCGTCGTTCCACAGATACGGATAGATCCACAGTCCCTCGTCATTTTCACGCGGATAGCCTACTGAGAGGCGGTAGAAGGTATCGGTATAGACGATCTCCTCGTCCTTGAACTCGGCAGCGCCCGAAAGCACGAGCGAGCACACGCACACGCCTGCTGCAAGAATTGCTGCGAGCGAGAGGGCAAGAGGTTTTTTCTGCTTGGTTTTGGCGGAAGCGACAACGGCTATGACAACGGCTGTGAGTGCTGCTGCGCCGATGCCTATGATACCGACAACGGTTTTGGTGAGGACTGCTGCGGCGGTGCAGGCAAGTGCGGAAACGCCGTAGAATATCTTTTTCTTGCCCGACTTTTCAAAGGCAAAGCCTGCTGCTGCAAGACCGAAGGTTATGGTCATTACGGCGGCGAGTGCAAAGGGGGTGATAAGAAATCCCGATGCGGCGTGACCTTTTTCAAAGATGCCCTGACCCTCGATATAAAACTCGCTGTCGGCGGTGGTTTTTTCACCGAGTCTGATAAAGAGGTCTCTGAACTTATTCGGAACGACACCGTCGAGGGCGGGGACGGCTTGCAGGATACCGACAACGGCATTGAAGAGTCCTGCGGCGATGATGAAGTCGGTAAACTTGAGTCTCCACTTATCGCCTGTTACGGACATACCTGCGGCAAAAAATCCCCAATAGGCGAGTATTGTGAGCAGACCCTCGGATCTGTCGAGGTAGCCGAAAAAGCCTGTGCTGATATCGCCCGAGGCAAACATTGACCACGCGGAGACTGCGAGCACGAGTGCTATGACTGCGAGGGAACGGTTTTTGCTGACGATTATCTCTTTTTTCATTCTGCCGACGAGGAAGAACCAAAAGCCGATAAGTCCTGCGCCGATGACGAGTATGCTTGCATAGTCTGCCAGCATTGAGTCGGCATAGTGGGTGATATTGTCCTCGTCCACATAGTCAAAGGTATGCTTGATGAACGTATAGGGGATATTTATCACAAGCAGGACAGCTATTGCGATAATGCTGTACAGACCGCAAAGCTTATACGTCTGCTCTTTGGACATATTGAGGATAAAATCCGACTTTTCGGTCGAGCCGAAAAGGTGCTTGCGCTGTTCTTTTTTTTGCTCTGACATGATATCAGACCTCCATTGCTTATGTTTGCTTATGCTAAAAAAGCGGACAATTTTTATTGCCCGCCTTTTGTTTTACTTTGCGTACTCTACTACTCTGCTCTCGCGGATGAGATTTACTTTTATCTGTCCCGGATAATCCATCTCGTCCTCAATTCTCTTTGCTATTTCGCGAGCGACAAGTACCATTTTTTCGTCATTGATCTTTTCAGGCTGTATCATTATTCTGACTTCTCTGCCCGCCTGAATTGCAAAGGATTTTTCTACGCCGTCATAGGACGTGCAGATCTCCTCAAGCTTCTGAAGCCGCTTGATATAGTTTTCATAATTCTCGCTTCTTGCTCCCGGTCTTGCCGCGGATATCGCGTCTGCCGCCTGAACAAGCGCTGCAACTACGGTGCGTGTTTCTACATCACCGTGGTGAGCCTCGATCGCATGGATCACGTCTGCGCTCTCCTTGTACTTCTTACATACATCTACGCCGATCTGAACGTGCGAGCCTTCTATCTCGTAGCTCAGAGCTTTTCCTATATCATGAAGCAATCCGGCACGTCTTGCAAGATTTGCATCGACGCCAAGCTCTGATGCCATCATTCCTGCAAGGTGTGCTACCTCGATGGAATGGTTCAGGACGTTTTGTCTGTAACTGGTCCTGAAACGAAGCCGTCCCAGGAGCTTTACCAGCTCGTGATTGAGTCCGTGGACGTTTGTTTCAAGGACTGCTCTCTCACCCTCCTGCTTGATCTTCAGCTCGACCTCGCGTCTTGCCTTGTCGACCATTTCTTCGATCCTCGTCGGGTGGATACGTCCGTCCTGTATGAGCTTTTCAAGTGCTATCCTTGCTATCTCTCGCCTTACCTGATCAAAGCATGAGATAGTGATCGCTTCAGGAGTGTCGTCAATTATAAGGTCTACGCCTGTGAGAGTTTCTATCGTTCTGATGTTTCTGCCCTCACGTCCGATAATTCTGCCCTTCATGTCGTCATTAGGAAGCGGAACTACCGATACAGCAGTTTCTGATACCTGATCTGCTGCGCATCTTGCGATGGCAAGTGACACATACTGCCTTGCCTTTGCATCGCATTCTTCCTTTACCTGAGTTTCATAATTCGATACACGGATCGCTTTCTCGTGTACCAGGTCTTCGTCAAGCTGTTTAAGGAGATAATCCTTAGCCTGATCGACAGTGAACTGTGAGATCTTTTCCAGCATATCAAGCTGTGACTTCTTGATCCTGTCTGCCTCTGCCATCTTATCATCGGCGGACTTGAGCTTTTGCTGGAGTGCTTCTTCCTTCTTTTCAAGGTTGTCCAGTTTCTTGTCTATGGACTCTTCCTTCTGCTGGATCCTTCTCTCCTGTCTGGAGACCTCGATCCTTCTTTCCTTGAGCTCTTTTTCTGTTTCCTGACGGGACTTATGTATTTCGTCCTTTGCCTCTACCAAAGCCTCTTTCTTCAGCGTTTCCGCAGTCTTCTTTGCATCGTCAACGATCCTCTCTGCCTCTTTTTCAGCCGAGCCCATCGCTGCCTCTGCGGTTTTCTTTCGGTAGTTTACACCAGACTTAAAGCAGATAACTCCGCTTATGCCTGCGCCAAGAACAAGAGCAACTACACACAACAAGATCGCTATTCCTGTACTCATTGTATAGTTTTTCCTCCTTCTTGAAGTATGGTGCTTTATAATATACATAATCATTGTATAATTATGCACGCTTACAAAGCGCCACCATATTAAATTGTAAAGATACAAGTCAGCATAATTATTTTATAGAAAAGGCAAGGCTTTGCCCGCCCAATTTAAAAAATTATAATGCATAGTAATATTGTAATACAAAATCACTGAATTGTCAAGGCATTTTTTGTCTGAACTAATGAAAAAGACAAATATTTTTTCGCTTTTCTTGACATTGGCGTGCAAGAGTGGTAGAATAGTTAAGGTGAATAATTGTAAAGTGTTGACCAAGGAAGCCAAGGTGCATAAAGGGTCTCAGAGAGTTTCCCGCTATGGTGTGAGGGAAGCGCCCCGGCATCAAGGATACCGCCTTGTGAGCGCGCACTAATCTGCGCCGCGTGACCTGCGTTAGAGGGTCTTTGAGGGAAAACGGCTTGGGGCTTGTTTTCTGAAGGCAAGGTGGAACCACGCATTTACAGCGTCCTGCGAATCATTTCGCAGGATTTTTTTATTGGAGGTGAACGCATGGGAGCTAACAACATGGGTGCAAACCGAACTCACGGTGTATCAAAGGCGATAGATCAGAGCAAGACCTACTACTTTGACCCGCGCGTACTGCGCAACCGCAAGCGGCTCGCGGGGATATTCTTCACGCTGGCGATGCTCAGCCACTGCGCATCGTTCACGCTTTTGTACCTGGCGATAACGCAGAGGATCTCCTACTATCTGGGGGTAATGATATTTCTGCCCGTATGGATAGTCGGCTACTGGTTCGGCACGTTTTTTTCGCAGGTGCTTGATATGAAGCTCCCTGACGGGACAAAAAAAACGATAATCAGCAAAAAGACAAAAAAGATACTCAACAGCATCGTGTTTTACATGGGCATACTGCTTGTGGCGGTGTGGGCTTACTTCTATGTGACGCACATTTTAATGGTCGAGAAAAATACTCAGCTTACGAATAATTAAACCTGCTCAACAGTTACCATAATATCGACGGATAGCTGGGGGAAACCCTTTTGGAGAAGGGTTCTCCCCCAGACCCCCTTCCTAAACCTTTTATTGCTTTTTCGCCATTTGGGTTTACAACCCAAATAACGAAAAAGTAGTAGAGTTCAGAAAAGAGAGTTTGAAAAAAACACTCCCAAGAGAATATCCTCAATTATCTGGCGATGATATTATGATACCTGTAAAACAGTTTAATAATATACAAGTTGTATATACTTAACATTCACATTAAACAAAAATGATACGGAGGTAAAAAAATGATTAAACTTACACTTAAAGACGGATCGATCCGCGAGATAGAAAAGGCTATGCCTGCGAGCGAGATAATCAAGGGCATAGGCATGGGGCTTTACAAGGCGGCGTGCTGTGTAAAGCTTGACGGCGAGGTCTTCGATATGCGCACGGTGGTCGATCATGACTGCAATTTCGAGGTCGAGACATTCGACTCAAAGGCGGGCAGGGAGACTTTCTGGCACACGGCATCGCACCTTATGGCACAGGCTGTGAAAAATCTCTACCCCGAGGCAAAGCTGGCGAGAGGTCCTGCTACGGAAACAGGCTACTACTATGATTTCGGTGTAGACAAGCCGTTTACGCAGGCTGACCTTGACAAGATAGAGGCGGAGATGAAAAAACTCGCCAAGGAGGGTTACGAGCTTGAGCGCTTTGAACTGCCTGCAGACGAGGCTGTGAAGCTGATGCAGGACAGGGGCGAGGACTACAAGATAGAGCTTATACACAAGCACGATGACAAGGGCGAGAAGCTGTCGTTCTACAAGCAGGGCGATTTTGTTGACCTGTGTGCAGGTCCGCACATTATGAACGTTTCGGCTATCAAGGCGACAAAGCTGCTCTCCTGCACGGGCGCATACTGGGGCGATGCTGCGGACAACAAGCAGCTTTGCAGAGTTTACGGCGTTTCGTTCCCCAAGGCTTCGATGCTGGAGGAGCATCTGAAGATGCTTGAGGAGGCTAAGCTTCGCGACCACAACAAGCTGGGACGCGAGCTTGAATATTTCACGACTGTTGACTACATCGGACAGGGCTTGCCTATACTTCTGCCAAAGGGCACGAGAGTTATACAGCTTTTGCAGAGGTGGGTAGAGGACGTTGAGCAGGCGCGCGGCTGTCAGCTGACAAAGACTCCGCTGTTTGCAAAGAGGGATCTTTACAAGATCTCGGGGCACTGGGATCACTACCGCGACGGTATGTTCATTATGGGCGATCCCGATGACGAGGAGAAGGAGTGCTTTGCGCTGCGCCCGATGACTTGTCCGTTCCAATATCAAGTCTTCCTTAACAGACAGCGCTCCTACCGCGAGCTGCCGATGCGTCTGACAGAGACATCAACGCTTTTCAGAAACGAGGACTCGGGCGAGATGCACGGTCTTATCAGAGTGCGTCAGTTCACGATCTCGGAGGGACATTTCATCATTCGCCCCGATCAGCTGGAGGAGGAGTTCAAGTTCTGTCTTGACCTTGCAAAATACTGCCTTGACACCGTAGGACTGCTGGGCGACTGCACGTTCAGGTTCTCGCAGTGGGATCCTGCAAATCCCAAGAACAAGTACGAGGGCACGGCGCAGCAGTGGGAGTACGCACAGGCTGCGATGAAGAAGATACTTGACGATCTGGGGCTTGATTACGAGATAGGCATTGACGAGGCTGCGTTCTACGGTCCGAAGCTGGACATTCAGTACAAGAATGTTTACGGCAAGGAGGACACGCTGGTCACGATACAGATAGATATGCTGCTTGCCGAGAGATTCGGTATGTACTACGTTGACAAGGACGGTCAGAAGAAGCTGCCGTACATCATTCACAGGACCTCGCTGGGCTGCTACGAGAGAACGCTTGCGTATATGATCGAGCATTTCAACGGCGTTATGCCGCTGTGGCTCGCGCCCGAGCAGGTAAGGCTGCTGCCTATCGGTGAGGCTCACGTTGAGTACGCGCAAAAGATAGCTGACAGGATGACTGCGCGCGGTATGCGCGTTACGGTAGATGCCGACGACATCAACATCGGTACGAAGATCAAAAAGGCGCGTCTTGAAAGGCTGCCGTATATGTTCATTATCGGTGACAAGGAAGTACAGAGCAATACCCTTTCGGTGCGTTCAAGAAAGACAGGCGAGGAAAGCGGCATTGCTGTGGACGATATGCTCGCAAGGCTGTTTGAGGAGATCGACACAAAGGCAAAGTAGTCTGATTATATGGAGCAATACAACAGAAACGATGCAGAAGCTGTCAGCATCAGGAAGAAGATCGCGCAGCTGCAAACGATGAATGAAGATATCGTCATTAACGATGTCATCTCCATTGAAGATGTGCGCAGATTTGAAGAGCAGCAGAATATCAAGCTGCCGCAGGACTATGTATGGTTCATCACGAATGTCGGAAACGGCGGTACATGGGACGATGGTATTCGTCCGTTTTATCCGTTGGCGGACACCTATTATTCCAGCGAGGCACTGCCCGATCACAAATGGGGTGAAGAAAGGTTTGCACTTGATGTATTGAGCCAAGGGTGCACTGACTCGATCGGTCTGTTTTTGAAGGGCGAGCATTACGGTGATATTTCCAGTGATTGTGAAGGACTGGCACACTATCACCCCCACAGGGTACACGGTTTTAAGGAATTCTATATCAAATGGCTTGACGAGGCTTTGCTCGGATATAGTTCGCTTTTTGTTCAGTACAGGCATTATGGGACGATAGAAGAAAATCTGGAAGAATACAGATCATGTCATGATATAGATCTGTTATACAGCATCATTCAAAAGATCATCAGTCCGGACGGTTTAGAGCAGTTTACGCAGGATGTTCACGATTGTTTTGTGTCAGAGAACACGAACGAAAACAAGATCGTTCTTATGCACATACTGAAAAAATTAGGCTATGACGATATGTTTTCGCTTCTGAAAGAAGTGTTCATCCCGGAAAACTATGATACCATCATATCCGATCTTTATTTCGGACTGTATTTTGCGGAAAAGTGGGATCTTGACAAGATCGTTAAGGATGCAGGAAAGTATTATCAGATGCTTGTCAGCATAATGAATCATCATGAGTATTTAAAAGAACGAAAAAATTTTGAACGCTGCTTTAAGATGACAGTCATCAATCCCAGGTTCTGGGCAGAGGATATTATAGGGATACTGACTTCTGACGATAAAGAAATTGTAAAGTATCTGGCAACATGGGTAGATCAGAAAGAGCTTCTTGACCGTGTAGGACAATATGTTGAGATGGCAAAGGCAAAGTATCAAGGATCATAGGATCTCTCCTGCGCGCTTGCGGCAAGTGCTGATTCGTACAGGAGAAATACGATGAAGGATCTTCACGGGATAGATCTTGATCTGCTGTTTGACAACGAAAGCGAATACGGTGAAGAATACCGACAGGAAGAATTGCGTGACGAGGACATTTACCACGGGCGCAGGCTTGACTGATAACAACAAAAGCTGTACCGATCACTTGGTACAGCTTTTTTATGTTTGCCCGATGCGGCGGGAGTTATATCGGCTCGGCGAGGCATATGTCGTCAGCGGCGGAGATGATGCGCACCTGCCGCGTCTGCCAGCGCCACGAGTCATCGCCGTCTGCCTTGACGGCAACGGGAGTATAATTCTTGGTATAGCCGCGGTGAAAGCCGTCGCCTTTTTCCTTTTCAAACAGGACCTCGGCGGTCTTGCCGATGTTTGACTTCAAAAAGTCTGCACGGATACGGGCGCAGACCTGTTCAAGCTGATGGGCGCGCTGCTCTTTGACGGCTTTTGAGAGCTGTCCGTCAAAGCTTTCTGCGGCAGTCCCCTTGCGGACGGAATATGGGAAGATATGCACCTTTTCAAAGGCGATGCGCTTGACAAATTCGACTGTCTGCGCGAAATCCTCGTCGGTCTCCCCTGCAAAGCCGACCATTATATCGGTGGTTATGGTGCAGTCCTTAAAGGCTTGGCGGAGCTTGGTGCAAAGCTCGGCGTACTGCTCGCAGGTATATTTGCGGTTCATTCGTTTCAGCGTTTTGTCGCAGCCGCTTTGCAGCGAGAGGTGGAACTGTGCGCAGAGCTTTTCAAGGCGGGCAAGGCGCTGTATATCCTCGTCAAGAAGCATTTCGGGCTCCATAGAGCTCAAGCGCACACGCTGTATGCCCTGCACGGCGCAGGCGTTCTCGACGGCATCAACAAGGCGGATATCCTCTGCAAAGTCCTTGCCGTAGCAGCACAGATTTATGCCTGTGAGGACTATCTCTTTATAGCCGCCGCGGGCAAGCGCTGTGACCTCGCTGCGAATATCCTCAAGCGGCTTTGAACGGATATGTCCGCGCGCGTAGGGTATGACGCAATAGGTACAATACTGGTCGCAGCCGTCCTGTATTTTGACGAAGGCGCGTGTTTTTGTGCCTGACGGCAGGTTGAGCATAGGCTCGAACGTCTCTCCCCTTTTGTGCGCCCTGACACTGACTATCTGTTTGCGCTGCGAGAGAAAATCCTCCAACAGCGCGGGTATCTCGCTTTTGGCGGTGCCTGTGACGATATCGCACCCGAGCTGCTTCGCCTGCTGCTCAAAGGCCTGCGCAAAGCAGCCTGTGAGGACGGTGACTGCGCTCGGCGAGGCTTTTTTCATCCTGCCAAGTGCCTGACGCATTTTTTTATCGGACGCGGCGGTGACAGTGCAGGTGTTGATGATGAATATGTCAGCAGACTCCATATTTTCCGCCGTTTCATAGCCTTTTTCGGTAAGGCGCTGGCGGAGGTTCTCGGTCTCGTACTGGTTGACCTTACAGCCAAAGGTGCAGTAGTATATCTTCATTATGCTCTCTCCGTAAATCGACAATCTGCACAAACAAGACGTAATTTGATTGTGCAGTATGCACATATTCTTTTGATGTGTTTTGTTACCTTTGAGTATTGTACCATATTTTATTTTTTTTTGCAAATTTTCATTGACAAATCAAAAAAGTTGCGTATAATGGGAGGTGCAGGGTGAGGAAAGTCCTGCGGAAGTAAAATGAATCAAGACGAAAGTCGAAAAACGGTTAAGGAGGAATGGATCATGAAAAAGACAAATGTTATGTTGGATTCCATCTCGGCAGTCAAGAAGTTCGTTAACATCGTTTCAAAGTACGATTACGAAGTGGACCTCGCGTCCGGCAGATACGCAGTAGATGCAAAATCTATCATGGGTATCTTCAGTCTTGATCTGTCCAAGCCGATCCAGCTTACAGCTCACACAGATGATGCTGACAAGTTCTTTGATGAGATCAAGGAATTCATCGCAGACTAAGCTGAGGTTGACCCAACAACTGTGAACGGCTGTGTTTACACGGCAAAGACTTTCGGCGGAGATCATCCGCTTGAAATGCTTGGGGCGAAAGCCCTGTTCGCACGAAAACTGCGGGCGATGATGCCCGAATGATACAAAACAGGTCTGATACGTTTGTACAGACCTGTTTTTTGTTTTATGTGCAGGCTGCACAATACAACTGCTGTAAAACGGTACAGACAACTGTGGGAAAAATCACAATTGGTTAATCACTTTAATTAAGCGTAAACGTTTTCGACAAAGGGCTAATTGAAAAGTTGTACAAAGTCACAAACTTTTAATAAAAACCTTGACAAATATGTGTAACAAGTGTTACAATACAATTAACTAAATAGCGCATTAGTGGTGATAATGCGTATTTCTACAAAAAGAGAAAGAAGAAAGACAGTTGATGAGAATGGGTCGTTGGGACCTGTACAGCCAAATCTGAGGCGAAGGAGGAAAACAATGAAAGCGTATATCAGAATTGATACTTTTGAAGACATTATGAGACTTAACGATGTAGCCAGAAGCTGCGACTATGATATGTATATCGAAAGCGGCGCTGTCAGAGTCAATCCTAAGTCTGTAATGGGTATCTTCAGCATCGGGACAAAGAAGGTCGTTTCACTCACTACGAAGGACAACGACAGAGATGCGTTCCTTGAGAAGTTCGGCAGCTTTATTAACGGCGGCTGACAGACAGACCGGTTTTAAGAAAAATATGAAAGTTCAGAGTTGTACCGACCTTTTGGTACAACTCTTTTTTTGCGTGCGCGAGAATGTTAAAAGGGTGTAAAATGGGCGCGGTCTTTGTTGACAAAGGGCGGGAAAATGGTGTATAATGATATTATCTATTTAAAGGAGATGTAGCTATGTCTGTTTACAGAATCTATGTTGAAAAAAAGCCCGAATTTGCGGTAGAAGCCGCATCACTTATCAGCGGCATCAAGTCGGCTCTGGGGCTTGAACAGCTCACGGGGCTGCGTGTTGTCAACCGCTATGACGCGCAGGGTCTTTCAAAGGAGGATTTCGCGCTGGCAACACCTGTGGTGTTCTCCGAGCCTGCGGTCGATGTTACATACGATCACCTGCCGCAGATCAAGGACGGCGAGTTTATGTTTGCGGTGGAGTATCTGCCGGGACAGTTTGACCAGCGTGCAGATTCGTGCGCGCAGTGTATCTCTCTGCTGACGGGCGGAAAGCGCCCTGTTATCAAGTCTGCGAGGATTTACATCGTTACGGGTAATCTCTCGGACGAGCAGGTGGCGCAGATAAAGAGCTATATGATAAACCCCGTGGAGTCGCGCGAGGCAAGCTTTGACACGTTCGAGACGCTTGACATAAAGTACGATATTCCCACGAGCGTTGCAACTGTTGACGGGTTCATCTATTCGACGGACGAGGATCTCAAGGCGATGCTGGACGAGCTTGGTCTTGCTATGGACCTTGACGATATACGCTTCTGCCGCGATTACTTCCGCGACACCGAAAAGCGCAACCCGACTATCACAGAGATAAGAATGATAGACACTTACTGGTCCGATCACTGCCGTCACACGACTTTTTCAACGATAATAGACAACGTAAACATTCATTCGGATTATATAGCGGACACGTTCGCAGATTATATCAACACAAGAAAGGACCTGTATGCAGGCAGGACGGACAAGCCTATCACGCTTATGGACCTTGCGTGCATCGGTGCAAAGCAGCTCAAAAAGGCAGGGCTTCTCAAGGACCTTGACGAGAGCGAGGAGATCAACGCCTGCTCGGTAAAGATAAAGGTAGACGTTGACGGCGTGCAGGAGGACTGGCTTTTGATGTTCAAAAACGAGACGCACAACCACCCGACCGAGATCGAGCCTTTCGGCGGCGCGGCTACCTGCCTTGGCGGTGCTATCAGAGATCCGCTTTCGGGACGTTCTTATGTTTATCAGGCTATGCGTGTAACAGGTGCGGGAAATCCGCTTGTGCCTGTGGAGGACACTATCGCGGGCAAGCTGCCGCAGAGAAAGATAGTTGTCGGCGCGGCTAACGGCTATTCGTCATATGGAAACCAGATAGGTCTTGCAACGGGTATGGTAAACGAGATATACCACCCCGGATATGTGGCTAAGAGAATGGAGATAGGCGCAGTTATCGGCGCGGCTCCGGAAAGCAACGTAAGACGTGAGCGCCCTGCTGCGGGAGATATAGTTATACTGCTCGGCGGTAGAACGGGACGTGACGGCTGCGGCGGTGCAACAGGCTCGTCTAAATCACACACACTGCACTCGCTGGAAAGCTGCGGCGCAGAGGTGCAAAAGGGTAACGCTCCTGAGGAAAGAAAGCTGCAGAGGCTGTTCAGGAACCCCGAGGTAACGGCGATGATAAAGCGCTGCAACGACTTCGGTGCGGGCGGCGTATCGGTTGCTATCGGTGAGCTGGCAGACGGCTTGCAGATAAATCTTGATGCTGTGACAAAGAAATATGACGGTCTTGACGGCACGGAGCTTGCGATATCGGAATCGCAGGAAAGAATGGCTGTGGTTGTTGCTAAATCCGACCTTGAAAGATTTATGGCGGAGGCTGACAAGGAAAACCTTGAGGCTACGCTGGTGGCTGTTGTTACAGAAAACCCGAGACTTGAAATGAACTGGAACGGAAAGACTATCGTTTCGCTTTCAAGAGAGTTCCTTAACTCAAACGGCGCTGAAAAGCACACGGATATAAACATCGCTACACCAATCTTTGAGCCTGCTGCGCAGACAGAGGACAGCGCGGACAGGTGGGGCGCGATGATATCAAATCTCAACATCTGCTCGCAGAAGGGCCTTGTTGAGAGATTTGACAGCACGATAGGCGCAGGCAGCGTGCTTATGCCTTACGGCGGCAAGTATCAGGATACTCCGACGCAGGCTATGGCTGCAAAGATACCTGTGCTGCACGGACAGACAAAGACAACATCTGTTATGGCGTGGGGCTTTGACCCGTATCTTTCATCTATCAGCCCGTATCACGGTGCGATGAGCGCTGTTGTTGAGTCTATCGCAAAGGTAGTTGCAGCAGGCGGTACTTACGAAAAGTGCTGGCTGACCTTCCAGGAATACTTTGAGAGGACACAGAACAATCCTGACAGGTGGGGCAAGCCTATGGCTGCGCTGCTTGGTGCTTACAAGGCGCAGATAGCTCTTGGCTGCGGCTCTATCGGCGGCAAGGACTCGATGTCGGGTACATTTGAGGAGATAGATGTTCCGCCGACGCTGGTTTCGTTCGCGGTTTCTATGTCAACATCAGACAAGGTGGTTTCGCAGGAATTCAAGAAGGCAGGCTCAAAGGTAATACTTATCAAGCCTGAATACGATGAGAACAAGCTTATCGACTTTGACTCGCTCAAGGCGGTGTTCAAAAAGGTCGAGGCGCTTATTGACGAGGGCAAGGTGCTCTCCTGCTGGGCTGTTTCATACGGCGGAGTTTCGGAGGCTATCGCAAAGATGGCATTCGGCAACCGCATAGGCTTCAAGTTCACAGGCGAGGTAACGGCTGACGAGCTTTACAGGGCTTGCTACGGCGCATTCGTTATCGAGCTTGAAGAAGGCGTTGAAACTGACGAGCGCGTTATCGGCGTAACAACGAGCGATTACAAGGTTGTGAGCGACAAGTACACTATCGAGCTTAAAGACCTGTACGAAAAGTGGGCGGCCAAGCTGGAGCCTGTTTATCCTGTTCACGTTAAGGAGCCTGACTTCAAGCCAAAGAAGTTCACATACAACAGCGAGAAAAAGCTCTCCCCTGCTATCAAGGCGGCTAAGCCGAGGGTACTTATCCCCGTATTCCCCGGCACGAACTGCGAATATGACACGGCGAGAGTATTTGAGCGCGCGGGCGCACAGGTAGACACGCTGGTTATAAGAAATCTGAATATGGACGCTATAAGAGAGTCTGTGGACGCTATGGAAAGCAAGATAAAGCAGTCGCAGATAATCATGCTGCCGGGCGGTTTCAGCGGCGGTGACGAGCCTGAGGGAAGCGCGAAGTTCATCGTTTCGTTCCTGCGCAATCCAAAGCTCAAGGGCGCTATACACGAGCTTTTGCAGCAGCGTGACGGTCTGATGCTGGGTATATGCAACGGCTTCCAGGCGCTTATCAAGCTGGGGCTTGTGCCTTACGGCGAGATAGTTGACATGAAGTCCGACTCCCCGACGCTGACCTTCAACAAGATAGCAAGGCACCAGTCAAAGATGGTCAACACGAGGATCGCTTCAAACAAGTCGCCGTGGCTGTACGGCTGCGAGGTCGGTGACATACACAACATCGCTATATCGCACGGCGAGGGCAGATTCGTGGCGAGCGCGGAGCTTATCGACAAGCTGGCGCAGAACGGTCAGATAGCTACGCAGTACGTTGACTTTGACGGCGAGCCGACATTTGACATACAGTGCAACCCAAACACCTCGTTTGAGGCTATCGAGGGTATCACATCACCTGACGGCAGAGTGCTGGGCAAGATGGGTCACTCGGAGCGTATCGGCATTGACATCGCAAAGAACGTTTGCGGCAACAAGGATCAGAAGATCTTTGAAAGCGGCGTAGCTTACTTTAAGTAAAAACGTTAAAGTATACTTGCGGGACAATTGGGGGAAACCCTTTTTGATGAAGGTCGAGAACGGCAAAGCCGTTCTCTTGGGAGTAACCGTGGTAACGGTTACTCCGTTATCCCCCCGAGAATATCCTTTGGATATTCTCGCAAGCGACCGCAGGTCGCTATACCCCCATTCCTAAACCTTTTATTGCTTTTTCGGCACAAGGTGTCTGCGACACCTTATACCGAAAAAGTAGTAGAGTTCAGAACAGAGAGATTGAGGAAAAACACTCCCAAGAGAGCTCCCCAATTGTACCAAGAGAATACCCACAATAAACTACCCTATCAAGACAAAAGAGGTTCAGTCGAAAAGACCGAACCTCTTTTTTATGCTTTGTGATATTACTTTGCGATCGCTTTGTGGAATACTTTTTTGCCCTTTTTGATGATGACGGCATCGGAGAGGTCTATCATTGCTTTAGGATCAGCAGCTTTTTCGTCATTGATGCTTACGCCGCCCTGTGTGACGAGTCTTCTTGCATCGCCGTTTGATGCGCAAAGTCCGCACTTTACGAGCAGGGTGAGGATACCTATCTTACCGTCTTCAAGGTCTGCGGCAGCTATCTCGGTGGTAGGCATATCATCGCTCACGCCGCCCTTTGCAAAGATAGCTTTTGCGGCATCGTCAGCTTTTTTAGCCTCTGCCTCGCCGTGAACGAGCTTGGTAAGCTCAAATGCGAGAAGCTCCTTGGCTTTGTTAAGCTCTGCGCCCTGAAGCGTTTTCTCCATTTCCTCTATCTGCTCGATAGGAACGAAAGTCAGCATTTTGAGGCACTTGATAACGTCCGCATCGCCGACGTTTCTCCAATACTGGTAGAAATCGTACGGGCTGGTCTTTTCGGCATCGAGCCAGACTGCGCCCTTTTCGGTCTTGCCCATTTTCTTGCCTTCGGAATTGAGAAGCAGGGTGATGGTCATTGCGTGTGCGTCCTTGCCGAGTTTCTTTCTGATAAGCTCTGTGCCGCCGAGCATATTAGCCCACTGGTCATCTCCGCCGAACTGCATATTGCAGCCGTACTTTTTGAAGAGCATATAGAAGTCATACGACTGCATTATCATATAGTTGAACTCGAGGAATGTGAGTCCTCTTTCCATACGCTGCTTATAGCACTCGAAGGTGAGCATTTTATTTACCGAGAAGCAGGCGCCGACCTCGCGCAGAACGTCGATATAGTTAAGGTCGAGCAGCCAGTCGGCGTTATTGACTACCATTGCTTTGCCGTCTGAAAAGTCGATGAAGCGGGACATCTGCTTTTTGAAGCACTCAACGTTATGCTCGATAGTTTCCTTGGTGAGCATTTTGCGCATATCCGTCTTGCCCGACGGGTCGCCTATCATTCCCGTACCGCCGCCGAGCAGTGCGATAGGCTTATTGCCTGCCATTTGCAGTCTTTTCATAAGGCACAGCGCCATAAAGTGTCCAACGTGCAGGCTGTCGGCTGTGGGGTCAAAGCCGATATAGAAGGTAGCCTTTCCGTTGTTTATCATATCGCTTATCTCTTTTTCGTCTGTGACCTGCGCGATAAGCCCGCGCCTTACAAGTTCTTCGTAACAAGTCATTTTCTTTTCCTCCGTTTTTTTATTTAATATCTTACAAAATCCTTAACAGCCTCGGGGTGAGCGCTGTAATAATCGTTTTTCTCTTTGAGCAGTTTTACTGCAAGAGCGTTCTGTTCCGCGGTGTTCTCGTCTGATTTTTCCGAGCAGATAAAGCGCTCGGAGTTGTTCACAGCCGCAAACAACTGTTGCGCTGACTCGTCAAGGGCTTGGGGTTCGGTCAGCGTCTGCTCGTATTCCTCGCGGCTTATTTCGTAATATCGCTCGTAATTGGCGAGCCACCCGACCGTTATCGCAAGGACTTACTTTTCAAGCACGGGCGACCAGCCTACCGTGTACCATTTATCAGTGCGCACGCGCCTGTCAGTCAGTCTCATTTCAAAGCCTCTTTCTTATACGCCTTTGCATCAATAGCGTTTGTTTTCAAGGCTGCCGAGAAGTATCGTTCCTGCCCAGACAATTGCGCCGATGATGATAAGGGCTATGCCTATTTTTTGCAGGGTGTTATAGAATGCGGTACTGTAGACCTTGATATAATACCCTGTATTGAACGCAAGGGCGGAACCCTCTTTCGCGCGCTGTGACGGTTCTATGCTGCTTTGCGCGTACTTGCTGCTGTCTGCCTTGACTATCTCGCCTGTGAACTCAATCGGGTTTGCGGACGGCTTGACGGAATCGTTGTCGATATCGTAGTCGCCGGGGTGCTGATAACGAAACAGCGACTCGAATTTGTCTTTATAGCTTTGGGGGACTGAAAAGCAGACCTGCTCGCCGCCAAAGGTCACCCAATAGGTCGAATCGGTGGCGGAATCAAGTCCGATGCCCTGCACATCGTAGATCTGCGTGACGGTGCCTTTAACATAGCCGCTTGTTCTGTCCTTTACTGAATCGACTTTAACTGCGCCATTTGCTCTGCCGATAGCGGCTGACGCGAACACTGCGGCAGTAACTCCCGCAAGTACGGCGATGACCGAAATGAGCTGAAGCTTTTTGAAAAGCGGCGGCACGTAGTGGCTCGAGCGTTCAAAGCGCATTACTGTATCGTCGAAGGCATCTTCGTAGGAAGCGATTATGCTGTCGGTCAAACTGTCGTCGCCAAGCACCTGATTACAGATGTCAAAGCTGTTGAAGCGCGAATAGCCGTAGAGGTTTTTGATCTTACTGTGGCAATAGAGCTTTTCAGCGCGCATTGCGTGAATGATGAAAGATGCGAGCATAAACAGAACGCTGAGTGGGTCAAACACCCGAAAATACAGAAAGACTGCTATGCTGACTACGTCGATGCCTATTGCGATAAGGTTGCCCTTGGTATCGCGCTTTATCACGGTGACGGCAAGTGCGGCGAGCGGGAAAAGCATTGCTGCTGTCAGTCTGAAAAGCTCCTTTGAGGTGAAAACACACCAGAAAATGCTGTGTGCAAGCAGTAGGTAGTTTATTATCTGCGCATACAGAAAAGTCTTGTTCGCTCTGACGATGCCTTTGAAAATATCACAGCAGGCGGTTATCCTGTTATCGCGCTGCTTTTGTGCAGCAAGCGCATTGACAGGGTCTGCGTGGTTCATATTCTTCATCTTTACTCCCCTTTTAAACAAAAAAAGCCCTTTGACAAGCCTATGCTTATCAAAGGGCGAATTATCGCGGTACCACCTTTGTTCGCAGAGGTATCCCCCTGCCTTTTGCGTTATAACGGCACGCCGCCGTACTGCCTTTGCGCAAGGTCGTTCACGCCTTGTTCGCTTTCTTGGCAGTCTGCTCAAAGATGTATTCGGTCAAGGTCTGCGTACTGTCTTGCACCATAACGACAGCTCTCTGGACGCATTGCGGTGACTTACTTGTTCTTATCGCTGCATTTCAACTATTAAGGCTAATATAACACACACGTTTTTATTTGTCAAGGATAGTCATTATTTTTTTACATATGCTGCGACTATCTCGCCTGTATACTGGGTATGGTAATCGCCGCCCTGATACCACTGCTCGATGCAGGACTTATCGGTAAAGCAATCGGGGCTCATCTGCTGGGCATACATCTTTTTGCAGACAAAGGCAAGCGATGCCTGCTCAAAGACGGCAGAGCCGTCGGTGAAAACGGGGACGAGCCCTGTTTGTTTTGCCTTATCGCAATCTCTGCCGCTATGACCGCCGCAAAAGGACAGCGCCTTTTTATGCTCCTCGCTGAAAAAGCAGATGGTGAAATACTCGCTTTTGTCGATAAACTCCTTGGTATATCTCTGCGGTCTGATGACCACCTGAAAAGCGTTCTTCCCCCAGATAACGCCTGCATAGCCCCACGATGCCGTCATGGTGTTCCAGCCGTTTTCGTCACCTGCGGTAACGAGCATCCAGTCAAGACCTATTTTTTTGAAGGCGTTGAGGTCAAGCGCTGTGAGCTGTTCACCTGTGAGTTTTTCAAAGCCGAGCTGTGTCATTTTATCGGACATAAATCTGCCACCTTTCATTTTGTTAAGTATATGATAAGTATACACCAAAAATCTTGAATTTGCAAGCTTTTTATGGTTGCAATTTGCGCGGAAAAGTGGTATAATATCCACAGATACGGACGCAGGATGCGCAAAGGTCTGCAAAAATGTATAATATTCTGCATATTTTATGTGTTTATACAGTAATTTGCGCAAAATTGTGTATAAAATTAAAATTTATATGTATATCTACTTGACAAAGCCGCATAAAAGTGTATAATATTCTTAACGACACATTTTTATGCGTTTGATTATTATTTTTTCGGAGGAATTCATTATGGCTGACAAAATCAAGAAGGTAGTCCTTGCATACTCGGGAGGACTTGACACATCTATCATTATCCCCTGGCTGAAGGAGAACTATGACAACTGTGAGGTAATCGCGGTTTCGGGCGACGTTGGACAGGGCACAGAGCTTGACGGTCTGGAGGAAAAGGCTATCAAGACGGGTGCTTCAAAGCTGTACATCGAGGATCTGACAGAGGAGTTCATCACTGATTATGTATTCCCTACCGTTCAGGCGGGTGCGGTCTACGAGAACCAGTATCTGCTGGGAACTTCCTTTGCAAGACCTATCATCGCAAAGAGGATCGCAGAGATAGCTCTTAAAGAGGGCGCTGACGCTATCTGCCACGGCTGCACGGGCAAGGGCAACGACCAGGTAAGATTCGAGCTGGCTATCAAGGCTTTCGCGCCTGACATGAAGATAATCGCTCCGTGGAGGATATGGGACATCAAGTCAAGAGATGAGGAGATAGACTACGCGGAGGCTCACAACATTCCGCTGAAGATAAACAGAGAGACTAACTACTCAAAGGACAAGAACCTGTGGCATCTTTCTCACGAGGGACTTGACCTTGAAAACCCTGCTAACGAGCCGCAGTACGAAAAGCCAGGCTTCCTTGAGATGGGCGTTTCGCCGATAATGGCTCCTGACAAGCCGACCTACGTTACTATACACTTTGAAAAGGGTGTACCGACCGAGATAGACGGCGTTAAGATGAACGGCAAGCAGATAGTTGCAAAGCTCAACGAGCTGGGCGGTGCTAACGGTATCGGTCTTGCTGACCTGGTCGAGAACAGACTCGTCGGCATGAAGTCAAGAGGCGTTTACGAGACACCGGGCGGAGCTATTCTTTACAAGGCTCACGAGGTACTTGAAACTATCACGCTTGACAAGGAGACTGCAAGAGTTAAGCAGTACCTTAGCATAAAGTTTGCTGACATCGTTTACAACGGTCAGTGGTTCACTCCTCTGCGTGAGGCTATGAGCGCTTTCGTTACAGAAACACAGAAAACTGTTACAGGCGACGTTAAGCTCAAGCTGTACAAGGGCAACATCATCAATGCGGGTGTTACATCTCCATACACTCTGTATGATGAGGAAGTTGCTACATTCGATGAGGACAATGTTTACAATCAGGCTGATTCAGCAGGATTCATCAATCTGTTCGGTCTGCCTATCAAGGTAAGGGCAAAGCTCGAGCAGAAGAGAAACAACAACAAGTAATTTTATCATAAAATCTTTTTGAAGGAGGTAACCGTTATGTCAGATGTAAAAAAATCCTTTGAGCCTGCTTTGGACAAAAAGGTGGAGATATCCTACGACAGCCTGCCGAACTCGACTTTTGAGGACGTTAACCTGGGAAGTGCGACGTTTGACAATGTCAATCTCAAAGAGGCAAAATTCAATGATGTGAACATGGACAGCGCTATCTTCAACGATGCAAGTATGCGCGGCGCTGATTTCACGGACATTTATATGGTCAATTCAAGATTCCTCGGCGTTAACCTGAGCAGCACGAGATTCGGCTGTTCGATAATGAACAATGTGGAATTCAAAAACCCTGACCTGAAAAACTCGCAGTTTATACACTGTGACCTTTCAAATGTTGAGATCAATGACTGCAAGATCGAGGGCATGAAGATCAACGGAATAGATATCTCCAAGCTCCTTGAACAGCACGAAAAGGAAAACAACTAAAACAGCAGCAAAGGGCAGAACGGTTCCGCAGGGGATCGTTTTGCCCATATGTTTTTTTGTTTTGCAAGAGATTATTTTCTGTCACATTCAGTTTAATAATCACTCTTGCAGCATAATTGGGCACTCTCTTGCAGAGTGCTGTTCTCAAACTCTTTTTCCAGACTCTCTACTACTTTTTCGTTATCGGGGTGTAGCCCCGATGGCGAAAAAGCATTAAAAGGTTTAGGAATAGGGGTATAGCGACCTGCGGTCGCTTGCGAGAATATCCAAAGGATATTCTCGGGGGGATAACGGAGTAACCGTTACCACGGTTACTCCCAAGAGAACGGCTTTGCCGTTCTCGACCTTCATCCAAAAGGGTTTCCCCCAACTATTTTGCAAAGGTGGTTTTGTAATGGCTCAGAAGATGTGGGCAGGAAGATTTACAAAAGAGGTCGATGAGAGGGTCAATGACTTCAACTCGTCGATAAAATTCGACGCGAGAATGTACAGGCAGGACATCACAGGCTCTATCGCGCACGCGACGATGCTGGGCGAATGCGGTATCATCGAAAAGAGCGAAAGTGAGGCAATCGTAAAGGGTCTGAAGGAGATACTTGACGACATAGAGGGCGACAGGCTGGAGTTTGACCCCAATGCCGAGGACATACATATGTTCGTTGAGGCGGAGCTGACAAAGAGGCTCGGCGACACGGGCAAGCGCCTGCACACGGCGAGGTCGAGAAACGATCAGGTGGCGCTGGATATAAGAATGACGCTCAAGGACGAGACAAAAGAGATCATCGCTTTGCTCAAAAAGCTGACGCAGACGGTCACGGACATCGCAAAAAAGCACACGCTGACGGTAATGCCCGGCTACACGCACCTGCAAAGAGCCCAGCCGATAACCTTTGCACATCATCTGATGGCTTACGCAAATATGTTTGTGAGAGATCTTGGCAGGCTCAAAGACGCTTACGGCAGGACGGACAGGATGCCGCTTGGCAGCGGTGCGCTCGCGGGGACGACTTATCCTATCGACAGGCAGAGGGTGTGCGAGCTGCTCGGATTTGAGGAGATAACACAGAACTCGCTGGACGGCGTTTCAGACAGGGATTTCTGCATAGAGCTTTGCTCGGCGCTTTCGATACTGATGATGCATCTTTCAAGATTTTCAGAGGAGATAATACTTTGGTGCTCGTGGGAGTTCAAGTTCATAGAGCTCGATGACGCTTACGCTACGGGCTCGTCGATAATGCCGCAAAAGAAAAATCCCGATGTTACGGAGCTTATCCGCGGCAAGACGGGCAGAGTCTACGGCGATCTTATGACGCTGCTGACGATGATGAAGGGTATCTCGCTTGCGTATGACAAGGATATGCAGGAGGACAAGGAGGCTATTTTTGACGCTATCGACACGGTCAAGCTTTGCCTTGTGACGTTTGATCCGATGCTCGCGACGATGAAGGTACTGCCCGAGAATATGAGGGCGGCGGCTGCCAAGGGCTTTATTAACGCGACTGACTGCGCGGACTACCTCGTTAAGAAGGGTATGCCTTTCAGAGATGCGTACAAGATAACGGGCACGCTGGTACACACCTGCATTGAAAAAGGCTGCACGCTGGAGACTCTGGAGCTTTCGGAGTACAAAAAGCTGTGCGATAAGTTCGACAGTGATGTTTTTGATGCGATAAGCCTTGACACCTGCGTTATGCAGAGAAAGAGCGCGGGCGGTCCTGCGCCTGAAACGGTAAAGGAACAGATCAAGTATGTTGAAAAAGCGATCGGGGTTTTCTGATAGTCTGACGTCGCACCCTGTGCGGTGGGCTTGCATATTTCTTGCGGTGTGGGCGTGCGTGACAAACGCTATGTTTTTGCTGACGAACTATGTTTTGCAGGACGCATTTATGCTGTTTCTGTGCTTTATGCTGCTGTACCCGATAATGACGCTTGCGGGGTGCTTTATCTACGCGAGGGGCTGCGGGATACGGATATATATGCCGTTTGCGATGCTGCCAATAGTGGCTGCGGAATATATTCTTTTTGAAAATTTCAGGGCGATACAGCCGAATATTTTTGTGACTACACTTTTCGGTATGCTTTTCGGAAGCGGTATCGGAAACATCTTTGCGGACAAAAAGCTTATCGAACAGCAGAAAAAGGCGCGCAGGGACAGGCGCTTGCACGAGGACAAAAAGTATCGGAAAATTCTTGATGATTAGGGGAATGGATAAAATGAAAACTAAAGTTTTTATAGACGGAAAAGAAGGCACTACGGGTCTGAAGATATTTGAGCGTTTTGAAAAGCGCGATGACCTGGAGATACTGCTTATTGACGAGGACAAGCGCAAGGACAGCGCGGAGAGGGCGAAGATGATAAACTCGTCCGATATTACGTTTTTGTGCCTGCCCGATGCGGCGGCGCGCGAGGCTGTGAGCCTTTGCACAAATCCCGAGGTGCGCATTATTGACGCATCTACGGCGCACAGGACAAATCCCGAATGGGATTACGGCTTCCCCGAGCTGAGCGAGAGGCACAGAGAGAACATTCGCAATTCAAAGAGAGTTGCGGTGCCGGGGTGCTACGCAAGCGGATTTATCTCACTTTGCTATCCGCTGGTACAGGCAGGCGTTCTGCCGCAGGACTACCCTGTTACTGCTCACGCGGTATCGGGCTACAGCGGCGGCGGAAAGAAGATGATAGCGGCTATCGAGGGTGCGGACAAGACGTTTGAGATGTGTTCGCCCAGACAGTACGCGCTGGGTCAGACGCACAAGCACCTGCCCGAGATGCAGGCGGTCTGCGGACTGAAATATCCGCCGATGTTCAACCCGATAGTTGACGATTACTTTGCGGGAATGGTGGTGACGCTTCCGCTGGTGAGCAGGTGTCTGACGAAAAAGTACACGCCTGCGGACATTCACGAGATAATGAGTGCGCACTACGCGGGTCAGCACTTTGTGAAGGTGATGGAGCTTGGCGGAAAGGATACTCTGCCTGACGGTTTCCTGCCTGCGAACACGCTTGCGGGCACGAACAATATGCAGATATTCGTTTGCGGAAATGACGAGCAGATACTGCTTTGCTCACGGCTTGACAATCTTGGAAAGGGTGCAAGCGGTGCGGCTGTGCAGTGCATGAACATCATGCTTGGCATTGACGAAACAACGGGACTAGAATAAGAAATCATAATTATAGGGGACAAAAATGATAGAATACAGAATAATGGATATATCCGATTACGAACAGGTTTACAGGCTGTGGCTTTCCTGTGCGGGAATGGGGCTGAATAATTTAGACGATTCAAAGGACGGGATCAAGAGGTTTCTGGACAGAAATCCCGATACCTGCTTTGTTGCGCTGGAGCAGGAAAAGATAATTGGCGTGATAATTGCAGGCAACGATGGCAGACGAGGCTACATCTACCACACGGCTGTTGACCCCGAGCAAAGACATCGGGGAATTGCGACAAGGCTTGTTAACGAGGCTATGGGTGCGCTGAAGGCGCTGGGTATCAACAAGACGGCGCTGGTCGTGTTTTCAAAAAACGAGGGTGGAAATGCCTTCTGGGAGAAAAGTGGGTTTACCTCGCGCGACGATTTGGTTTACAGGAACAAGACGATAACGGAAATGGTCAGGATAGACACTTAACGGAGTGATGATATGCGCGACCCAAAGAGAATAGATGAGATGTGCGAGCAACTGAAAAAGCTATGGAAGCTTCAGCCTGACATTCGGCTGGGACAGCTTGTTTGCAACACGCTTCCACAGAATATCCTTTTCTATGTGGAGGATGACAAGGCTCTGGAGATAATAAATAAAAAGATCGAAGAAGCTGAAAAGTGGCGGGCAGAGAGCGGAGCTGCGAGATGAAGCGTTTGTTTGTTAAGCCGCAGTACCGGGAGCTTCACGCAGGGCGGCAGCTTATCGCGGCGATAATCGAGGCGGCTGAAAGGGACGGCTTTGAGGAAATGGTGCTTGACACGATAACTCCCCTGCAAAGCGCGATACATCTGTACAAAAAGTTCGGGTTTGAAGAGTGCGCGGCGTACTATGACAATCCGATGGAAGATGTGGTCTATATGAAAAAGAGTTTGAAAAGGCTATGAAAAAACGCTTGATAACAGCTGTGCTTTGCGCAGCGATGATGCTTGCATCCTGCGGTGAAAGCTCGATACGCGAGGCACGCGGCGAGCAGGTCACGCAGGGCACGAGCAGTGCATCGACAAAGACTTCGGCTGCTGCGAGTACATCGACATCGGCTGCGACTACAACTGCAACTTCGACCGCGGCAACGACGACGACGGCTATCCCCGAGAAAAAGGACAAGGTCGGCGAGCTTATGACAAAAATGACGCTTGAAGAAAAGATAGGTCAGCTGTTTGTTGTAAGAGCATCGGCGCTTGATATGAAAAAAACGCAGGGCGGCAGCGTTACTGTGTGCGATGACAGCATAAAGGCTGCGCTTTCGCAGTATCACGTTGGCGGTGTTGTGTATTTTGCGGACAACATCAAGGACCCCGAACAGCTCATAAAGCTCAGCAGCAGCTTACAGTCGGCATCTGCATATCCGCTGTTCATAACGGCAGACGAGGAGGGCGGGAACGTCACGCGAATAGCGCAGGATCCCGATTTCAAGGTGATGCAGTTTGCAAGTATGCTTACGGTGGGAAGCTCGGGTGATGCGGGCAAGGCTCACGATGTGGGACAGACTATCGGGAAGTATATGAAGCAGTACGGAATGAACCTTGACCTTGCACCTGTTGCGGATATTTTCTCAAACCCGTACAACACGGTCATCGGTGACAGGGCTTTCGGCAGGGACGCTGAAATGGTCTCGGTGATGGTGAACGCCTGCGTAAAGGGGTTTCACGAGCAGGGTATGATGACCTGCCTGAAGCACTTTCCCGGGCACGGCGACACGGCGGAGGATTCGCATTACGGTGCGGCTGTTGTGGACAGGACGTGGGAGGAGCTGCTAAAAAGGGAGCTTGTGCCGTTTATCGCAAGTCTTGATGAAACGGATATGGTGATGGCGGCGCACGTTTCGCTGCCAAAGGTGACGGGCGACAACACGCCTGCGTCAATGAGCAAGGCGATACTCACCGACAAGCTGCGCGGCGAGCTCGGCTTTGAGGGAGTGATAATCACAGACTCGCTGGGTATGGGCGCGGTCAGCAAGAACACTCCGCCTGCGGAGATACCTGTTAAGATACTTGAGGCGGGCGCTGACATACTGCTTATGCCGACTTCGCTGCCGATAGCCTACGGCGGCGTTATGAACGCTGTTAAAAGCGGTCGGATCAGCGTGGAGAGGATCGAGAGCAGCGTCAGGCGGATACTTACTTTGAAAGAAAAATACGGACTGATATGAGGTGCATAAAAATGAGCAAGGAAATCACAAAGGCTGCATTTGACGGCTTTGAATACATTGAGGGCGGTGTTTGCGCGGCGCGCGGCTTTAAGGCGAACGGTCTTTACTGCGGGATAAAGGATCCGCACGGTTCAAATGACGGGAATGAAAGTCCGATAAGTCAGGTGAAAAACGATCTGTGCCTGGTTGTGAGCGATGTGATGTGCAGCGCTGCGGCGGTGTTCACGCAGAACAAGGTCAAGGGCGCACCTGTGACGGTATCGCAGAAAAATCTTGCGGCGACGGGCGGCAGGGCGCAGGCGTTTATCCTCAACTCAAAAAACGCCAACACCTGCAACGCTGACGGCGAGCAAAAGGCTTACAGAATGTGCGGACTTGTCGCAGAGCGTATGAACATCAAGCCCGAGGAGGTGCTTGTGGCGCAGACGGGAGTTATCGGGCAGGTATTCCCTATCGAGCCTGTGGAGAGAAAGATAGACGAGCTTTTTGCGGGGCTTGCATACGACAGGAACATCGAGGCGGCTACTGCGATAATGACGACTGACACGGTAAAGAAAGAGGTCGCGGTGGAGTTTGAGCTTGGCGGAAAGGTCTGCCGGGTAGGTGCGATGGGCAAGGGCAGCGGAATGATACACCCGAACATGGCGACAACGCTAAACGTGGTGACTACCGACTGTGCGGTATCTGCGCAGATGCTCAAAAAGGCACTGGCAGAAAACGTTAAGGTGACCTACAACTGCTTATCGGTGGACGGCGACCAGTCTACAAACGACACGCTGGCGGTAATGGCGAACGGTCTTGCGGGCAACGCGGAGATAACGGCCGAGGGCGAGGACTATGAGAAGTTCAAGCAGGCGCTTTACATTGTTATGATGAACATTACAAAGATGCTGGCAAAGGACGGCGAGGGCGCTACAAAGCTGCTTGAGTGCAAGGTCAGCGGGGCAAAGGACACGGACACGGCTATCGTTATTGCAAAGAGCGTTATATGCTCTCCCCTGTTCAAGTGCGCGATGTTCGGTGCGGACGCTAACTGGGGGCGCGTGCTGTGCGCTATCGGCTACGCGGACGCGGAGTTTGACATCGGCAAGGTGGACGTTAAGCTTTGCTCAAAGGCGGGAGAGGTACACGTTTGCGAAAACGGTGCAGGTGTTGAGTTCTCCGAGGAAGTCGCTAAAAAGGTTCTGCTTGAGGACGAGATACAGATAATCGTGAGCGTAGGTGACGGCGATGGCGAGGCAACGGCTTACGGATGCGATCTGACTTACGATTACGTCAAGATAAACGGAGATTACAGAAGTTGATAGACAGCGGCAATTATGTGATAAAGCACGGCGAGCTGACTGCCCGTCAGTTCATAGAGCTGTGGGAAAGCGTATGGGGCGGCGCGCCAAGCATCGAACAGGTTGAGCTTGCGCTTGAAAACACGCTGTTTACGGTGAGTATCCACGACGGCGGCAGGTGCGTGGCTATGGCGCGGATGATCGGCGACAAGGGGCTTTGCTATTACATCAAGGACGTTGTTGTCCACCCTGAATATCAGGGGCGCGGGCTTGGCAGGGCGCTTATTGATGAGCTTTTGAAATACACGGACGAGAATGGCATCAGCGGCACGAAGGTCGCTGTGGAGCTTGCGGCTATGCCCGACAAGATACCTTTTTATGAAAAGTCAGGCTTTGGCGAGAATGAGGCGCGAAGGCTGAGAATGATGAGAGAAATAAAAACAAACAGATGACAAAACGGGGAGATTACTTATGTATTACAAGAATTACGGTATTAACGGTGACCTTGAAAAATACTACAAGATGCCGCTGAACACGGACATATCACTGGAGGAAAATCAGAGGATAATCAAGCTGTACAGGGCGTATCTGCTGGAGGACGAGAAGATAATGTTTGAATGCTCCGGGCAGGTGCCAAAGCAAAAGAAAAAACACACGAAGATATTCAAGAGATATTTCGATCTGCGATCTATTCTTATCGGCGCGGGGATACTTATTGCGGCGGCGGTGCTGTTCATAATGTGGCTCAATGACACATCAAGGACTCTGCTTATCGTTATGGCGCTCGCGTTCCCGTTCGTTTACACGACTATCGTGCTTATCTACTGGCACTTTATCGACCTCAGCCCCGATCTTGAGGCTATCGGCAAGATAAAGTATCTTATCACGGACAGGCGGATAATCGCGCGGCACGGTGAGGACGTTGACATCACGGACATCAACGACATTCTGTATGTTCTGCCCGAGCAGCGCGGTGAGAAGATCGGCAACGTGATATTTGCGACTAACGAGCCTGATTTCCCTGTGATCTTCAACGGTGCTTACCAGCACAGCGGCATTTACATGACAAGGGACTACTCGACTGTTTTTGAGATAATCAGGACGCTTCTGATAGACAGGGACAGGCGAAATGAATTCATCAGCGAAAACTCAAAGGGGTACGGCAGGATAAATCAGGCTGCCGAGCCTATCAGAAAATATCAGAGGACTATCGTTACCGACTACGGAAACGGTATACAGCCGAAAAAGATCGACACGGAAATGGACGAGCTTGAGCTGCCCGATCAGATGACGATGGACGCTATGCTCGGTGTTGACGAGGATTATAAAGAGAGTGAGGAGTAAAAATGGAACTGAAAAACAATATGCGCTCGCAGGTGCTTATTGACGCGCTGCCGTACATTCAGAAATACCACGACAAGATCGTTGTGGTAAAGTACGGCGGAAACGCTATGACCAACAACGAGCTGAAGGACGCGGTGATGAACGACATCGTGCTTTTGAGCATGGTAGGCATAAAGGTCGTGCTCGTTCACGGCGGAGGTCCGGAGATAAACGCGATGCTCAAGAGAGTGGGCAAGGAAAGCAAGTTTATCGGCGGACTGCGCTACACGGACGAGGAGACTATCGACATAGTAAAGATGGTACTGTGCGGCAAGGTGAACAAGGAGCTTGTCAGCGCGCTTCAGATGCACGGCGGCAAGGCACTTGGTCTGTGCGGCTGTGACGGTCAGATGATAGTTGCACAAAAGCTGACGGGCGAGGTTGACCTTGGCTATGTGGGCGACATCAAGAAGATAACGACAAAGCCGATAATCGACGCGCTGAACAACGGCTATGTGCCGATAATCTCGACAGTCGGCATAGGCGAGGACGGTCAGAGCTACAACATAAATGCGGACACGGCGGCTTCGAGGATAGCGGCGTGCCTGAGAGCTGAAAACCTTATACTGATGACAGACATTGTCGGACTGCTCGAGGACAAGGACGATGAATCGACACTTATACCGACGGTAAACGTCAGCGAGGTGCCGTACCTTAAAAACAAGGGCATCATCAGCGGCGGTATGATACCGAAGATTGACTGCTGTGTGGAGGCTGTCAGACGAGGTGTCAGAAAGACATCTATCATTGACGGGCGGATACCTCACTCGATACTTATCGAGCTGCTTACTAACGAAGGCATCGGCACGCAGTTCATTTAAGGCATCTGATATAATACTCATATGGACGATAAAGCAAAAAAGACCGCCTTGAAGGTGACGGGCATCGTTACGCTGTGCTGCCTTATCGCAGCGCTGGGTATCGGTGTGGTTTCGCGATTCATAAATGTGAGCGATATATTCTACTACATACTTGCATACATTGCGCTGATAAGCATGCTGACGGACAGCTGTATCCGCAAAAAAGGCATTGTGCGCTTTGTTATGGTGCTTATTTACGGGGTATGTATACTTGCAATAACAGTACTTATTTTTTTCAGAAGATAAGTGATCGGAGGAAAGTAAAATGGGAACGATAGAAAAATTCAACGAGCACGTTATGGGGACGTACGGACGTCTTGACATAGTGCTTGAAAAGGGGCAGGGACAGACTGCCACTGACGAGGACGCAAAGCAGTACATAGATTTCGGCTCGGGCATAGGCACGAACAGCCTCGGGTACTGCAACGAGAAATGGGCTGACGCTGTTTGCGCGCAGGCAAGGAGCATTCAGCACACATCGAACTACTACTACACAAAGGTGCAGGCGGACTTTGCCGACAAGCTTTGCACAAGCACAGGATACAAAAAGGTATTCTTCGGAAACTCGGGTGCAGAGGCTAACGAGTGTGCGATAAAGCTTGCAAGAAAGTACAGCTTTGACAAGTACGGAAAGGACGCGCAGAGAAACATCATCATAACGCTGGTCAACTCGTTCCACGGCAGGACGCTTGCGACGCTTTCGGCAACGGGACAGGAGGTTTTCCACAACTACTTTTTCCCGTTTCTTGAGGGGTTTGTGAACGTTGTAGCGAACAACATTGATGACCTGAAGGCAAAGCTTGCGGAAAACAAAGGCAAGGTATGTGCGGTGATGTTTGAGTTCGTACAGGGCGAGGGCGGTGTATGCCCGCTGACAAAAGAGTTTGTTGACGCGATATTTGAAGAGTGCGCAAAGGACGATATTCTCACTATTGCTGACGAGGTACAGACGGGCATCGGCAGGACAGGTGCTTTGCTGACCTCCAAGATATTCGGTGTAAAGCCGAACATCACCACGCTTGCAAAGGGACTTGCGGGCGGTGTGCCTATCGGTGCGTGCCTGGCTGACGAGAAGTGCTGTGATGTGCTGACAAAAAGCACACACGGCTCGACATTCGGCGGAAATCCGCTGGCTTGTGCGGGCGGAAATGTGGTTATAGACACGGTCACGGGCCAGGGCTTCATAGACGAAATAAACCGCAAGGCAGAGCTTTTCAGGGAGCTGCTGGCGCAGATAGATGAGGTCCAGGGCGTTGACGGTCTGGGACTTATGATAGGTGTAAGGCTCAAAACGAAAAAGGCTGCGGACATTCTCGTACAGTGTGCGCAAAGGGGATTGCTTATCCTCACGGCAAAGGAGAAGCTGCGTTTTCTGCCGCCGCTGAACATCAGCGATGAAAACATAAAGACGGGAATGGCTATTCTCAAAGATATTCTTGACAACTAAGGAGGACAATGAAATGAAGCATTTACTGAAATTACTCGACCTTTCAAAAGAGGAGATAATGGACATACTCAACCTTGCTGACCAGCTCAAATACGAGAACAAGAACGGTATCGAACACAAGATACTCAAGGGCAAGACGCTGGGTATGATATTCCAGAAATCTTCGACAAGAACGAGAGTTTCGTTTGAGACGGGTATGTACCAGCTTGGCGGACAGGCGCTTTTCCTTTCAAACCGTGACTTGCAGATAGGCAGAGGCGAGCCTGTACAGGACACGGCGAGGGTGCTTTCGCGCTACATTGACGGGATCATGATACGCACATTCGATCAGAAGGAGGTAGAGGATCTGGCGCAGTACGGCTCGATCCCTATCATCAACGGTCTGACCGATTTCTGCCACCCCTGCCAGGTGCTTGCCGACCTTATGACTATACGCGAGTTCAAGGGACGCTTTGAGGGCTTGAAGATGTGCTACATCGGTGACGGCAACAATATGGCGAACTCGCTTATCGTGGGCGGCTTGAAGGTCGGTATGCAGGTGAGCATCGCCTGCCCCAAGGACTATCAGCCTGACGCGCAGGTACTTGAATTTGCAAATGGCTATGGCGATATGTTCTCGATGACGGACGTTCCGCTGGAGGCTGCAAAGGACGCAGATGTACTGTTCACGGACGTATGGACATCTATGGGCGAGGAAGCAGAGACTGAAAAACGCAAGATCGCTTTTGCGGGCTACCAGATAAATGACGAGATAATGGCGGCTGCAAAGCCCGATGCTATGGTGCAGCACTGTCTGCCTGCTCACCGTGAGGAAGAGATAACCGAGAAGGTATTTGAGGCGCACGCTGACGAGATCTTTGAGGAGGCTGAAAACCGTCTGCACGCTCAGAAGGCGGTTATGGTCAAGGTCATGGGCGAATAAAGTAAACAATAATGAAAAATGTCCGAGGACTGTGAAAGTCTTCGGACATTGTTGTTTTTTATCAGGTTTGGGGTCATTTCTTTTGCTTTTCAAGTTCTTTTAAGACGGCGGAGGCTGACGGGGCTGTGCTGGGCACTATTTTTATCTTTATCATAGCCTCGGGTTTGCCGAAACGGAAGATGACGACTGCATATATTCCTGTTGCGCCGCCTTTTTGCTTATCAACGCTAAATCCGCCCATATCGCCGTAGTTTTTTTCATCGGGGTATTGATCTTCAAGGCTTTTGTCGATACACGAATGTTTTATCTCGTCCTCGGTGATGGTCTTATAGTCCTTATTTTCGTCATACTTTACGATATAGCTTGTAAATGTATCTCTTGTTGAGGCTTTGATATAGACCTCAAAGCACTCGTTCAGCTCGAACTCGTAATACTCGCTGGTATCGGAAAAACCGTGCTTTTGGACAATTTCTTCTATCTCGGGGTCATCGCGCCACATAGCCTGATGCTCAAGCTGGATACCTGTGATTACGGTCGAGCCGTAGGGGGTGAGCGCGGTGAGCTTGCCAAGGTCGCCCCTTTTATCTGCTTTACTGCTGCTGTTTTTATCAAGGCAGGCGGTACAGGCGACGCACATGACAAGGGCAAGGATAAGTGTGAATGCTCTTTTCATACCCTGCACCTTTTATCCGAGCTTTATCGTTTCGCCCGGGACTGCTTCGCCTGCGCTGACGTGTACGGGTATCTTCTGCTCCTCGGTGAAGCCGATGGTCTCGCCGTCTTTAAGCTCGACATCTTCGGAGATGACGTACTCGCAGATGGTGAACATAAAGCTCAGAAGCTCGTTCGGTTCAAGCTCGGTGCCAAGCACCTCCATTTCAAGCTTGCCGAACACGGACATACCCGATGTGAATGAATAAACCTTGCCATTCTCGGAATAGAGTCCTACATAGACGTAGATAGGCACGGGGCACTCGCCCTCGTCGATAGTTTTGGCAAAGTTGATGTAAAAGTCCTTTTCGTAGACGGTAGGTGCTTTATAGATGCCGATGGCGTTATCAAGCTTGAGCAGCGAGCAGGCTACCTTTGCAAGAAGCTCCTGCTGGTCGAGGGCATCAAACTTATTGAGGACGGCTACTATCATATGTGCGCCGTGCTTTGCGGTCTCCTCGGCGGCATTCTTCCACAGATAGTTGCGCTTTGCGGCTTCGACCGCCTCGTTGTTGGGGACGGGATTGGGCATAAGCGAGCAGGCTACGTTCATATCATCGACGCTGAAAACTACTGCGCCGTCCTTTATCTCGTCATCAAAGGTGATGTCCCAATCGTCACGGAGGTTCTTTTTGAAGCGCAGCCAGTCGATATTGGCGTCTTTAAACAGCACAAAGCCTGCAAGGACGTTGCCTTTTCCCTCGCGCTCAGTATTTTCGGTATTTTCTGCGGTCTGGTCATTTATATTTTTTTCATCAGCCATAATATATCCTCCATTATTTTTAATACCTCAATAGTATAACACACTTTTGCGGTTTTGGCAATAGGCTTATGATTTACAAAAGTGTTAATGCGATAAATCAGAATTTAGTTTAGCACTATGTAGTAGTGTGTGTCCGAAGGGGCTTTTGGACGGGCGCAAATTTGCGGAAAGCCCCCAAAAAAACAAGAGCTATTCAATCCGCCTTTTTGCAGGCGGATTGCGGAAAAATAGTGAGTGTATTCTCCGTAGGGGCACG
>Ga0256404_1003280_pt1 | contig 33398 bp, 38 predicted proteins | sample RumenRJG_01DNA_FD_185990 | JGI IMG/M metagenome (GOLD analysis project Ga0256404, IMG submission 185990) | Bovine rumen microbial communities from Lethbridge, Alberta, Canada - RJG_01 | ecosystem: Host-associated > Mammals > Digestive system > Stomach > Rumen | place: Canada: Alberta | collected...
CCGTGTGAGGCACCCCACCCCTAGGCCCCATTGCCGCCCCCCCCACCCACGCCATGCCGTCACGTGACATGCCGATATGGTTCCAAGCGTGCGCGGAATGGCTCCAAGTGTGCATCGAATGGCTCGAAAGTGTCCTTTGTAGGCAATATTGGAACCATCGATGGCTCAAAAGAGGCCACTAATGGTTCGAATCGTACCATCGAAGGCTCGAAAGTGACCATCAAAGGCAACATTGGAACCTTCAATGGTCCAAAAGAGACCACACCAGCCGACGACACGCCGCACGATGGTCCAAAAGAGACCATCGAAGGCTCGAAAGTGTCCTTTATGGGCAATGTTGGAACCATCAAAGGCAATGTTGGAACCATCAAGGGCAATGTTGGAACCATCAAGGGCAATGTTGGAACCATCAAGGGCGCGACTCGAACCATTCAGAGCACAGCGCGAACCGTTGAAAGGGGTAGGCGGGTCTTTTTGGCGAAACAGCCGGGCCAGTCCCGATGGCGCAGGGCCAAATTACCCCCGAAGCCGGCCAGAGATTTTCCGGCATTGCCAGAAACCCGTTACCTCCGAGCCGTCGCTGCAGATTCCGGGCCTCATCGGCCGCTTGATGCGTGGCTCCTGAGGCCATTTGCGCGCTTTGACAATCGCGGCTCATGTACCTTGAATCTTGTCGCCGTCGTCGACGGCGTAAACAGCCGTTGAATCTGTTCCGCGTCATCACTGACGCGGTTGATGCACGCGTTACCGCAGGTACCGCCTGCATTTGCGCCCTTGCGGTCGCTTGTCTGTCAGTCTGACGCCTTCCAGAGAAAAGAGCATAATGAGTCGCGGCTCCTGCTTGCGCGGAGGTCGGCATAGCCGACGCGACTCTTGATCATGCTCTGTCTCGTCGTGGCCGCCTCGATGCCCTGCCGTGCCGTCGCCGTCACGGATGCCTCCGCCGCGCCTGCCGCCGACGCCTCTCCGCCGTGCCGTAGTCGCAGCCGCGCCCGCCGCAGATTCGCTCTGGTGTAACCTCGCGCCACGTCTCCTGTGTTCTCGTTTTTGTGTTGGTGTTGTGAAGATAGCCGAAATGATGGATGATGCTGCTTTTGCGTATAGTGACACGCGAAATTGGGTAAATAGGAATAAACGAAAAGTATGTGGAGGCGGGGCCTTGACTAAGAGAAAAAATGTCAGGTCCGCCAACGGGTCTCGCCGCAAGGCCGCACGTGCCGCGGTGATAGCACGAGGCGATCCGTGCTGGATCTGCGGACTTCCGATCAATTACTCATTGCCCGCAGGGAATCCAGAGGCCGCTGAGGTTGACGAGCTTGTGCCTGTCAGCTTGGGCGGATCTCCTTATGACCAGCACAACCTCGCTGCAGCCCACCGATGCTGCAACTGCTGGCGAAGCAACCGCAGCGTGGCCTACGTGAACGTCGCAAAGACGGCCATTGCCCGCGATTTCGGATGGTGCACGCCTGCGCAGTTTGTGCGCTTGGCAAAAGCCTATGAGGTGAAAACCAAGTGGACACGTCACGGCGTCTGGCCTACAGTCGCCGATTGGTAGGGCTGCCATGATCCAGATAGACAAAGACGCGTTCGAGTCGCTATGCGCGATACTGTGCACCGAGAAGGAGATGGCCGCACGTTTCGGCTGTACCGTCGCCGAGCTCAAGAGATGGGTCCGCGCGACATACGGCGCACCTTACAAGAAGGTCTACGACCGTCTTTCAGAGGTCGGGCGCATCGCCATAAGGCGCTCGCAGCTCGAGCTTGCCCGCACGTCAGCGCCGATGGCCATGTGGCTTGGCAAGCAGTATCTCAACCAGCGCGACCCCGACAGGCAGCAGCCGCAGCAGGCTCCAGAGAAGCCCGCACAGGCAGCTGCGCCGTCAGAGGGCGCAAAGGTGCTGTCTCTCGTGACAGAGAGACGAAAGGCGCGGAAAATCGGAGAGGGATAGGGATAGTCAATGACCACACGCAAAGGCAGCCAAGAGCCGCGTGTGGCCGTAGAGGTGCCCGCCGCATCCATAGCATACTCAGAAGGCGACGACGTTGTGTCTCTCGCAGAGTCGCAGGGAACGTCGCCTTTTCCATGGCAGAAGCACGTCCTGTATGATCTGGCAGCCCGCGACGATCTCGGCCGTCCCGTGTACACCACGGCCGGACTGCTCGTGCCGCGTCAGAACGGGAAGAATTTATGTCTTGAAGTCTATGAGCTCTACGTCACCGCCGTCTGCGGGTGGCATGTCTTGCACACGGCGCACCAGCTGCGCACAGCTTCCAAGAGCTGGCAGCGCCTCTGCAAGTATTTCGAGGACGACGACAACCACCCAGAGATGTCCGCGCTCGTCAAGCGCATCTCACGCGTGAACGGTGAAAAGGGCATATTCCTGAAGAACGGCGGCAGTATTGAGTTCACAGCCAGGTCACGCGGCTCTAACCGTGGATATGACGATATCCAGCTTGTCATCTTCGACGAGGCACAGGAGCTGACTTCAGAACAGCTTGAAGCTGTCATGTACACCCTTTCCGCCAGTTCCACTGGCGAGCGCCAGATGATTTTCACGGGTACACCGCCGACCGAGCGCACTCCCGGCGACGTCTTCGAGACCACGCGCAAGTCTGCGCGGTCCGACGACCCGGCACCGGGCACGCTGTGGCTCGAGTGGAGCGCCGAGAAGCGCCTGCCCGACGATGCAACGTGGCGCGACGCCGTGGAGGCCGCCTATCTGGTCAACCCGTCGCTCGGCTACCTGATCCAAGAGGGGGCTGTCCGCGACGAGTTCGGATCAGACACGCCCGTTGGGTTCAGCGTCGAGCGGCTTGCGTGGTGGCCCGTGCACGCCGCAAAGCAGCTGCATGTCATAAGCGGTGACATGTGGGCCGCGTCTGCGGCGTCTGAGATGGACGAGAAGGCGCTCGCACGTCTTCGCTCAAAGACCGCACGGCGCACAATCACGGCCTACGGCATCAAGTGCTCGCACGACGAGAAGAGCTATGCGCTCTGTGGCGCCCGCAAGGACGCAGACGGTCGTGTGCTGGTCGAGCTCATCAAGACCGCCGAGACTGACGGCGGCACGCGAGACCTGGCGCAGTGGCTAGCCGAGCGCCGCACGACGGCGGCTTGCGTTGTCATAGACGGCGCAGGCACAGCATCCGCGCTTGTGGATAACCTCACGCACATTCCGGGCGTGAAGATGCCAAAGGACTTCATCGTGAGGGCTTCTGCGCGAGACATCGTTGCGTCGTCCGCCGGCTTCTTGGACGGGCTGAAGACGCACCAGATTTATCACGGCGACCAGAAGGAGCTCGAGGCGTCGGCGCTTGGCGTCATCGAGAGACCTATAGGACGCAGCGGCTTCGGATTCGGAGCCATAGAAGGAGAACACGTCACGTCCACGGCGACAGAGGCCGCAGCGCTTGCGGCTTGGGGTGCCAGGACGACAAAGAGGAACCCGCAGAGGAGGCAGCGCGTCATATGATTCACCGCACAGACTACGACATCACGCCGATTGACCGGCCAAACGTCCACGACATTCCCGCGGAGTACCGCGACATCGTGACCGACCTTTTCGACGTTCTCTATGCCACGCGCTGCCGCAACGCGACTCTCTCCTCGTATTATAAGATGCATACGACCATCAAGAGCTTGGGAATCAGCATCCCGCCACAGCTTGAGCGCCGCCTCGCCCCTGTGTCAGGATGGGCTGCGAAGGCCGTCAAGGCCCGCACCGACCGTCAGATCTTCGAGGGCTATGTTCTGCGTGGCGGAGACACCCTGCCAGAGCTTGACAGCATCGTGCTCGAGAACAGCCTCTCGGACTTGCAGGCAAAGGTGAGGACGAGCGCGTACGTGCACGGCGTATCTTTCTACACAGTCATGGCTGGCGACCGCTACCCTGTCATCCGTGGCTATTCAGCGATGCAGGCATCGGCACTCTGGGACAAGGACAAGTCGCGCATCGGCGCCGGACTCGTTCTGGCCAACATCGACCGTGACGGAAAGCCGACGCACTACGTCGTCCACACGCCATACGCCGTCTGCGACATCACGCGCACGCCGGGATCTACACACTGGTCTTTCGAGGAGACGCCGCACGAGATGGGCCGTCCGCTCATGGACGCCATCATCACAGACCCCGACCTTGACCGTCCGTTTGGGCATTCGATCATCACGCCTGAGGTAATGGCCATCATCGACCAGACTCTGCGCGACATCGCGAGGTCGGAGATAGCCGCGGAATTCTACACGTTCCCGCAGCGCTACATCGTAGGCCTTGCCGAGGACCCGTTCGCAAACGCCATCGCCTATGCCGAGGGGAAGGACCCAGACGACGATGATACGAAGCCGCCAGACCCCGCTGCCGTGGCGGCGCAGAAGGTCAAGACATACCTCGGCGGCTATCTGGCGCTCTACAAGGACATCAACGGTGACTCACCGACAGTCGGCCAGTTCCCGTCGCCTGATCCGGAAACTTTCACGCACGCCATCGAGGCAGACGCGCAGCGCTTCAGTGGCGCAACCAACGTCCCGTTAGCACAGCTTGGCGTGCTTTCCAACACCTACACCTCATCCGAGGCCCTGTCGGCCACGAACGACCCGCTGGTCCTGGAGGTCGAACAAGCAAATCGAACCGACGCAAGGACGCTCGAGAACATCGGCCGCATGGCCCTTGCCATCGAGCGCAGCACGACGCTTGACGGGCTTGGTGACGACGGCAAGATCCTCGCGGCCTTCAAGGCGCCGAGCATGCCAACGCTGTCGAGCCGTGCCGACGCGTGGTCGAAGCTCGCAGCCGTTGACCCGTCGATCATCGGCACCCGCGTCTTCTACGAGAACCTTGGGCTTGACGGCGCGACCATCGACCGCCTGCTCAACGAGAAGGGCAAGACCTCGATCATCCGGCAGCTCACCGCGCTTACCGCCGGCGGCGAGCCGGCCGCAGAGTCTGGTGAGTCGTGATGGGTGCAGAGCAGGCCGCGTTCGACGCAGCTCAGAAGGCTTACGGAGTCGCCGCCGACCTCGCTAACAAGGAGATCGTGAAGCTTGTGTCGAGTGTCGCGGACGGCGGTCTGCAGCCTCTGCTCGAGCTGGCATGGCCGTCCATGGTCGAGAAGTACGGCGAAACGTCGGCGCAGATAGCGCTCGAGAACTACATCGCGACGCGCAGCGGCTACAAGTTCAAGGACGGCTTCGACCCGACGATACCGCGCGAGAAGCTGTTCCGCATGTGCGACAAGCTCGCTGCGTCGGACCTAAAGGACGGCGACTTTTCAGACACCGACGCCGCCACGACGTACCTGCAGGGCCGCATGACCGAGCACATGTACAGCGTATCGGACACGATGCTCATGCACTGGGCCAGACGAGACCCAAGGCACCCGAGATGGGCGCTTGTCCCGGAGCCTGGAGCGTGCGCGTGGTGCCTCATGCTCGCCTCGCGCGGCTTCGTCTACGTGAGCGATGACACTCTGGCACCGGCACGGCACCCGCACTGCCGCTGCACGCCGACCATCAGCTATGCCAAGTCGCCGAAACGAAGTGGCTTCGACCCTGAATCCATTTACGACAAGTACAAGAAGTACCGCGGCGACCTGACCGAGTGGAACACCTCAAACGGCTATTGGAAACAGAAGTACCAGCTCAAGAAGGAATCTGACGAGTAGGCGGCAAAGTGACGGCTGCAAAAGTCGACTCAGCGCGACGCCGCACATCCATTATCAAAAGCGACGCCGACGAGGCGTAGCCATAGGCCGAACGGCCATTTCATCAATTGCCGGCAGTGCTGAACAGCGCACGGCGACCCGAAACGGGAGGAATCACAATGGCAGAAGTAGACACCACCCAGACCGAGACCGACAACGAGCCGAAGACGCCAGAGACGGAGCCTGAGACCGACGCAAAGCCGGAGAATGAGCCCGAGACGGAGCCTGAGGCCGACGACGGCAAGGACGGCAAGGGATCCGAACAGACGAGTGCGTGGAAAAACCGCGCCCGCACTTGGGAGAAGCGCGCGCACGAGCGTGACCACGAGATCGAGAGCCTGAAGCGCCAAATCGCAATCCGCGACGTGGCGGACGAGACCGGCGTGCCTTTCGACATCCTCAAGAACGCCACAGACGCCGACGCCGCAAAGGCCCTCGCAAAGCAGATCACCGACTTTGCCGGCACCAAGACGCAGCCAAAGCCCGCGTATCCCAAGGACCGTGGCGGCGCGCCGGCTGGTGCCAACCCTGTCACAAAGGATTCCATCGAGAAGATCAAGGACCCGATCAAGCGCGTTCGCGCACGTGCCGAGAATATCGGCCTGTATGAGTAAGGAGTCTCACCATGGCAGTTCTTACCAACACCAAGACCACAGCGGACGTCCTCCGCTCCCTCGACGTCGAGGCCGCCCGCAATTTTGACCGCGAATATAATCAGCTTTCCGACCTGCTCTCTTTCTTCCCTGTCGAGACCGTAGCAGCCGGTACCGCTCTGAAGAGCTATACCATCACCGGCAAGCTCGACACTACCGAGTATACCGAGGGCGACGAGGTGCCCGTCTCCAAGTACACCGTCTCTCCCGTATCCATCGACGAGATCGTCCCCAAGCCGTACCGTGCACGCACGACCCTTGCCGCCGTCCAGAAGGCCGGCATCGAGGGCGCCGTCCTGCGCACCGACAGCAAGATGCTCGCAGACATCCGCACCAAGATTGTCACCGATTTCATCGGTGAGCTTGCCAACGGCACCACCGAGGCGACCGGCACCACCGTTCAGGCCGCACTCGCAAACGGCGACGCAGCTCTGGCCGACGCTCTCGAGTCCGCCTCTTATGTCAACAGCGGCTCCACCATCCACCTGCTCAACCGTCAGGATGCCTACAAGTATCTTGGCACTGCGCAGGTCACGACTCAGACCGCTTTCGGACTCACCTATCTTGAGGACTTTCTGGGCATCCAGGACGTCGTACTGACCAACAAGGTGGCATCCGGCAGCTTCTACGTTATCCCTGTCGACAACATGCACGTATACGCTCCGGACTTCTCTGCGATGGCAGCTCTTGGCTATGACTACATCGTGTCCGACAGCGGCCTGATCGGTGTCATGCACAAGCCGGCGCCTGACCATGATTCCGTCGATACTTACTTCAAGTCCGGACTTACCATTTGGCCGGAGTACACCAACTTCATCGTCAAGGGCACCATCGCCCCTTCGGCTTAGGGGTGATTCCTCATGTGTGAGGTAATCCGTCCTTTCACCGACCGAGTCACCGGGACCGTGTACCTCACAGGTCAAGTCTACAAGGGGCCGCGCGTCGCGGAGCTGGCCGATAAGGGCTTTGTGAAGCCCGCCACACCGACCGCGGCCCCTGTAGATACCGCTGAGGACGCACAGGACCTCGAGCGTATGACGGCCGTCGTCCTCAAGCGATTCATCACGGCCCACGGCGGCAAGTACCCGTCCAACGCTCGCAAGAGTGAGCTCCTGCTCATTGCGCGGTCGCTTTAGGAGGCGTCGCATGGCATCCATTGACATCTACGCCACCTATCAAGACTACGTGGCCGTCACCGACGACACGCAGGCAAATCCGGACAGGGTGAACATGATGCTCGAGGGCCAGAGCGCAAAGCTTCGCGCGACGTGCGGCATCCCGTCCGGGACAGAGCTCACGGGCGACGCAAAGATCCTAGCGCGCGATCTGGTCGTGGACGCAATCCGCAAGGCCATCGCGCCGCCTCTGGCCGCTCTTGGCGACATCCCGGGCGCGACTCAGGCCTCTTGGTCCGCGAACGGGTTCACAGCGTCGGCGACATACTCAAACCCGACCGGTGATGCCTACTTCAACCGAAACCTCCTCAAGGCCTTCAAGAACGCACTGGGTCGCGGCTCTGTTGTCGGATCCATTGCGCCTGACTATGGCCCGCTCGCGTAAGGAGTCCGCATGATAGGAGAGACGATCACGATCTACAGATCGCGCCCTGTCACAGACCGCCTAGGCAACACGCAGCGCGAGTGGTACAAGGCACAGACGGTGGATGACTGCCTTGTCTCTACAGGTCGCGATATCCAGCCCGTCACAGACGCGAAACGTCCTGACATACGCGAGGCAGACTACACCGTGGCGCTTCCAAAGACGTATTCCGGCCCGTCGCTTGCCGGATGCCGTGTCGTACTCTCAGGGCGCGGCGACGTGTGGCCTGACGACGCTCTGGACGTTAGCGGCGTCCCAGATGTTCAGGCAATGTCTCCAGTTCCGTGGAACATTCTGGTGAGGCTGGTGAGGCTCGATGGGTAGCGCAGATGTCAAGACGTCGCTGCGGCTAAAGCTGAACAAGCAGGGCCTAGAGGCGATAGCAAAGAGCAAGGCCGCTGCCGATGCGACCAGACGCGCCGGCGAGGCTGTGCATCGAAATCTCAGGCCGTCGTCTGAATACAGCGGCGAGCCCGTCTACGTGGTCAACACGGAGATTGGCGAGAAGCGGGCCCACACGTTCGTCGCGACAGGAAACTACCCAGCGATGCTCGATACGGCCTACCACCACACGCTGCAGAACGCGCTGCATAAGACCTTGTAAGGAGGAAACCGCATGTTCGACCCGCTCGAGTTCGCTGTCTCTTGGGCCTCAAAGGTAACCGGCGTGCGCTGCGGAACGTATATCTATGACGACATGCCGGACCCTGCAGTCGTCGTGACGCGGAGTGGCGGCACCGTCGATTTCCCGCATGACGCGCCGACGTTTGCCTTCACGGTGTACGCGTCGACTGACGACGAGGCCGAGTCTCTGGCATACCAGCTCGCGATCGCCGCGCGATACGGCCAATGCCAGCCGTCGGATCCGCATCTCAACGCAGTAGGGGCACCGTCTCTCTACAGCTACGGTCGGCGCAACGGCCAGTACATCTGGGAGACTGACATACCAATGAACTTCCGACTTCTAGACTAAAGGAGCGCTCCAATGTCTGTTGACGTTAAGAACGTGCTTGTCGGTGCGCCTGATCAGGCTACCACAGGCGCAATCATCTCTGGTGCCGCTGTAGACGACGGCTCCACCCTTCTTTCAAAGGACCCTGCGGGCGGCGTCGCCTCTGGCTACATCTCGTCCGACGGCCTCAAGCTCACCCCTAACCGCTCGACGACCGACATAAACGATTGGTCTGGCGCTTCGATTCGCACCGTGCTCGAGTCCTTCAACGCGACCCTCTCTTGGACCGAGATCGAGATGAGCCACGCGGCAATGGTCCATGCCTTCGGTCCTGACAACGTTGACGGCACGACCGTATCTCTCGACGCGTCGATGCCGCCTGCGCAGTCGTGGGTCTTCCATATGAAGGACGGCGCCTCAAAGATCACCGTCGCTGTGCCGAACGCAAACGTCACCGCTGTAGATGAGATCGACTTCAACGCCAGCTCTGCGATCGGCCTGCCTATCACCATCACGACCCACCCTGACAAGAACGGAAAGCACGTTTATATCAAGGTCGAGGTCAACGGCGCCACCACCGCAATCGAGTCTCACTAACAGCAATACAGTCACCGTAAATACGCGGGACCGTTGCGCGCGTAGACGTGCTGCGGCCCCGCCTCTCGTTGTAAGGAGCATCTATGGCAGTCACTCTGCAGACGACCACAAAGCCAGTCGTCACCCTTACCACAAAGCGCCCTACGCTTTCCGTCGTGCTCGATGGCGTCTCAAAGGAGCTCCCGATTACTTTCAACGCCGAGGAGTTCAAGCAGCTCGCAAAGTTCGTCAACGCAGACGGAGACACGGACGCGCCCAGCTTTGTCGATTTCTTCGTCGACTTCGCCGCCAAGTATCTTGGAGACGCAATCAAGGAGTGCGGCAGCGACCAGCTTCTCGTGCTCATGAAAACGTGGTCTGAGCTGTACAAGGATGAGACCGGTGTTTCCTTGGGGGAACAGGTGCCCTCGCTGGCATAGTGGCGCGACAAGGCGAGGCGCTTGATTTCGACCTGCTGACACAGACTGGCTGCTCGCTTGGCGACCTTTACGCCACGCTTGACGGCCGTGAGGCGTCGCTCACGCTGCACGCGCTGCTATCTTTCGTCAAATACGCGCCGCCACGCTCGCAGATCCACGTCGCGCGCGGGACGCTCACCGAGGAGGAGAGGCAGTGGTCTGACCAGGACGGCCTTTCGATGCTCCTCGCACAGCTGTCAGACCAGCTTGCCGGCCTCAGCTACATGTACGAGACCGCCAACTGCAAGAACGGCGCTGCGATAAAGAAGCCAGAGCCGATCGAGCGTCCAGGCGTCAAGAAATCAAAGAACAAGGAGCGCCACTTTGGGTCTGGCGCAATTCCGATCCGTGACTTTGACGAGTGGTGGAACACTCACTAGCTAGGAGGTGGAAACATGGCTAATGTCGAGGTAGGCGCGGCCTATGTCTCCATCATCCCGAGCCTCAAGGGCTTTGGCTCCAGCATCGGGAAGGACCTCTCAGGCGTCCTGTCCAAGGTCACGAGCGTCGCAAAGAAGGGCGCGGCCGCCGTAGGCGCAGCAGTGAGCGCCGCGAGCGCAGCGTCCGTCAAGTCGGCGAGCGACTACGAGCAGCTGACCGATGGCATGAAGACGCTTTTCAGCGACGCGTCGTCTCAGGTCGTGGAAGACGCAAAGAACGCTTACCGTGACATGGGCGTCTCCGCGAACGACTACATGACTCAGGTGACCGGCATAGCCGCGTCGCTCAAGAAGTCGCTTGGCGGAGACACGACCGCAGCCGCCAAGGCTGCGAAAATGGCCATGGGCGACATAGCCGACAACGCGTCGGTGTTCAACACGTCCATGGCAGACGTGCAGGAGACGTACCAGAGCCTTGCACGCGGCAACTACCAGATGCTTGACAACCTCAAGCTTGGCTTCGCCGGCACCAAAGCGGGCCTGCAGGAGCTCATCGACAAGGCCAACGATTTCGAGAGGGCGCAGGGCCACGCGGGCAACCTGACAATCGACAGCTACGCCGACGTCGTGCAGGCAATCCACGACGTGCAGACCGAGATGGGCATCGCCGGCAACGCCGCCCGTGAGGCCTCAAACACCATGGCGGGCTCTGTCGATATGGTCAAGGCCTCTTGGAAAAACTGGCTGACCGCCATAGGCACCGGCGAGGACGTTGGATCCGCGACGCAGCAGCTGGTCGAAAGCGCCGGCACGGCCGCAAAGAACGTCATCCCCGTGTTCGCGACCGCCTTCAAGAACGCCGTACAGACCATCCCGACGTTCATGTCAGAGGTGGGTCAGGCCATAAAGGACAACTGGCCGACGATCAAAGACGCTTTGGAGCAGTCCGTCGTCTCTGCGTGGAACGCCGTCGCTGACATGCTTTCGAGCCACGGCATCGAGCTTCCGCGCATCGACACGTCCGACATCGAGAACGCAGTCGCCGTCATCGTAGAGAAGGCAAAGGAGATCAAGGACGAGGTGCAGCCGCTCGTCGAGTGGGGGATCCAGCACGCCAAGCCGCTGCTCTCGTGGTTCGTCGATAACGCCGACAAGGTGATCCCAGCAGTCATCGGAATCGCCGGCGCATTCAAGGCCTACAAGATCATCACGCCGCTTGTCAAGGACATCTCTGGCATCGGCAAGGCCATCGGCACCATGGTCTCTGGAATCAAGGCGGCGTCTGGAATAGGCGACGTGCTCAAGGCCGTCACCGGGCTTGTCGGCGGACCGACCGCTGCAATCATCATGGGCGTGCTCGCAGCCGTCGGAATCTTCATCGACAAGTACCTGACCGACGACAGCTTCCGCGAGAAGGTTGACGGCATCGTTCAGACCATCGGATCCGCCCTTATGCCTGTCTTGCAGTCTCTGGCGTCAACGCTCGGCCCCATCATTCAGGACATCGGCGCCGCGCTCCAGTGGCTGGCTGGCGTAGTTGGCGAGTTCTTGAGCAGTTTCTTCGACGCCTTAGGCAGCGTCGTCGGGAGCCCGGAGTTTCAGGCCCTGGCTCAGGACCTGGGGCAGCACATAGCTGATCTCGTAGCCATCATCGGGCAGCTGTGGCAGGCTCTCGAGCCGGTCTTCGAGGCGGTCGGCCAGTTCGTTCAGGCTGTAGCGCCCGTGCTTGGCACGCTGCTTGGCACCATCGCCGGCGTCATCGCTGTCGTGCTTGTCGGGGCAATCGACGTTGTCTGCATGGCAATCGAGGGCTGGATCGACTTCTGGCGCACGGTAATCGACTGGATAGGCCTCCTCGTAAACGCGATTCTGAACTTCCCCGGAGCGGTCATGGACGGCCTCTCTGCCTTCGTCGAGTGGGTGAAGGAGCGCTTCGACGACGCGGCAACGACAGTGACGAACGCGTGGAACGGCGTCCTTGACTTCTTCCGCAACCTTCCCGGAAGCATCGTCGATTTCTTCTCTGGACTCGGGGACGCGATTGGCGAAAAGTTCGGCGAGGCCGTTCAGGCCGTCAAGGACAAGGCCGGCGAGATCTGGGACGGCATCAAGGGCATTCCAGGAAAGATCGTCGACGCCTTCGCCAGCATCCACATCGACATCCCAAAGCCGAAGCTTCCGCACATCGACGTCGGCAGCAAGCGCATAGGCATCGGCGACGCAGGCGTTGACATCCCGACCTTTTCCGTGAGCTGGAACGCTCTTGGGCGCATCATCGACCATCCGAGAATCGTTGCCTACGGCGCGGGCGAGGCCGGGCCAGAGGCCATCGTGCCGCTGTCTGGGCGCCAGAAGATGAAGCCCTTTGCCAACGCCATCGCGTCCGACCTCGCTGGCTCCGCCGGCTCTGTCGGCAACACCTACATCCTCAATCTCGACGGCGTGCAGGTGCAGGGCAACAAGGACGTGGAGGACGCCGTTATGACCATCATTGAGAATCTTGTCTACACCGGTGACACGGTCAACGTGGGATAAGGAGGCCACATGTCTGCACCATCTGGCTTTCAGTGGACGTGGACCGAGTCGGCCGGAACGTCACACACCTGCGTCCTCGATCACAACGCGGGCGGCGCGCCGTCACGCAGCGAGTCTCTGCAGCCTAACAGCGCGGAGATCGCCACGACGGCGCGCCACTACCCGATATACCGCTTTGGCGGCGGAATGGTCCGAACCATCAAGGCTTCCGGCGTCATCTACGCAGACGACACGCTCAACCCTACGCACGGCAAGTATGCCGACTTTGTCGCGCTTGCGTCGGCGAGGCACGCGACTTACACAGACGCCGACGGCCTCACGGCCGACGTTGCCATCACGAACGTGAGCATCGAGCGCCGCAGCCCCGGTTACCTGTCGGTCACCGTCGAGAGCAAGGTGGAGTCGCGATGAACGATCTGACCGTGTGGAAGGACGCCGCCCGCGAGGACCTCGTGACCGTACACCGCATCAAGCCGCCTGCCTCATACGACGTGCCCATAGAGGCGACGGACGAGGGGACGCTGGCGGACGTGGACCTGTCGCAGTGCTCCATCACGTGGTCGGCAGAGACGGACACCCGCGTGAGCGGCACCATCGCGAGGCTTGGCGCGTGGGACAAGGACGTCGACTGGCTCGAGATACGCCTGTCGTGCCCGGCCTACTCCTACGACAAGCCGCTGGCCATCCTGATACCAAACCGCATCACGGAGACGCACGGCGGCGTCCACGGTGCCGGAAAGTCAAACGTAACAACGACAATCAACGCCGAGTCCGTGCTGTGGGCCCTGTCAAAGGACGACGTGACGCCTTGCCTTGTCATCGACAGCGGCACGACGTACAGCTATGCGATGGGAAAGATAGCCGGCAAGTGGCTCGCCTACGAGACAAAGACGCTTGCCACGTCGACGCCTATCGTCTATGAGGAGGGCACGTCGCGTCTTGACATGCTCTATGATCTGGCCGCAAAGGACCTTGACCGTCTGGACGTGAGCGCCACAGGGCAGGTAACGCTGACGGCAAAGGAGACGTACACAAAGACGGATCCGGTCTGGTCAGTGTCGGCGCTTGACAGCCGCTCCATCGTGCTTGCGGATTCCGATTCCGTCTCTGTCGCCTTCGGCGACAACCCGTCACACGTCACCGTCAAGAACGACGACACTAACAGCCCGCTCGCAGCGACCAACGAGGTCCCGAGCGGTGCGGCGTCAAGGGCGGCCCGCGGCTATGTCTCGACCAAGACCTACACGCTCAGCAGCAGCACAATCGCGTCCTCTTCAGACGCGGCCGCTGCGGCGCTGCTGTACGTCGAGGAGGCCGAGGCTGTGCCGATCACGCGCACCATCTCCACGCTCTATTTCCCGGTCAAGGCCGGAGAGTGCATCACGTACACCGACGTTGACGGTACCACCAAGACCTACCGCGTCAAGGAGAAGACGCTGCAGCTTGGCACCATGACACAGGACCTGAAGCTCGAGGAGGTCACATCGTGAAGCATCGTTCGGCAGCGCTTACCCGCATCGCACAGCTCCTAACTGGCAGCCGCCGCGTCGAGGAGGCCTACAACGGCAAGCAGTCCACCACGACAATGAGCGGCGTGGCAAAGTCCGACAGCGCAGACGGCAAGGTGAAGGTCAGCCTTGGCGGCGGAGAGCTCATCAGCGAGTCTGGTTCGGACTACCCCACGATGTCAACGACCGTGAGCGCCAAGGAGGGCGACAAGCTTGTCGTCAGCCTGTATGGACCGGACAAGGCCGGCAAGCGCGCCGTCGTCACTGGGGTCGTCGGGGGTGGCGACCGCACTGCAACGGCCGTCAAGGAGGCCACGTCGGCAGCGACCGAGGCAAAGGAGACGGCGACGCAGGCGCAGCAGACAGCGGAAGCGACGCAGGAGACAGTGCACACGATCACAGAGAAGACCTCAGGCTACTTCTGGCATGACGACTCGGGCACGCACACGTCAATCGAGGACGGCAACGCCGACGCAGACATCAACACGGTTCTCATGCCCGCGCACGACGTCAAGGAGACTGCTACAAGCACGGCCCACTGGCCGCCGTACTTTGAGGTCCGCAAGGGAACGAAACGTCTGCTTGGCGTGTATGAGCCCGGCCCGAGCCCGACGTACTCAGACGACACGTACAACGGCCCGGCCGTCGTGATTGGAGACGGCGGCTCAGATAGCGCTAACAAGTTCGCTAACAGCTTCACTGCCGGCCTCGGTAACATCGCGTACTGGAAAGGCCAAACGGTAGTAGGCAAGTACGCTGGAGCAAGCTTTGCACCTGGCGCCTATCTGCGTCCTGACCTTTTCTCTGTCGGCTCCGGGTCTGCGAGCGATCCACACACGGCGTTCAATGTCAACGGGGCCGGAGACGTTGAGATAATGGGTCGCGCCTACAGCTTTGACACGCCAGACGAGCAAATCCTCTCATCGAATGTCGGCAACTCGACATTCAACTTCTGGCCGTTTCCAGTTGGAGGCGTATACGCGAGGACCGTCCCGATCTACAGCAACGCACGATGCGACGGGCAGTATTACAAGCTCTGGAAAAACGCAGCCTCGGACGCGGTGCTCACAGGCCCATACGCAAAGCCTCTGCGGTTCGAAACACACAGCCCCTCGAACCACTTCGATTCGCTCATTGGGACTCTGAAGATAATTAACAGCTCTTCTTCTATAACGTACAAGACGGCCCCGCATTTCACAGGCTTCATCTTCGACAAGGACACCGTTTGGGCAGTCTTCGACAAGGTGCTTGACGACGTGAAGGAGAGCGACGGGCTATATCTCACCGTCGTATACATCTGCGACGGCGTCAACAATTATCGACCCTACTAGAGAGGCGGCGCACACATGGCAGACAATGACGAGGCTGTGTACCGTGGCACAACGCCGACGCTCGCGATCGACGCAGACGCCGACCTCACTGGCTATACGGTGCACATCTATCTTATGAATAACGGAAGCATCTTCGATCTTACGCCCGCAGGCATCGCGCAAGCCGACACCGGCTGCATCGTGACCGTAGCGCTGACGCAGGAGCAGACGCTGCAGCTTGACGCCCGCTATCCGCTTTTCGTCCAGCTCCGCGCAAAGCAAGGAGAGCAGGTCGTGGCATCGGACGTCGCGCAGCTGCAGGTCGAGGACGTCATAAAGGACGGTGAGCTGTGATGGCAGACACTCTGCACGTCGGCAACGGCGTCATAGGGATCGCAGTTCACAGCATGCCGCTGAAGAAGGCAGCAAAGCTGCAGGACAAGAGCGTGACCCCTACGTTTGACAAGCAGGACGTGACGGCCGATGACGGCTATGACGGTCTTGGGACCGTGACGGTAGAGGCAAAGAGCTTTGAGCTGCAGAGCAAGACTGTGACACCGACAGACGAGGCTCAGACGGTCAAGGCAGACGCCGGATATGACGCGCTCGAATCGGTGACCGTCGGCTCCAGAGACGTGAAGCTTCAGGACAAGACCGTTTCTCCGACCGACACGGTGCAGACTGTGAAAGCAGATGACGGATACGACGGATTGGGAACAGTGACGGTCGGTAAGGGTGGATCTTCAGCCCTCGGTAAGCTGTTTGACGACAATACGCCAAAGATGAGCGTAGATGTGGGCCCTGACGATTTCCCAAAAGGTATGACTGGACTGCGGAAACAGGCCTTCTATAATACAGAAGCACTGCGAGATGTGGTGCTGCCAGACGGGCTTAAGCGCATATCGAACGGAGCATTTGAGTCCGCTTATGCGAACTCTATCACGATTCCGGAATCGGTCAGTAGCATTGGAAACAACGCGTTTAGGCGTTGCAACTGCGCGATATTCCACCCGTTCACTGACGAAAACCCCGTTAGCTTGCCGCATCTAGATTCTATCACGTACCAAGCCTTTCAAGAAACCGATATAAGCAGGTTCACATGCCCGCCTTCACTAACAGAGATCGACAGTTACGCCTTTCAACGATGCCGAAACTTGGTTGATATTACAATCCCGGATTCAGTTACAGCTATACAAACCTCTGCCTTCGCAGGGTGTTCATCGCTGAAATCGATTAGGCTACCACAGTCGCATTTGTATTTGAACTACGGATGCTTTTGGGGCGACACTAGCCTTACAGAGGTAATTTTCCCTGACGATGCCTCGGTCTCTCAGATACCAGACTATGGGTTCGCTGACTGCGCAGCGCTCCCGTCAATCACGATACCGGCCAGCGTTACAAACGTCTACAGCTACGCGTTTGCCGACTGCAAGTCGCTGTCGATTGTCACTGTGCTGGCTGTTACACCACCGAGGCTGGGCTCTGGCGTATTCAACGGCTGCGCAGCTCTAGCCCACATCAACGTTCCGGCCGAGTCTGTCGCAGCATACAAGGCCGCGGCTGGCTGGTCGGCATACGCAGACATCATCGAGGCGATGTGACATGGCAAGAGTGCACATCACGGGCACAGTCCATATCGACGTGAGGAACGTGCCTATAAAGCGCGTCAACTATTACCCGGACTACGAGGGCCCCTACGCCGTCACTCCAACCGCCAGCGATCAGACGCTCGAGACGAAAGAGCACCAGATGACCGATGACGTGACGGTGAAGGCCATTCCCTACTTCGCCGCGAGCAACGCGGCTGGTGGCCAGACGGTAAACATCGGATAAGGAGACACAATGGCAGAGAACGCAAACGTCAACAAAGTCGTCTTCGCGGGCACGACCTTGATCGACCTCACTGGTGACACAGTGACGGCAGACACGCTCCACAAAGGCATCACGGCCCACGACAAGAGCGGCGCAGCTATCACAGGAACAAACACCTACGATTCCGACACGAGCGACGACACCGCCGCCGTCGCGGAGATTCTGGCCGGCAAGACGGCGCACGCGCGCGGAGCGCTCCTCACCGGAACGATGCCGAACCGCGGGTCTGCAGCCGTCACTGTCAGCGATACGTCTGGCACGACCATCCCGCAGGGCTATTACGACGGATCGGGAAAGGCAGCAATCGACGAGGCGAGCGCGACAAATCTCATTGCCGGTAACCTGAAGGAGGGCGTCAAGATTCTTGGCGTCACCGGCACATACTCTGGAGAGGCCGTAAAGCTCCAGTCGAAGCAGGTCGTCCCGTCCACGTCGACTCAGACCATCACTGCCGACACCGGATATGACGCGCTCGGAACCGTCACTGTCACCGCCATCGCATACGTCGAGTCCGACAACAGCGCCGGCGGCAAGACCGTTACCATCGCAGGCTAGGGAGGCCGCATGGGAGTCTCAAAAGTTGTCTTCTCTGGACACGTCGTGATCGACCTCACAAGCGACACCGTGACAGCCGACAAGCTCTATGAAGGCGTCACTGCCCACGGAGCGGACGGCGAGGCGATCACTGGCACCATGGCAGGCAAGTCCGACAACGGCATCGCAAAGCAGGTCGACGCCAACGCGGAAAGCGTTGCGATATCGGCCGACGACTTCCCGGCAGGCATCACGTCGATACGCGATTACGCGTTCTACGGGTCGCCGTGCTCGAGCGTGGAGATTCCAAGCACCGTGACGCACATAGGGCGCCAGACTTTCGGCCACACCGGCCTTTCCGACATCACGATCCCAGACACCGTCGAGAGCATGGACGAGGCCGCGTTCTACATGTCGGAAAAGCTGACTGCCTGCAAGCTGCCGTCAGGGCTCGCAAAGATTCCGGGCTGGTGCTTCCAGGGCTGCACGGCTCTTTCTGGTCACGCTATCCAGTCGAACATCCGGGCGATCGGCGATGGCGCGTTCTACGGATCAGGTCTTGTCTCGATGGCGGTCCCGGACACCGTGACTTCAATCGGTTACCAGGCGTTCAGCGCCTGCGCGTCCCTTACGTCCCTGTCGATAGGGTCTGGCATCACGAAGATCCCGGACAGCATGTGCAACAGCGACGTCTCCCTTGCGTCCGTCACACTCCCAGACACGATCACAGCCATTGGCGTCGGGGCATTCCAGTCGTGTGCAAAGCTCACGGCAATCACGCTTCCGTCAGAGCTCAAGACGATAGGCAGCCTCGCTTTCATGGAGAGCGGGCTCACGAGCCTTGACGTGCCGGCATCGGTAGAAAGCATCGGCAGCTGGTCGATTGTCGGCGGAATCCCTGTTACGGTCCGTGCGACTACGCCGCCGTCCATAACGTCAGACACGTTCGTCAGCACGCCGTCTCACATCTACGTCCCGGCGTCCGCAGTCGATACGTACAAGGCAGCGACCGGCTGGAGCACCTACTCGAGCGTCATAGAGGCCATCACGGAGTAAAGGAGCACGACGTGCCGCCACTCACATTCGAGCAGCTTGTGGCGCTAGGTAGCCTCGTGGTGGCCGTCGTCACCGTTGGACTTACGCTGCGCCGCGACAAGAACGCATACATGGAGGGCCAGCAGACGAGGGCCGCAGAGAGGCAGCTCGTAACCGACAAGCTGGACACAATCTCAGACATGAGCCGCGAGACGCGCGACACAGTGCGCGAGATGTCAAAGCAGCTATCCGACCACAGCCGGGAGCTTGCACGCATCGAGACGCGCATCGAGGAGCACGACAGGCGGCTTGACAAGCTGGAGACAATCACAGACAAGGAGTAGATCATGGCAACACTTAAGGATTGGGCAAAGGCAGCAGGCATCCGAGCGCTCAAGACGGCCGCGCAGGCAGCCATCGGCGTCATCGGCGGCGCAACTGCAATGGGAATGGTCGACTGGCGTCTCGTCGCGTCTGCTGCTGCACTCGCGGCCATCGCGTCGATCATCACGTCCGTGGCAGGCATCCCTGAGGTCGGCGACGGAGCGAGCGTGGCGGCCATCAGGGCGGCGGGCGATGGAGAGTAGCAGGCGCTGCCCGGTCTGCGGGCACAGCATGGTGCCGGAGGTCGGCTGCACGTCCAAGGGCGCCGCGTGGACGGCGTGGGCGTGCCGCCACTGCCAGCACCGCGAGACCACGCGCGAGTGCCCGCAGTGCCACGAGGAGCACGTGCCCGTGGCCTCGGCCAAGGGACCGGTGTGCCCGTCGTGCGGGCACAGGTACAACGGTTAGGAGCAAACCAAATGGCACTCACTTACAACGACAGAGCAGCCGAGATCATGCTGCACCTCGTGAACCACGCGGCCCACGGATACAGCCAGCCAGCCCGCGCGGGAGACGGCACCATCGAGACGCTCACGCTCAGCGACGGAACGGTGACCACGGTCCATGGCGGCGACTACGACTGCTCCGAGGCCGTGCGCATGTGCTACGTGGCTGCTGGCGTCCTGCCGCGCGGCTGCTACATGTGGACCGGCAACGAGGCGTCTCTGCTCAAGTCACACGGCTTCGCGTCCGTGGGCCTCGGCGACCTCCGCGTCGGCGACGTGCTCCTGCGCAACGGCCACACGGAGATGGTCGTGTCGGTCGGCGGAAGGCTCATGCAGGCGGGCTTCCGCATCAGCGAGCACCGCACCATCAGTGGCACCAAGGGCGACCAGACTGGCTGGGAGAGCGCATACAGCGCGCTCAATCCTGGCGCATGGAGCTGGGCATACCGCTACGTCGGAGGCCAGCCCACGGGTGCAAGCAAGACCACCGTCCACGACGCCACGGTGTCGACGTCCGTGCCCGCCGGGACCTACCAGTGCGTGGTCGACGCCCTCAACGTTCGCGCTGGCGCTGGCACGGGCTACGCCAAGGTCGCGCAGTACCACAAGGGCGAGACCGTCGTGCTCGACGGCAGCGCCACGGTCGCAGATGGGTGCGTCTGGGGTCGCTACGTTGGTGGCTCCGGAAAGACGCGCTATATCGCCGTCAGGACCACGGGCGGCATGGAGTACCTGCGCAAGGTAGGCGCGCCAGCAAAGCCAGCGGCCCCGAAGCAGTCGGTGAGCACGTTGGTCCCTGCCGGCCGCTACGTCTGCGTGGTGGGCACCCTCAACGTCCGCGACGCGTCCACGGTGTCGGCTCATGTCGTGGCCCAGTACCACAAGGGCCAGACGGTCACGCTCGACGGCGCCTGCGCGGTCTCCGACGGCTGCGTGTGGGGCCGCTACACCGGCGCAACAAGCGGCAAGAAGAGGTACATCGCCGTGCGCACGACGGGCGGCACTGAGTACCTGCGGAAGACCTCCTAGAGAAGGAACGAATGACAGAAGACCCACGTGGTGGCTGCATCAGGCGGCTGCCGCGTGGGTCTTTTTTTTGTCCCTAATTTGCCACAACCAATCGAAATGGTGGCTCTGTGGCGGATCTGTTCGTTGCATATGAGCAGGCATGATAGGGTATGAAACACTACGGGACAAGCGCGGCACGCGATGAGCATGTGCGAAGAAACGTGAAAACCACAGCTAGGCGCCATGCGTAGGCCGCGTTTGTCCCTATTTGTCCAAAACGGACTGAGCCGGTCTCAGCGCTTCTCCCATGACCCGTCGCAGAGTGCGCGATATCCTACCTCGTCGATGGCCTCTGCGGCGCGTGCGGCACGACGGATGGCGGTTGAACGTGATACGCCGTGCGCGTGTGCCACCTCGTCCCATTCGCAAAACGGCACGCCGTAGCGGTCCCAGACGATATCAGCCGAAGTGCGGCCCACTGCGGCAGCCAGCCCGCCCGCTCTAAGATCGTCGTCTCCATAGCAGACGCGATAAACCGCTGTGGTGATGATGCGGTCGCGGTCGACCCTGTACTGCGTGCGTTCCTCGAATGACAGGAAGCTCACCACGCGGTCGCCTATGCTGCGGCGCTCGCCTCCTTCAACGCGTGGCTCGAAGCTCGAGCAGCAGCCCGATGACTCCAAGAACCAGTCGCGCATGTCAGAAAGATGGCGCAGGTCCTCTGCGGCGCCACGTGAGGCGTCGAAAAGGTCCTGCGCGTCCTTGAATGTGTACGGCCCAACCTTGACACAAGTGGTCCTCATGCACTCTCCCGTCTCTAGTTGTTCCTCCACGTGTTAGTATATGCAGCATCGAGGGCGGCCACGTATGCCGTGAGGTCCACCGATGCGAGCATGCTGGCTCGCTGGTCCTCAGTATAGTCGCGCTCGAGGTCGCCACCGATCGACAGCATGGCCTGATCCTCGTCAATTCCTGACGCCTTGCGCCACGCCGCGCCACCATAGGACTCTGCCTTGTCTGCAGGCATGCCCGCAGCGAGCAGGAGCCGCATGGCGTCTGGATCCGACACGTCGGAGCCCTTGCGCGTCGTCACGAGCTTCAGCTGCACAGCGTCTGGAGTACCGTCTGTGACGGCCAGATAGCGGCGGAAGCGTCCGACCGTGTGCCAGTCGTCAGAGCCAGGCGTGCGCTCGACGGTCACTACTGCTGGCTTCGCCTTGCCGTCGGACGCGAGCGGGGAAGGTCCATTGACGACAAGGACGTTGGCGAGCATCAGAAGCGCGTGTGCTGTCCCCTTGCTCTTGGCGTCCTCCAGTGCGGCAGACAGGCACTCGCGGCCGAGAATCGGGTCAAACGCGCCGTCCATGGCCGCGTCGGGGTCGCCGGCAGCAATGGCGGTGGTCGCCAGCGTGTACAGGTAGCGGGCAAGAGCGGCGTCGACGATGGCGGGATGCTTTGGGGCGTGCGCGATGGTCGGCCCGTCGATGGCACCGAGTGAGCGGCCCGAAGCCTCGATTACGTTGCCGGATGCGTCGAAGACGATGCGGTTGTTTGAGTCTGCGCTGATCATGAGCGGCAAGACCTCGGGCTCGATCTCGCACTCTGCGGCCTTGCGCCACTCTGACAGCCGCCTCTCCACGGTCTCGATATCGACTCCGTCCATATACAGGCCGTCGGTGTTGGTCGAGAAGACGCGCGCACCGTCGAAGGAAAGACGCTGCGCGAGCATGTAGAGCCACAATTGCCCGACGATCCTCATGCTCTGGGCCGAATTGTTCGCGCGCAGGTTCGTGTCAAAGCTTGTGTCCATTGCGCCGGAAGCGGAATTGAGCAGCAGCTTGTCTGCCCCTCTTGCCGCCTTGTATGCCGTCCGCGTCGCGTCGTCGAGGTCGTCACGCTTCAGGAGAGCGCCCAGACGCTGCTTTTCGTTGTAGATCGCAAGATAGCGCTGAGACGCGTCGCCGTCGCCGAACGCGCGCATGTTGCGCAGCATTGTCGGGTACCAGCTCGAAACGTCGGCGTGGATTACGTTGGTGGCCACGGTCGTGTGGCGGTATCTCTTTGACAGAGCGCCGGTGGCGGTCACGAGAGACGGCTGCTTGAGGCGGCGGTACTTTAGCTGGCCGTTGAAAATCTCAGACACGGGGACGTTCTGCCAGACGCCAGAGCGCTCGTAGTCACCGGTCGCGCGGAAGTAGTCAATCGGATCCGGATATGTGTTCGATATGTCGACGTAGGCGGTCCACACGGCCACATCGTGCAGCCACTTGTCGAGGTCGTATTCAGCGCCATGGACCCCGCCAAGGCCAAAAGCGGCATACGTCGTCGCTGGGCCGTCGGCGTTGTAGTAGATGACAGGCGCCGTCTCGTAGCTGCTCAGGTCGTCATAGGACGCATGTCCGAAGCCTTGCGCGATAGCCTCGTTAGTGTTGCGCCCGCGGATGGCGGCATAGGGCTCGTAGACGCAGCTCATGAAGTTGCCGAAGCAGCCGCCGGTGCCGCCTGTCATCTCAGCCATTGCGTTCTTGACGGTCTCGAGCACGTCGATGCCGGCAGACCCATAGGTGTAGTCGAGGCCAGCGCGGTCCGTGATCGGCCCGTCCGGAGCGACGACGGCTGCGACCAGCTGTGCTGCGGTTGAATCGACCCTTGCACGGCGCGGCCTGACGTTGCCGTTGCCGTCACGTGTCGCGACTTGGTTGTTGGCAATGACTGCACGGCGCGCGTCGATGACGCCCGCGACCTCAGGCATAGCAGCGATACGGCCGGTCGCGATAACGTCGTCCACGTTGTATGAGACAAGCCGCGTCAGCTCGTCGAGCGTGGTTATTGCCGCGTTGTCGCCCAAAGCGTGCTCGTCGATACGAAGGCCCTTATAGGCTTCGATCGCCTTGAGAGCCCTGCGGCCTGGAATCAGGTTTACCAGATCGAGCTGACGGCCAAAAAGCAGGATGGAATCGCGGATATCGCCCACATGGCTTCGGTGCGCATGGTCCCAAGCGCGGACCGTCTGCATCATTGAGCGGCCCCGCTCGATACCGGCAAAAAGCTCGTCGTTGAAGGCGCGGATGGCGGTGGCATTCGGGCAGTCCTCGCCGTCGAGCATGTAGCCGATCACGGTCAGGTCGTATGTGTCTCCGTTGTAGGAGACGAGAGACCAGTCGCGTTCAGGATCATATCCCGGCGTGATGTCCCATGTGTATCCGTCAACAAAGCCGAAGAACGATGCGAGCGCGCTGCGCCATTCGCGGCAGCCCAAGTCGCAGACGTAGGCGTGCGGCGTGCCTGCGGTGGCCGCGGCTGCTTTTGCAATGGCCTCTTGCGCCTCAGGCGTGAGGAAGCCGTCAACACGTACAAAGACGATCGGGTCGGAGGCAACGGCGCCGTCGCACATCGGGATCATGGTCACGGTTGCGGCGCCACGCAGGGCCTCGATGTCATATGACACGTAGCGCATGGCCTACTCCTTTCCTGTGATGGCGCTTGTCACGGCGTCGATGGCGGACTGCTTGACCGTGGTGGGCATCTGGGTTACGACTGCTGCGGACATTGCCGGCTTCTGCTTCTTTGGCGGCTCTGGGCCAATGTACGTCCACGTCTTTGAGTGCCCTTTCGCGTCGTGCTCCTCCCACATGTCTGCGAACTCGTTGATGATGTCGCCGTAACGTGACCGCGCACGCCCCTTGAGGCGCTGGATTTCAGGAGTTGTCATAGCCATGCCCTCACGGAGAGCACCTGGGATGTCGATCACGTCGCCCTTGTGCCACGGTTCGGGAACCGCAGGGCAAGAGGCAGTGTGACCAGCGCGATAGCGGTTGAGAGCGTCGAGATACATTCCGCCTTGCGCCCTGTCGCACAGCCATTGGCGCAGCATATCGCTATCGAGTGTGTCCTCAGTCAAGGCCTCGTTGAAGGCCTCGTTCTCCTTTGTCAGCTCGTCGGAGAGCAGCAGGCCGTCCTTGAAGCTGTCGATGCCGTCGCGCTCGATGAGAGCCTGGCATTCTGCATAGGCCTGGCGGATGGCGTCGATCGAACGCTGCTCATACACATAGCACTCAGATTTGTCCCAGCGAGACTTCAGGACAAGGGGCCTGCGGGAACCGGTGAGGTCACGCAGCGGCTGGCTCAGGTTTGAAGTTCCAATGAAAGTCGAGATGCGCGGGACAGACACTGTCGCGCGGTCATACGGGCGGCGATACCTCCAGACATCGGACGACATGATGGCCTTGACGTGGCCGGAGTCAGTCTTGGAGAAGCTGTCCATTTCGCCAAGCTCGACGACCGGCGCATGGGTCATCAACAGCTGGTTGTCACGGGAGCCTGGGTCAGTCTTGAGGTCTATGTAGAAGCCCTCAGATCTGCGCGGGTCCTCGCCGGCGAGCAGGCGGCAGATTGACGACTTGCCCGTGCCCTGCTGTCCGATGAAGATCGGGAAGTAGTCGCTCTTGAAAGAGCGCGTCTCATGTGAGCGCACCCAGATGACACCGAGGATGATGCGGCATTTCTCGCGTGACAGCTCGTCCTCGGGCACGCCAAGGATTCTGAGAAGGCAGTGCCTCAGCTGCGACTGGCGCTCCTCGTAGGTCAAGCCAGCATCGGCTGATACGAGAACCTTCTCCGGGTCGTCGGTCAGCTTTACGCGCATGTCGCCCACGAACGCGTCCATGTGGTCTGCCACCCGGTTGATGCGATGCGACCCAGCGTGCGCGTAGGCCGTGACCGCAGACTGGAAGATTTCGGCCGAGACAGAGAGCCCGATGGTGTCAAGCCACGCGCGGCCCTGTGCTGAGTCGAAGTCAGCGTTATACGGGCGCGGATAGCGCTCATTTTCAGAGCCGGGCCACGGGCACTGCGTCAGGATGATCGAGCCGTCGATGGCGTCGCTCGCGAGCGAGTTGCGTGCCTTGTCGCTCTGGTCGAGCGCGAGCAGCACATTCGCGATGCACGGCTTCTTCCGGCCATTCTTTGCGGTGATCGGGTGGCCCGGAACGCCGTCAGTGGTGCCCTCTGCGACGCCGAGCGAGAAGCCGTCCGTGTTGTCCGGCGACTTGGTTGCCTTGCGCTCGAGGCCGTCAAGCGCCCTCACGATGTCATGCACGCCATCAGACGAGAGCGTCGCGATTTGCGCGATGTAGGACACGGCGGAGTCGTACGGCTCGTCCACACGGTAGCCGTGCTCGATGCGGGTGAAGATGACAGGCTCGTAGTAGTCGGTGCACACGGACGCGTCACGTGCTGCAATGGCGTCGGCTGCGGTCGGCTTCTGCGGCACATGGTCCATGAAGCTCGTGACACACGACACGGGGCATGGCACGTACTCGCCCTCGCCGTAGATGTGCACGCCGGCACGAGCGAAATCACGCGGCTCCACGTCGCCAGTGACGTAGTACCAGAGCTGAAGGCACGCGCGGCTCTTGACAGCAAAGGTCGTCGGAATGTCAATCGCGCTATCAAAGAACGGTACGGCGCTCTCGAAATCGGAGAACTCGATGACGGCGAGCGAGCGGCTGCCCTCAGTGCGGCCACAGAGCGCCAAAACGTTCCAGGTTGGGTGCAGGTCGGCCATTATCGTGGACGACGTGGCGTCTTTCCAGTCGTCAATCACGGGGTCGATGGTGCCCTCGTAAGGCGACGACCAGAGGCGGACGCTGTTGTTTGATAGCGCGTGGACGAAGATTGAGCGCGGATTCACGGTCTTGTCCGTCGCGTGGCCGGTGTGGTCAGCCAGAGCGAACGGCGCGGGCTTCTGCTTCTCGATGGTGTCGATCTTTACGCGTTCCATTGTATCCTCCAGAAGAAAAGGCGCCCGCGGCAGCAAAGCTTGTTGTTGTAGCGGGCGCCTACGTATGCGGCTAGTCGGTGGCGATATTGACGGGAGCTTGTGCAGTTCCTGTCATGACGGCCCTTGCCATGCGGCTACGTACATCGTTGTCGACGGCAAGCGTGCTGTCGGTGAAGCATGAGACCAGGCGCGAGATCTCGAGAGCCCGGTTTGCCATGTCTGACGCTGGCCCGTTCTCGTACATGTCGCTATGGCCAGGCAGACTGTGCCGCAGCCTGACACAGTTCCCAATGCCGATGCGGACAAGGAGGTTGCAGAGGTAGTCCAGCGAGCTCACGAAGTCTAGTATCAGATCCTCGATCGTGGTCAGAGCGTCGGCACGGTCGCGGTCAGTCGTGGCGTCGAGATAGCGGCCCACCCACTCGGCCATGCCGGTTTCTGCGACATACAAGCTCATGACCGATACGTAGACGTCGGCGAGCTCGTCCACCGTAACATCAGATCCGTACTCAGCGGCTGCGTCCACAAGCTCGTCTACAGGCGAGGTGTACCTGTAAGGCCCACTGTCGTTTGCGAGCGCGTAGACGGCACTCGAGAGTTTGCGGAACGCGCTCCACACCCGGTCTGGCGCGTATTCCCTGACGGTATGTCCGCATCCCTTTGGCCAGTCGCCCGTGGGCCGGTCGTAGAACACGAAGAGGTCATGAGGCGTGTGGTACTCGTCTGGCAGCACCGTCGCGCACGTCTTGAGCGCGTGGTCGGCAGCCGTGACCATGCCCTCGCGTGAAACGTGCATCACGAAGTCGAGCGCGTCGTAGGCTGCATCATAGACGGAGACGACCGTCACGTGACTGTAAGCGGCCGTATGGTCGCACTCGTCAGTGTCTACGGAAGCGGCCCACACTGTGCCATAGCCGAATACCGACGGGTACGCGAGCACTATGCAGAGCGGGTCGTGCGCGAGTGCCAAGCGCGTATAGCAGTGATGGATCAGCACGTCGGGATTGCGGAAAGTCGCCCAAGCGGGAAGTTCGCTCGAAAAGCCCGTGTTGTCGTAGTGCATCCGATTTCGAGCGAGCTTCCAGTGTCCGGCAAGGGACCAAGCGCGGTCGGCGTCAGAGGCGAACACGCAGAGACCGCCGAGGATTACGTCATATATGATCTGGTTGCCGTCAGCGTCAAAGATTCCGTCGCCGTAGGTGGCCGCGACGTATGCCGCCACGAGCTCATACTTCTCGAGCACGGCACGTATGACGTTCCAGACCTTGCTATACAGGCTGTCGTCGCTCGTATCGCGCTCGATTCCGAAGAAGTGCTGCATGTGCGACATCATGCGGTAGACTATTGCGACGACGTGCCCGGCGTGCTCGTAGCACTCGGGATCGACGGAGCCGGTCGCGCAGGCAGACATCCAGTAGAGAGCGGTCGCCAGAACCTGATGCGTGATAATGTCGTCGGTCTTTGCCGTGGCAAGGAACGCGATGGCGCACCGCATGTCCCGCGGCGTCACGTCGTTGAATCCCTTTACGACTGACTGATAGATGCCATCGATCTCGAGGAGCGCGTCGTCGCGCGAGCTGTCATTGATGACGATCTTTTCGTCGCCGATGCCGTGAGATGAGCGTACGGGAAAGGTGCTGTCGTCGGTGGTCGTGATGCTTGCAAGGGTCGGGATGAAGTGGTCGTTGGTGTAGTGCTTGAGGTAGTTCTTCTCGAGGCTCATGGTCGTGGTCCTTTCGGCTTGTGGCTTGTGTCTACAGGGATTGACTCTTGCTATCAGAGCGAGACGTGCGGTCCAGCCTCTGCAGCTCAGAGGTGCTGATGCGCATGCCACGCTTAAAGCCGTCAGGCATGAATGCGTGAAGCGTGCCGCTTGCGATGGCGCCGTATATGGCGCGCTTTGAGACGCCAAGGCGGTCTGCGGCCTCTCGTACGGTCAGCGTCTGTTGACTAGTCGGCGCTTGTCCAGTGCGATGGCAGAGTGCCAGCACGTCGTCAGTCGCGACACGAGTCGCGTGCGGGCCGAGCGAGATCGGCTTGATCACGCCATCCTTTATGTAGCGTCGCATTGTCGGCTCAGAGACGCCGATGACGCGCGCGGCGGCAGATACGGAAAGGGTGAGCGGATAGTCCACCTCCGGATCGTAGGTCTCATAAGCCAAAGGCTTTGTGGTGGCCATCTTTGCCTCCTGTCGCTGTCAGCCACGTCTAGCAGATGCGAGAGCGTGTGTCTGGTCTTTCGCGGTTCTTATCTCGTCAAGGGCAATCATACCCGAAAACTAAGCGCAATATCACATCAGGTAAATGATATTTTTTTCTGGACAAAAAGTTCCGAGGTCAGGGCCCAAATTTCGGCAATCGTGAATGTGTAGAAATCGTGAACAGCGAGGTCGAGGCGTTAGCGTCCGGTGCTAGAAAGTCCCACCGCTCCAGGAGCGGCGCAAGGCGCAGATCGCGCCTACTCAGCGAACGCGGGCCGCAGCGGCCGCCTATGATGGATACGCCAGGCCGTGCAGGCCCTCGTGTCATCGCCGCGCCCGCGCGGCTGTCACAGACGCCTGAAGCGATGGCGCGATAGACGCGGAGCGATGCCGCTTAATAGCACACGGAATAGCTAATAGCACACGGAATAGCACCTGCTCGTGTACGGCCTTTTACCTGCGGAAACGTTGCTTTGACGTGCTATTGAAAAACCGCGAAATAATTGCACACAGGCCTTTTGATGCCTTCTACCTGCGGAAACGTGCTGAAAATGTGCAATTAGGCCTTATTTTGACTTACAAAACTCCTAAAGAATAACTATCACTTACTCCTGTCTTATATCTATATTTTTTCCCTAATAGAACAATAAGAATATATATATGCAGGTAGAGTGGGCTGTTTGGGGTGTGTGCTATTATTTGGGCGTTTTTGAATAGCACAAAAGCGTGAAGAAACAGCAGGTCAGACGGGGTGTGTTTCGATGTGCTATTATTTGCCGATTTTGCAATTGAACATGCCGCCTGTGTCAATCGTGACGATCCGCTTTGCGTCCACATGCCAGGATTCGCCCTCGCGGCTGTCACACAGCCTGAAGCGATGGCTAGCAAAGTTCTTTGCGATTCACGCCTTCAGCCATAGTGTATAGGGGTATACTAGTATCAGCAAGCGATAAGAGGCCGCAGGCGGCCAAGCTCAACAGATGAGACGCAAGAGGAGCAAGAAGGAGCAGGAAGGAGAAGGGCAATGCAGCACATAGTCGAGGTCGCGTTCGACTACAACGACAAGGCAATCACGGAGTACATCGAGAACCAGCTCGAGAAGGACGTGATGGACGGCGTAACCAGCAAGGCGTGGAAGGAGTTCAGGGACCGCGTGCCCCGCATGACGTACGACAAGGACAGGGACTTCATGGAGTACATGGTCGACGCCGTATACAAGCGCTTCATGGAGGAGCACGGAGACGAGCTCGTAAGGCTCGCCGCGCTGACGCTCGCGAAGCGCACCGGCTGCAGGAAGGCGTGGAAGGAAGCGCTGGCGGATGCGGAGGCCGAGCTTGGCGGGAAGGATGACGAGCAATGAATACTGAGGGGATCCTTGGAAGGCGTCTCAACTGGTGGAGGTGCTTCCCTCTCGAACTAGACGGCCAGATGCCATGCGAAAGCTGCGACTGCTTCGACAGGTCCACGCTCGAATGCGTCCAGCCCGGAGGACGCGTAGGCCATGAGTTACTGAATATGGTGCGCGACAGGTACGTAAAAGATCCGCAATACCCAGAGGTACCGACTAGCGACGAGCGCCGCGAGGTAGCGGAAGATGAAGAGCCCGACGATTTCGACTTCGATTCCAGCTTCGAAATTATGTGCGAAGAAGTAATCAAGAGCATCTGGGGAAGCGCGCTTGACGCGCTTGAAAGAGCAGGCGTCGAGTGCGGAGAGAGGGCGGTGAGCGACGATGACAAGTGACGAGCGTCGCGAGATAGCAAGGCGTCTGCGCGCTGCTGCAAAGACAAAGAGCGGCAGTGCCGACTACCTGTGGCAGCGTCTGGAGATCGCCGTGAACTGCTGGCGGTTCGGTGCCGTGGTCAACGAGTCGTACGTTTTCGACAACGACGTCCTTTTGCGCCTCGCAGACCTCATCGACCCCACGTGCCATATGGTAGACACCGACCACGAATACGAGGACAGCATAAGGTGCGACGCGTGTCAGATGACGTTTAACAGGCCGTGGGAGCCGTTCAAATTCTGCCCGCAGTGCGGGCATAGGGTGGTGATCGACGATGACTAGCGACGAGCGCCGCGAGGTGGCTGAGAAGCTGAGGCATGCATCGCATACGGACGCGAACCTTGACGTGACCATAGCAATCGCAATCCTCGATACAATCGGCGAGGTGCGTCGTCCAATCGCTGCGGTCGTCGCCGACCTCATCGACCCGACGTGCGAGGTCGAGGGGAGTGGGCCGCTGTACATGGATGACGAGACTGAGTTTCTCCTGAGCTGCGGGCACGTGGCCGACATGGTCACTGATTGCCCGCCTGCGTTTTGCCCCAAGTGCGGAGCAAGGGTTGTCGATGATGCGGATGGGGAGGCCGAGTGATGATACTGGATACCATTTCGTGCGTTCTGTATGTGCTCGCACATCTGTTTCTTTTCGTGTGCGCGTTCTTCTGGATGTCTTAGCGACGGGAGGTGATCTGAGACGGCTACCGAAGCGCAGCTGAAGGCTGGATACAAGTACGACAAGGCCCACACGAAGCAGGTCCACCTGAAGCTCAACAGGCGGACGGACAAGGACGTAATCGAGCGGCTTCTCAGGGCCGGGAACGTCCAAGGGTACATCAAGGGCCTGATTCGGGCGGACATTGAGAGCGATCGGAGGCGCGAACGTGTTGGACGAAGAGGAACTGAAGCGTGAGTTCGACTGGCAGCCACGGGCTACCGACCAGCAGATACGAGCGGCATTCGACAAGGGCGCTACGGTAGCGGAGCTTTCAGAGTTTCTATGCAGGAGCAAGTCGTCGATAAGGGCCGCGCTCAGGAGGTCGAGAGGGTGACAACATGGACGTGTATCATGGCTTGGCGATTGGCTGGGTGGCTGGTTGGATAATCGGTGCGATAATCTGTCTCATAATCGACTACCACAGATAGACTAGACACGGAGGCCCCAGAGATGGGGCCTTTTCTCGTGTCATCGCTGCGCCCGCGCGGCTGTCACAGACGCCTGAAGCGATGGCGTGATAGACGCGGAGCGATGCCGCTTAATAGAACAAAGAATAGCACCAGATCGTGTACGGCCTTTTACCTGCGGAAACGTTGCTTTGACGTGCTATTGAAAAACCGCGAAATAATTGCACACAGGCCTTTTGATGCCTTCTACCTGCGGAAACGTGCTGAAAATGTGCAATTAGGCCTTATTTTGACTTACAAAACTCCTAAAGAATAACTATCACTTACTCCTGTCTTATATCTATATTTTTTTCCTAATAGAACAATAAGAGTATATATATACAGGTAGATGGGGTTGTTTGGGGTGTGTGCTATTATTTGGGCGTTTTTGAATAGCACAAAGACGCGAAGAAACAGCAGGTCAGACGGTGTGCGTTTCGATGTGCTATTATTTGCCGATTTTGCAATTGAACATGCCGCCTGTGTCAATCGTGACGATCCGCTTTGCGTCCACCTGCCATCGCTACGGGCTTGCTGAGATATGGCCGGAGCGGCCACGCGTGACCATTGAATGCGGCGGCAGTGCGTGGGGGCGCGTCCGATAGGCGTCAGGCTTTATCCTGATGATCTGCTTTTTATCTGGTTGTATCTGGCCGAAATGGGTATAAGCAACATAGCAGGCGGAGTCCCTTTCTTGCAAAGACGTGACTTTAGGTCCTTTCGACGCGCTTGTTCCTTTCCGTCTGCTTACAGGGATGGCCCGGCCTGAGGCTCCATGCTCGCCCGACGGCCGGGCGTTTTTTCCACTTTTGACAATCGCATAGCGGCTGGAGGCATCCATGAGCGTAGACAGAAGGAAGGATAACCCGTCACGCCGTGAGAGCCTGCGCCGCTATGTAATCGCGCAAGGCCGTCGGTGCTGGATATGCGGCTGCCCGATCGACTACCGCCTGCCGGCCGGAAACCCGGAATGCTGCGAGATAGACGAGCTTGTGCCCGTAAGCCTTGGCGGAGACCCATACTCGCGAAGCAACTGCGTCGCAGCCCATCGCTGCTGCAACGAGTGGCGAAGCACCCGCAGCGTCGCCTCCGTGCAGCAGATGCAGCAGCGCCTGATGCTCGATGGGTGGCGATGGCGCACGCCATCAGAGTTCGTGGCATGTGCGAAAGCTGCGGATCGTGCATACATAGCGGCCTACTACCGCACATTCACCAGATAACCCAGCACAATAAGAGACACAAAGACACCCACGCCAGGCCTGTGACATTTCGCGGCTGCGTGGGTGTCTTTGTGCGGATCAGCGCCGGGCAAAGGACCGGGGGCTCATGCTGGCGCCCACCCCGTGTGAGGCACCCCACCCCTAGGCCCCATTGCCGCCCCCCCACCCACGCCATGCCGTCACGTGACATGCCGATATGGTTCCAAGCGTGCGCGGAATGGCTCCAAGTGTGCATCGAATGGCTCGAAAGTGTCCTTTGTAGGCAATATTGGAACCATCGATG
>Ga0256404_1003282_pt1 | contig 33385 bp, 24 predicted proteins | sample RumenRJG_01DNA_FD_185990 | JGI IMG/M metagenome (GOLD analysis project Ga0256404, IMG submission 185990) | Bovine rumen microbial communities from Lethbridge, Alberta, Canada - RJG_01 | ecosystem: Host-associated > Mammals > Digestive system > Stomach > Rumen | place: Canada: Alberta | collected...
GCTTCTCGGCGAGCTCCTTCAAGGGAAGCTGCGCGTGGATGCGGCCAAGCTCGCTCGTGGCGAAACTCTCCCGATATTTTTCGAGAAAATCGAACTCTGTGAAGCCCAAAGTTGGGCGTATGTCTGATATTTTTCGTAACTTCACGGCACTATTTTTTAGAAAATACCCCCGAAACGGCCCGAGATGGGTAGTTCGGGGGTTCTTTTGCAAAGGTACGAAATATTTATCTAACTGACAAACAAATTGTTGCAAATTAACTGAATATCCCTAAGTATCTTCAGTGAGTCTTTTTTGTCAACAGATTTAATCGAAGCAATTCTTGCGTTAATATTGGCAATATTTTTGCCAATAGACATTGAGAACAAGTGCTCAATAACTACATCGGAGAAGTATGGCCTATTTACGCATGCCCATAGATGAACAGGGTTGACAAAAGTCATCAACTTATCAAAAAGCAAAATTTGACACTCATCTTTGCTAATGGCAAAGTTGTCACCGCAGATTTCTTCAATTAGTGACTTGTTTAGCTTAACTTGTTTTTCGTTACTATCAGTATATTCTTTCTTGGAACAATAAGAATATATGATATTAGCTAAAGAAATCAGAGTGAAATCACTATTAGAGCGATTGCGAGATAAGGAAACATAAGGGCAAATCATAGTCCTTATGTCTCCACAATTATGAACTAATAGATTACAAGCTTCATCTATCTTGTGGCTTCGCAATAAATCTTCCGCTTTAAGATGTTGTTCATAACAAGGTTTTGCGAACCAAAGCATAGCATAAGCAAGTTTATCTTTGGGCTGACTGATTTGCGACAAAGCATTGTCGACCATTTCCTGTGTTCTTTCTATCGGCGGTAAGATTTCGTTGAAATCGGTATTGAAAGATGGCTGTTGGCCTATTTCAAGAAAACGCTTGATTCTAGCAGCATTAGATTGTATTTCTCGCTGCGAAGCATTACAATAGACACCTAATACGCGGAATGGATTTAGCGAAATAACTTCAGGCGTCTCATGAGTTATAAGAGCATCATGATAATTAAATATCGTTTTCACCCTATCGATAGAAAGATCTTCCATAAAAAGAGCTTTTCTCATCGTTATAGGTACTGTGATTGTAGCTCTGCATTTCCTAAACGCGCTTTGAATTATTTCGACCTGATGAGGTATCTCTAACTCACCGCCTGGTATTGAGTCATAGCAACAAGTTTCGCTTATAATAGAAACCGTGTTTTCTGGAAGACGATATTTTCCTTTGTAGCCCGATGCTAAAGCAATCAGTTTCAACTTTGATTTGTCAACAACGCTCGAATTGCTTGGCTTAACATAAGAATACAACCCAATCCCATCTGTGAAAAAGTTCCCGTTTCCATTTGATACAACGAAACTTTGCAACCCATAGCAAGCACTAAAAGCACCATACCAGATAGCTTTAGTTGCATCGGGAATTTTAACTCTAGTAATGTTTGAACAATTGAAGAATGCAAATTGCTTTATGGTTTGGCATGACTTTGGAATTGACAATATTCCTTTAAGGCCAGACTTGTTGAATGCATCACGTTCAATCAACGTAATATTCTTATTGAAAATAACGCTTTGCAGACTTTTGCAATAATAGAAAGCGTTTTCTTTAATTACAGAGATGCTTTCGGGGATAATTACGCTTTCGACCAAACTCGTGTCGTTAAAATAAAGTCTATATCCCTTGCCTAACAAACCTTTCCAACTAATTTGAAGCCATTGTTCAATGTCGCCAGCAAAATGAATCTCGTCAATTTTACAATCACTAAATGATTGGCTTTCAATAAGACGGATGGTGGATGGCAGATGAATCGCCTTTAAAGTTTTGTACCCCTTAAAGGCTTTAGTCCCGATTACTTCAGTTCCATCAAGAACAGTGTATTCGGTCATATCATGGGAGAAGTTGGACTCAAACTTTATTAGCTTCTTTTTGTCGTTTGAGTACTGTATGCCATATTCATCTGTATATGCCATAGTCTCTCAATTGAAATTTAATTCTTTTCTTCTTGTTCAGAAAGGGCTTTTAAGTCAAACTTTGGCAGTTCTATGTTCTCAAAGTAAGAGTCATAAAGCAAGCCATAATCCTTAATGTCTTGTGCTACCCACATTTCATCAATACCCTCAACTTTTTCAAGAATAGTTTCGTCTGAAAGGTTGAGGTTTGCCTTGATGACTTTAAAGAACTTTATCTCACTATACTTTATAATGTTATCGGCTTTTATGGTTTTTACTGCGACATCAAGCAGTTTGATGGAATCGTTTTCATTAAGTTTAGCTTCATTGACGAGATTGAGATATGATTTTAAGAAACCCTTACCTTTATCATTGATTTCTTCAAGTAAAGCATTGAGCTCTTTATCAATCTCTATCATGCCAAACAAATGCTCCTTGTTGTCAAGAGATTTGATCAAATCAACTTCTTCATGTGCAATATCACCATCGCAAGCCATGCAAGCAAAAGCTGTGCGTAAAAGTAGTTCATTGAATTGTTCCATAATTATAAAGTTTTAAAGCCAACTCGGTTACGAGGTTTCTCACTCGCCGAGCCTTCAAGCTCTTGTTTAATATTTTCGTACTCTTCAATAGTTTTTTTAGATACAGATGGAGATGTCTGTTTAATGGCATCTTCAAGTATCTCCTGCGTAATGTTGCAGTCTTGTTCTAGCGCAACGCGAGCAGCTTCATTAACGATGTATGCTATGTCACTTGCGACATAGAACTCCGTTAATTCAGCGAGTCTGTCATAGTCAATTCCTATATCATAAGGACGGTCTGTCATGTGAATTTGGAAAATACCGGCTCGCGCTTCTTTATCAGGTACTGGCAGGTATATGATTTTATCAATGCGGCCTCGGCGCAACACTGCCTTGTCAATGTTCTGCGGACGATTAGTTGATGCAATAACAAACACACCATCTTGGCCACAATTATTCAATTGAGAAAGGAATTCATTCACCTCACCAGATTGACTTGCATTGCTGATGTTGTCTCGACTTGGGACAAGCGCATCAAACTCATCGAAACATAATATGGTAGGAGCGTTTTCACGAGCCTCATCAAACAACTTGCCAATCTTCTCTTGTGAGCCATGAACATAAATGCTCGCAAGGTCACTAGACTTGATATAGATAAAATTATAGCCAGATTCCTCGGCAAATTTTTCTGCGAAGAAGCTTTTGCCGCATCCGGGAGGGCCATAAAGCAACATTCCGTTTGGAATGGATATTTTATATTTTTTGGCTTTCTCGGTATTGCGCAGAATGTTAAGCACGCTTTTGGTGATTGACTCTTTCAATTCAGCCATGCCTGCAACATCTTTAAAGCCATTGCCTCGACGTACATTTTTTGGCTTGACAGTTTTAAAATCTGCGTCACCTTTGCTGGTCTTTTGCGGTTCTACTTTAAGTTCTCCTTTTAGGGCTTTGATAAACTCATTAGCACTTTGAAAACGATCGTCTATGTCGAAAGCCATAGCTTTTGCCATAGAATTTATCAACTGCTCATCCATCTCAAAAAGTTCGGTATTGACCATTTTGAGCGGTTTTCTGCGCTCTGCGAGGATTGCATCTATTTGCACATCATCGTCGTACCTTGATATGTCGATATACCATGGTGTGATACCAAATAAAAGATGGTAAATCATCGCTCCTACGGCGTATAGGTCACTTTGCACGCAACTCACGCCGTTAAATCTTTCAGGGGCAAGGTAGAACGGGTTAAGACCATCAAGTTTGTAACCACGAGTTTGGTCATTCAAGAAGTTTGCATACCCAAAGTCAATAAGCTTTATAGCTTCTTGACTGTCGTTTGAAAGGTCGAGCAAGATATTCTGAATAGTGACTTCATTATGTATAATCGGCTTTGGCAAGGTATGGAGATATTGCAATACTTCCAGCGTGTGTATTGCTATATTCTTAGCATCATAAACTGAGCAACGTTGTTCACGTGTCACTTTTTGAGCAACAGTTTCTCCGCTGACAAAATCAGTTACAAAGTAAGCATATCGCTGCCCGTTCATCACACTTTCGCCATCAGTGATAAATTTACATAATCCTGGATTGTCAAGATGCTTAACAATTTCAATTTCAAGGATTTTCCCGTCATCAGTAAATTGCGATTTATGTAATTTGCCACGGTTTATCAACTTCAAAAAACGAAGTTTCCCATCTGCTGATTTCACACGATAAGTCTCTGCGTATTCTCCTTGCTTGATGAAGAACACGACCTTGAAATCGTTGAACTTTTGTCCTATGTCAAGTACCATATCGTTTCAAATGAGATTTATAATGGCAAGGAGAACAAGGAATGCTCATTCTCCTTGCCTAAGGGGTTATCAACTAAGCAATCCGCCGGCACCTTTAGGACGCGAGCGCTCAGGCATCAGCGAAATCAGTTCACGAATAATCGGTTGAAGTTGAGAAGCTGAAGCCGAGTTGCTGATGAGAGCCATTCCGCTGTTAACAAGCTGGCGAGCACGAGTTGGATTGCGCCATCCGATTGAGTCGAAATTCCGATCCCAATCCAAAATCCACGCCACGAAATACTCAATCAATGCAAGCTTGTAGTCAAGAGCATGGAGTTGCTCAATGACTGCTTTAGCCGAGGCTTGATCTTTTGAAGCGATGACCTGGTTGGCATTTGCTTTAAGCTGTTTGAGCATTTCAGCAGTTTCGGTAGTGCCATACTTGTCTTGGTCTCTCTCTGTCTCAGCGAGAATGCTACGCAATTCTTTCTCGATGCGCGGCCACTCGGCTTGCTCGTCGAACTCATCAATCTGGCGCAAGACTTCTTTGAGGTGCTGCATGATGCGTTTGGGGTCATTCGAGCTTTTCTTTTCATCCTTTACAAGGTCAAGTTGTTCTTGAAGTGCAGTAACATCTTGTCCTTCTTTCTTCAAGTCGTTAATCTTCCATTGAGCGGATTGAAGTTCGTTGGCCACATATTGCTCAGCTTCCTCGATAGACTGCTTCTTGCTTGTGTCAAGTTCACGCTCAATTGTGAGGTCACACGATGGGAAGAACACTTCCATCTTCATCATCTCCGAGCGGTCAACTTTAAGAGTGATTTCAACATTACTGCCCCCAGGAATGAGTGCGTTTACTTCTTCTCCAGTGATGACCACATCGGTGACATACTCATAGAGAGCAGCTGGCTTCTTCCCATCTTCGCTCACTTCATTGTCTGATTGATAAATTGGAATGCGAATGACATCTGACGCATTGCCAGGGCGGAGCTGAGATGAAGTCTTAAGGTCGTTTCTCACTCCCACCGCAGGAATGGGCTTGTTCTTTTCAAGTCCCTTGAATGGGCGGAGTGCAGCAACTTTTTTCTCAGCATTCCAAAATGCGACCGCAAAGTAATAAGGCAGAACTGCACTACCAACCTTTGACCCTTGAATGATGGTGATTTCATTTGGGAAGCAAGGAACCTGATTGCCACGTTGGTCGTATGCAACAACAGAGAAAGAATTAGGCTTACCCTCTAAAAGTTGGGCTTCTATCACATTGCCCATTGCGTTAATCTCGGTTTTACCGCTTGACCAAGCTTTGTCGCTTCGAACGAGTTCAACCATCACGGTATCAAGTGACTCATCAAGAAGCTTGATGCTAACCCATTCTGTGGTTTCGACTGTGGTTGATTCATATCCCACATCAAGGCGAATGGTATCTTGCTTAATGTCTTCTTCCTTGATTTCGGCATCTATCGTAGAAGCGTACAGTGCAGCACCTGTTGCAACGGCAGTCATTGGGTCAATGCTGGTGTCAACATTCGGCGTGATTTGTTCGCGTAGCATCTGGCGAATGAGCGGTGAATGAGTCGGGCCACCGACAAGTATTAACTTGGAGAGTTGGTTCCCTTTAAGATTATTCTTTTCAAGAAGTTTCTTACAAATATCAACGGCTTTCTGGAAGTATGGACGCATGACATCAAACACTTGCGATTGAGTCAAAGTAAGGTCAAGCTCAATTTCCTCACCATCTTCGTCTTCACCAAGGTCTCCCAAGTTTGAGATGATGTCCTCACTATCCTTGAATGACAACTGGTTCTTTGCTTCTTCGGCATAAGTTTTCATTGCCTCTCGGAGTACTTCATTTTTGCTTTTGTCTGCAAGAATACCTTCAATCGAAAAGTTTGCTTGGAGATATGGTATAATGAGTTTATCAACGATAGCCTCATCAAGGTTTTTGCCGCCCAAGTAGTTGTCGCCCTCGGTGTCAAACACCTGCATAATACCATCTTCAACCTTAACAAGTGCAGCGTCAAAAGTGCCACCACCAAAGTCGAACACCATCCATATACCATCCTTTTGCTTCGATGAAATGCCATAAGCCATCGATGCGGCGATTGGTTCTTGAAGCAATTCACAGTGGTCAAATCCTGCAAGTTTTGCGGCTTGCATCGTTGCAGTCTTTTGGTTCACTGTAAATTTAGCTGGTACGGTAATAACTACCGAACCGACATTTTCGTCAGTAATAAAAGATTTCAGGGCTTTAAGAACTTCTGCCGAAAGCTCCTCAGAATTTAAATCTTTTCCAAGATTAGAACTAGGATAAACCTTGTCTGTACCCATAGTTCTCTTGAACTCAACATAAGTGTTTGAAGCCTCGCTTCGCCACGATTTAGTTGCGCGACGTTTGTCGCTTTTCATGTCATTGTATGCGCTGTCTCCTGCTTTGATTGCGCCTCTGCGTGTTGCAGAAATGCAGGATGGCATAGTGTCCTTAAGAGTGTCTGTTTTTTTGATGACAGGCTCTCCTTGTTCCATTCGGCAAATGGCTGAGTTGGTTGTACCCAAGTCAATGCCATAGTCAATTTTTAATCTAGCCATATATGAAATTATTATTAAAATTTATATAATTCTCTAAGTAGTTCTTTTATCTGTTGCTGAAGCCTTTGGGGTTCCGTGCTTCTATAAAGCATGTTATCAATAACTTTGTTCATTTGAATTGTGGCAGATGAGGTATTGTAGCCCTGAATGCTGAGTAGTTTTATCTTTTGTTGAGCGATAAATAAGTCTCTCTCGTTTAGTTCGGCAATTTTCAGCGGCAAGCATTGTTTTGCTTGTGTCAAGTTCACGCTCAATTGTGAGGTCGCACGAGGGGAAGAACACCTCCATCTTCATCATCTCCGATCGGTCAACTTTGAGTGTGATTTCAACATAGCTACCTTTAGGAATGATTGTATTAACATCTTTCCCCGTAACAACAATATCAGCTACATGCTCATATAAAAAAGCAGGTTTTAAGGCAAGGTTATCATAACTTCCATCAACTTGATAAATAGGAACTTCAATGGTGTCACACGAATATCCTGGACGAAGAGTAGAGGATGTTCTAAGTTTAATATTTCCTATAGCAGGAATGGGATTATTGCGTTCCAATCCAACAACAGGGCGAAGCAGTTTTAAGCCTGTGCACTCGTCTCGATACTCCATTGCAAAAGAATAAGGGAGAACTGCGCTACCCACCTTTGACCCTTGAATGATGGTGATTTCATTCGGGAAGCAGGGAACCTGGTTACCACATTTGTCGTATGCAACAACTGAGAAAGAATTGGGCTTACCCTCTAAAAGTTGGGTTTCTATCACATTGCCCATTGCGTTAATCCCGGTTTTTCCACTAGACCAAGCTTTGTCGCTTCGAACAAGTTCAACCATAACTGAATCAAGTGACTCATCAAGAAGCTTGATGCTAACCCATTCTGTGGTTTCGACTGTGGTTGATTCATATCCCACATCGAGGAGAATGGTGTCCTGCTTAATGTCTTCTTCCTTGATTTCGGCATCAATAGTTGAAGCGTAGAGTGCTGCACCAGTTGCAACGGCTGTCATTGGGTCGATGCTGGTGTCAACATTCGGCGTGATTTGTTCACGCAACATCTGGCGAATGAGCGGTGAATGAGTCGGACCACCAACAAGTATTAATTTGGAGAGTTGATTCCCTTTAAGATTATTCTTTTCAAGAAGCTTCTTACAAATATCAACGGCTTTCTGGAAGTATGGACGCATCACCTTAAATATTTGTGATTGAGTCAAAGTAAGGTCAAGTTCAATTTCCTTACCATCTTCATCTTCGCCGAGGTCTCCCATGCTTGAGATGATGTCCTCACTATCCTTGAATGACAACTGGTTCTTAGCTTCTTCTGCATAGGTCTTCATTGCCTCATGGAGCACTTCATTTTTGCTTTTGTCAGCAAGAATACCTTCAATCGAGAAATTGGCTTGGAGATATGGTATAATGAGTTTATCAACGATAGCCTCATCAAAGTTCTTGTCACCCAAGTAGTTGGCACCCTCGGTGTCAAACACCTGCATAATACCATCTTCAACCTTAACAAGCGCCGCATCAAAAGAGCAACTTCCAAAGTCGAAAACCATCCATATACCATCCTTCTGCTCCGACGAAATGCCATAAGCCATCGATGCGGCTATAGGCTCTTGCAGCAATTCACAGTGGTCAAATCCTGCAAGTTTTGCGGCCTGCATCGTTGCAGTCTTTTGATTCACCGTAAATTTAGCCGGCACCGTAATCACGACAGAACTGACATCCTCGTCCGTAATAAAGGATTTCAAAGCTTTCAGTACTTCGGCAGATAGTTCCTCTGAAGTAAGGTCTCTACCAAGATTAGAACTTGGGTAAACTTTGTCGGTACCCATAGTTCGCTTGAACTCAACATAAGTGTTTGAAGCCTCGCTTCGCCACGATTTAGTTGCGCGACGTTTGTCGCTTTTCATGTCATTGTATGCGCTGTCTCCAGCTTTGATTGCGCCTCTGCGTGTAACAGAAATGCAGGATGGCATAGTGCTCTTAAGAGTGTCTGTCTTTTTGATGACAGGCTCTCCTTGTTCCATTCGGCAAATGGCAGAATGTGATAATCCTAAATCTATGCCATATTTCATGTTCATGAGCAGAAGCGGTGGATTTAAATGTTTTGACTTACTGTGATTTGCGCAGCTTGTATCATTTGTCCGTTGTAATTGATTTGCGGCTTCGTAATGCCTGTGATGACCTGTTCTCCGTCTTTGAGAGTTTCATCGGAAACAAAACTAGCCACCACTTTCATGCCCTCATTGTAGGGCTTGCCTAGCATATCAACGATTTCATAGCCCTGAGCCAAGAAGTTATTCTTGATGCGCTCAACGGCTTTAGAAAGTTGCTTGTGACCTTTCACGCTTGCATCCATCCTTGAAAGGTTAAGCTCGATGCGTACAATCTCGTCGGCAACTTTGAGAGCCAGCGAATGGTCAATAGCATTGGTGTTTTCCGATGAAGTTGAAGTCGTTTTAATAGATTCTTTTTGAGCATCTAACTGCTTATTCATGAGTTCAACAAGCTGGTTATCCAGTTTGATGGATTCCTCGTTTAGTTTTTCTTGAACCTCGCGAATAGAGTCAATTGCAGTCTGTCCACTCTTTATTTTATTCCTCAAAAGGAGATAGACAAGTCCGGCAATAAGCAGCGCGCAGAGCAAACCAATAAGACCATAAAGTGAACGAGAGTCAAGGTCTTGTGAAGTTTGGATCAGCTTTCCATTTGTCGTTCCAATACTGTCGCCAAGAGCGATTGTTTTAGACGACAAATCGTTTTTAACAGCAGTCACTTCATTGTTGGTGGTTTGCAGTTGTGCTTTGGTCGAATCCTGAAGAATTTGTACATCGGCAACTTTTTTGGTTAATGTGCTGACGTTAGAGCGCACTATCGCCAATTCATTAGTCAAGGTTTGTACTTTACCTTGCAATTCAGCAATACGTTTATCTGTTTCTGCATTGTTAGCTGCGAAGGCCGACAATGAGAACATGATAATAGCGAGAAATAATAATTTTCGTTTCATATAGAATTTATTTTAATTTGCCATTGCGATAATGAACACGATGAAGCCAATGATTGCAGCTATTATGCAGCCCCAGTTGGTGTCATCTGAACTGCTGGAACTTGAACTAGATGAACTTGAGCCATAGGCTCTGCTCGGTGCATAAGACCTGGACGAAGAACGCGTTGACGTGCTTCGTGTTGACGGAGTATAAGTTGATGTCGATACGCCAAGTTGGTCGCACAAAGACTTCAATGAAGAACGATTGGTGTTATATCTTGTCTTGAATTCTGGCTCCAAGTCAAAGCCGTCCATCAACCTTGTCGCTTTCCATGCTTCTCTAACAACTGGTTTGACTTTGGTTTCGATAATGTTGGCGGGAGAATGCTCGTCATTCAAGTAGTTCAACAATTGAGGATCTAAACCACTTTCTTTAAGTGCTTTGATGACAGCAGCAAAATATCTTTGTGCATCATTCACTTCCTCAATAACATTGTGAAGCGCATTGCCAACAACCTGTGTCGAAATCTTGAGATAGTACGAGTTGGTAGCCCCCAACTTGTTCTTAATAGCTTGCACATGTGGTTTGGTTGCATTAAGTAGAGTCACAGAGTGTGAGATTTTATCGGGCAACTTGCAGAATTTCTCCAGCTCTTGATTGATGGCTTTGGCCTCTGCAGCCACTTCTTTGGGAGGAAGACTAGCGATGATTTTTTTGAGGATGTCGAGGTTCTCTTTGCATCTGTCTTTTGTTACACTGCCCACAGCAATTGTACCGGCATACTTTTGTACCTGTAATGCTTTGTGTGGAGCATCGTCATCTTCAGAGTCGTTGAAGTAGTCAATGCCGCATTGCAGAATTTCATTGGCAAGTTCATCGGCAAGGACTTGATATTGCAAAGTATCAAGTACACCCTTAAGTTTAGGCAGGTCGATTTTAACGGCTGCCATCAGTTTCTTTCCGGCATTAAGCCGTGCATTGCTACCCTTGCCTCTTGAAGCTCTTGCGGTTTCAAGTGCTTTCTTAAGATTGTCAACAATGGGCTTGCTTGTTCGACTATTGATGATTTCTAACCAATCTGAATCGGTTAGCGACGATTTGATTGAAGACAAGTCAACTCCTGAGGTAAGTAAACAATCTACAAACTGACTAATCAAGGTTCTCTTGTCTAGTGATGATTGTTGGTCAATAGCATTCACAAACTCTGTTGAGAATTGGGAATACATGCTGACAGCAGTTTGTAATGCATCTTGATGTGCCCCTTTGATTAAATAACAAACAACGAGGTTCTGCAATGAAGAGGCTGTAACTTTCTTTTTAAAAGTCTCTACAGCACCATCAAAATCACCCTTAAATAAGTGGTTGAATGCAATGTCGTCAATCGGAGTTGATTTGATGAACCAAAATTGAGCATACTTCACCTTGTCATCAGGCAAGGCGATTTGAGATTTGGCGGTTGCGACAATCGCCTCGTTTCTCTCGACTGAAGGTAAGATTGATGGCAAATCTAAAGGATAGCTTACTGCTCTCCCGACTTTAAGAAAAGCCTTCATCTTTCCCTCATTGGCAACAATGTCTTTTGTTGCCGAGTTGGAGAACACTCCTAGAATCCTGAAAGGATTATCTTGAATTTCTTTTATCATTTATAAGATTTTTAAATGTTTTAGCAAAATTGTTATGGTTGTGACGTGATGAATTTTGTCATTATAGTAAAAGTACATTTTCATCGATGTGTTAGTTGTCTCTGTTTTAACCAAATACATTTGTTCGTTTTTGAGATGATATAGTCAGTTTTTCGAGTATAAAATGGACACATAGCTAGATATTGCATATGAATTATTCAGAATTAATTACCAGGCTCCTGAAGTTGGTCTAAATTGATAAAAAGAAAAGCGAGGAGCCTGTATTGTGCTCGTCCCGCTTCTAATGGCCCTAGGAATTGCCGTCATCGCCTGAACAAGCAACTAGACCCCACGCCGATATGTAAAGCCACCCACATGCCGCCCACTGGCGGCGTGAGGTGGATGCTTACACATCCGTGAGCATCTATTGTTGCATTTGTTCTGATGGCGATGGTTAAGAATTTCCTAGGTTCTTAGAAGCCAAAGAACAAAGCGTCAATAAACGCTTTTCTGTTATGTTTTGCGATTCGAGTTTTAGGACAGAAGAACAAAAGGACAATAAGTCATCTAATCGTATGCATCTAGCACTTATGTTCTTAAGTCTATTGATTACATGCGTGCACAAGTCTCATGTACTTATGTTCTTCTGTCTTGTTACCGAATCGTCTGCAAAGATAACAAATAGTTTTCAATTTTCACTCATCACCCACTACTTTTTTGCAATATTATCTATACAGGTTATATGAAAAGAGTACTCCCATTCACCATGCGCAGCGAAAGGAAGTGCTCTATAATTATTTGAAACAATTTATTTGTCATCATAATGGCCAAAAGCCGAAAGCACGAGTACAAGAACTTCAGAGTCGAAGATTCGATAGACTAGCCTATGCTTCTTGGAGATACGTCGGCTCCATCGTCCCTCGGGCATTCCCCTCAAAGGCTCAGGATGGCCCGTGCCAGTCTTGGGATGCTCTGCAAGTTCGTTGAGGAATCCCAGAAATTTTTGATATGCTTTTGGCTCATCACGTTCCAGTCGGTCGGCATCGGCCAGTGCCTGTTCTGTAAAATTGACAGTGTAACTCATCGGCCGATGCGTTTGCGGAAGTCACTGAAACTCTCTCCGGGCAGCATGGCATACGTCCTGCCCTGACGATAATCCTCCTCGCCTTGCTCTAGTTTGGCCAGAAATTCCTCTTTGGTCATAACGGTGGGGTCCGCTTGCTTCGTTAAGGCAAGTTTCTTGAGGTATTTAGCGGCACGAGCCAAAAGTTGCTCATCTTCGGCTATCACCCCCATGGCGCGGTATATCTCTGCGTTCAATTGTACAGCAGTCATAACTTAATACTCTTAATGATTAACGATCATTGTTTGTGCTTATTCAGAGCAAAGCATTTTCTTGATTATTGTGCAAAGGTAACAAATAGTTTTCACTTTTCACTCATCACCCACCACTTTTTTCAAATAATTCGATACTGGTTGTATAAAAAAGAACTCCCATTCACCACTCAAAGCGAATTGTCCTTATGTTCTTTTGTCTGAAAAAAACGATAATTGCGCCCATTCGGTTGCGAGCTAAAGGTTCGATAATTCGTGATAATAAAACTCTTGATGTTCTTCTGTCTAGAAGATAAAGAAAAGAGCAGATGCCCCATGGCGGGATCATCTGCTCTTCTAGTCAAATCAGGGACGATTAGCAACCCAGGCGCTTCTCGAGGTTGGCGCGGATAGCCTTGATGAAGTCGCTGCTGTTCACGGCGTGGGCGTCGACGCCCTCCATCAGGTTCACCAGGTCCTTGGTCACGGTGCCCGAGTTCAGCGTGTCGAAGCAAGCGCCCTCCAGCTGGTCGCCGAAGTTCATCAGCTCCTTGATGCCGTCCTTCTCACCGCGCTTGCGCAGAGCACCGCTCCATGCAAAGATGGTGGCGATGGGGTTGGTCGAGGTCTCCTCGCCGGCCAGATACTTGTAGTAGTGGCGGGTCACGGTGCCGTGAGCTGCCTCATACTCGTAGTTGCCGTCGGGACTGACCAGCACGCTGGTCATCATGGCGAGCGAACCGAAAGCGGTCGAAACCATGTCGCTCATCACGTCGCCGTCGTAGTTCTTGCAAGCCCAGATGTAGCCGCCCTTGCTGCGGATCACGCGAGCCACGGCGTCGTCAATCAGGGTGTAGAAGTACTCCAGGCCCAGCTTCTCAAACTGCTCCTTGTACTCCTGCTCATAGACCTCCTCAAAGATGATGCGGAACTGAGCGTCATACTTCTTCGAGATGGTGTCCTTGGTCGAGAACCACAGATCCTGCTTGGTGTCGATAGCGAACTTGAAGCAGCTGTGAGCAAACGAGCGGATCGACTTGTCCAGGTTGTGCATGCCTTGCAGCACACCAGCACCCTTGAAGTTGTGGATCACAACCTCCTCGTGCTTGCCACTCTCGCCGTCAAAGACCAGCTTGGCCACACCGGGCTCGTCGGCACGCAGCTCGACGCTCTTGTACACGTCACCGTAGGCGTGACGAGCGATGGTGATGGGCTTCTCCCAGTTGCGAACAGCGGGCTTGATGCTGGGCAGAGTGATCGGAGCGCGGAACACGGTGCCGTCCAGAATCGAACGGATGGTGCCGTTGGGGCTCTTCCACATCTCGTGCAGCTTGTACTCGTCCATGCGCTTCAGGTTGGGAGTGATGGTGGCGCACTTCACAGCCACACCATACTTCTTGGTAGCCTCAGCAGCCTCGACAGTGATCTTGTCACCGGTCTCGTCGCGCTTGGGCAGGCCCAGGTCGTAGTACTCGCTCTTGAGGTCAACAAACGGGAGGATGAGTTCGTCCTTGATCATCTTCCACAGAATGCGGGTCATCTCGTCACCGTCCATCTCCACCAGGGGAGTGGTCATTTTGATTTTCTCCATTGTTATGATTTGATTGGGTTATGTGGGTGGCGATTTTGTCGCCACCCGGTTTTAAAGGTTTATTACTTGTTCTGAGCTGCGTAGTAGTTCATCAGGCAACCGTCGGCCAGAATCTGGCGCTCGTCGGCGGTCAGGTTCTGGAAGTACAGGTGGATGTCCTTCACGCCGTCGGCGGTGATGACCTTGGCGTCGATCTCCTCCTTGCCACCCAGGATAGCCTCGCGGATGCCGGGGATGAACACAAAGTCACCGGGCACATAGTTGAACTCGGTCTCCTTGGCGATGGTGAACGGAACGATACCCCAGTTGATGCAGTTGCTGCGATAGCGCTTGGTGGCGTACTCATAGCAGATGTTGGCGTCGCCGCCCAGCACCTTCTGGCACGATGCGGCCTGCTCGCGGGCCGAGCCGTCGCCGGGACGGTTGGCAAACACGCACGAGCCGAACGAGGTATCCTCGGCCTTGGCACCGACCTTGGCCAGTGCGTCAAGCACGTGCTGCGGGCACTTGCCGGCACGACGCTCGAGGTCCTCGGCCTGGATGCGCTTGCTGATGCCAACGTACTCTGGCACGCGGCGCGACAGAGCGAACTCAGACAGCTTCAGCGGGTTCGAGCGGTAGCTCGAGGTCTCGCCCGAAGGAATCAGCTCGTCGGTGGTGGTCACGGGATCGTGGATAACGGCTGCCAACTCGAGCAGCATGTTGTCCTGCATAGCATACATCTTGGGCCAATCCTTGATGTTGGGACCATACTTCAGCTCCTGCTCGGGCTCCTCCTTGCCAAAGCCGTAGTATACGCGGCGGTCATAGATGCGAGCATCGAACTCGTAGGGCTTGTGGTTGTCCTCGTAGTCGACATCGGTTGCAGCGGTGATGACACCACCATTGGCAGCTGTTGCGGCAATCGAGCGGGCATCCATCAGAGCAACCAGCGAGATCTGACCCTGGCCGGGCTTCGAACCCTCGCGGTTGGGGAAGTTACGGGTTGTGTGGCGAATCGACAGACCGTTGTTCGCCGGCACGTCGCCTGCACCGAAGCAAGGACCGCAGAAGGCGGGCTTGATCACGCAACCGGTCTCAAGCAGCTCCTCGACGATGCCACTGCGAGTGGCAGCCATGAACACAGGCACTGACTGCGGATAGGCCGACATGGTGAAGTAGTCGTTGCCGATGCTGGCGTCCTTCATGATCGAGGCAGCGGCGCTCAGGTTGTCGTACGTACCGCCCGAGCAGCCGGCGATGATACCCTGGTCGGCCATCACCTTGCCATTGACCACCTTGTCGACGAGGTCGACCTGCACCTTGTCGCCGAAGCGCTTGCGGGTGTCCTCCTCAACGGCCTTGAGAATCTCGACCGGGTTGGCCTGCAACTCGTGGATGGTGAAGGCGTTGCTGGGGTGGAAGGGCAGGGCGATCATCGACTCCTGAGTGCTCAGGTCGATGCGAATCATGGCGTCGTAGTAGGCGACCTTGCCGGGCTTCAGCTCCTTGTAGTCCTGAGGACGGCGATGAATCTCATAGTGGTGCTTCACCTCGTCGTCAGTGATCCAGATCGAGCTCAAGCAGGTGGTCTCGGTGGTCATGATGTCGATGCCGTTGCGGAAGTCGATGGGCAGGCTCTTAACGCCAGGACCAGCAAACTCCAGAACTTTATTCTTGACAAAGCCCGACTCAAACGTAGCCTTAACAAGCGAGATAGCCACATCGTGCGGACCGACGCCCTTGCGCGGTGCACCTTCCAGCCAGACGAGCACAACCTCAGGAGCGTTGATGTCCCAGGTGTTGCGCAGCAGCTGCTTCACTAGCTCGCCACCGCCTTCGCCGACACCCATGTTGCCCAGTGAGCCATAGCGGGTGTGGCTGTCGCTACCCAGAATCATGTTGCCGCACTTCACCATCTCCTCGCGGGCAAACTGGTGAATCACAGCCTGGTTGGCCGGAACATAGATGCCGCCATACTTCTTGGCTGCCGACAGTCCGAACACATGGTCATCCTCGTTGATGGTGCCACCCACGGCGCACAGCGAGTTGTGGCAGTTGGTCATGGCGTAGGGCAGGGGGAACTTCTCCAGGCCACTGGCACGAGCTGTCTGGATGATGCCCACGTATGTGATGTCGTGCGACATCATCGCGTCGAAGCGGATGCGCATCTTCTTGCCCTTGCTGCCGTCCACGTCGTGGCTGCGCAGGATGCCGTAAGTGATAGTGTTCTCGCGAGCCTCGTCAGCGCTGGGCATGCCCGTTGCGTCCATGCGAACCTCGGTTCCGTCGAGTAGATAAACTCCTTGTTTGATAAGTTCTACCATAATAAAGTTTTTAAGTAATAAGGGATTATTTTGTTATTAGTTGTTTTCTCAGTTTATTATCGAGTCGATGAAGATGGTGAGCGACAACATGTCGGCCGCTCCGCCAGGCGATATATTGCGCGCCACAAAGCTGCGGTTCATTGCCTCAAGCCCCTCGATGCTGAAATGCCTCAGCAGCTCCTGCGCCTCGGCTTTGACACCCTGGGCCATCTCATAGCCCACGCGGTGAATCACGTTGGTGTCATCCAGTTTGCTCATAATCAGGAGCAAAGTCTTGTGGTCGCGATAGGGGTCACCAATCAGGCTCATGTGATAGGGCAGCCACTCGTTGAACAACTGATGATAGCCGTGACGAGCCATCGACAAGGCCCCGTCGACATGATGAACCGATACTGCCTGGCTGCCATGTGAGCCGTTGCTGACTTCCACAATACTGTGCGCCAGCTTCATGATGTTCTGACGCAAGGCGTGGGGCTTGAAAGCATGCTCTTTGTGCCATGTGTGGCTCGCGGCCACAAGTGTGAGACCCATCGCGAACAATGCGCCACGATGTGTGTTCACGCCGTGAGTGGCGCTGAGCATCTTGCGCTCGCTCACCACGCCCAGGTGTTGCAGATATTCGCCGGGGGGCAACAAGCGGCTGTCGCCCAGCAGAGCCAGCTGGTCGAACGCTGGACGCAGGGCCTCGATGCTGCTCTGCATCAGGGGCAGGTCCATGTCGCTGTGCGAGCCGTTGTCATGCTGGTCGACCAGGCCTGGCTTGGGGGTGGTCAGCAGCTCTTCCTCTAGAGCCTGGCGAGCAAGCTCGCTCAACAGATAGGGCAGCGTGCTGTTTGGAACCATGGGTAGCGCTTGCGACAACATGCCGTTGTGCAGCAAGCTGCGCACCTGCGAGGCGCTCACTACCTGTCCATCCTGCGTCACACGGGGCATCACCACCACCTCGATGCCATGCAGCGGCAGTTGCTGCTGCATCAACTCGACATAGCGGGCGGTCAACGCATCGGTTGGCTCGCTGCCGACAAAACGCACTGTCGCACCCAGTGCGGGTGCCAGATGACGTGCACACAGGTCCAGGTCAAGCAGCATCTGCATGTCGCTGGCCGAGCTAAGCTCTTTCAGGAAATAGGTCGGAAAAGTGGTGGCCGAGATGGCATAGTCGCTGCCCTCGCACACCACCGTGTCCTGCACATGGCTGCAACCGGCTTGAACCATTGCCAGGCGGCTGGCGTAGCTGAATCGCGAGCAATCTTCCTTGACAACGATGACATAGAGCGTGTCGACCATTGATGACGCATATTCGACCAGAGCCAGATGGCCTTGGGTGAACGGGTTGGCGTTCATCACGATCATGCCGTTTTTGCCCGGACGGTGCAACCCTTTGAGATAGTTGCAATAGTCTGTCAAGCCACCGACAGCATTCTCCATCAGGATGGCTTGTGGCGACTGGGCCAGCAAGTGGAACCCCAAGCTCTCAAAGATACTGCGGTTGCCGGGCTTGGTGAAAACTCGCACTTGCTGATGGCCGCGCTCGCGGGCCGTGCTCAGCAGATGCGACAGCAGTGACTGCAACATGCCCGTGCCGCGCAGCTCATCGCTCACAGCCACACACTTGATCACGTTGTCCTGCAGTCCACCACCGGCCAGTATCTCCTCGTCATCGACACGCGTTACTATTGCATAGTAGTCCAGCGGGTCTAGGCGCAGCCCGTTGGCCGCCAAGAACCGCTCGACGCGCTGCCGACTGCTCGACAGGGTCAATGGTAGGGTGCGTATTTGGAATTCACCGTACATATTCATCTATCATCTGGGCGATGCGTGCATGCAACTCGTCCTGGCTGTGCGTGTGGTTGCGCATGCACCAACGCGACTCGTGCTCGCAAAGCAGGCAACGACGCGGGGCATGGCCCACCTGAGCGCGGTTCAGAGGGGTGCCGTCGGCTGCCATCACGTCGATGTCAAACAGACGACCCAAGGGATGCTCATCCTCAATCTGGCAAGCCAGTTCCTTGGCTTTCAATGGTTCCAGATCGACAACCAGATAAGCCTCATAGCCTGTCACCAGGTCGCGCACCTCGATGTCAAGCAGGTGTTGTCTAAAACACTCTAACACTGCCGTGAGGGCAGCGTTAGCGACAATAAGAGAATGAAGATTACGCTTGACGGCTCCCGGCATGATTACCGTGAGGCACACCAGCCCATGGCCAGGGTGGGCACTCATGAGCGCCATCTGCTTGGCTTGCCGGCTCTCACGGCTGGCCAGAAGCATGTCGAGCGTAATCTCCATGTATCGTTTGTTGGGTGGGTGGCGCGACTGGGCGCGCCACCGTCACAAATTGTCAGTCAACAATGTTTTTGATAACATCCATCACACTGCCGTCGCGGTTCATCACGATGCCAACAACCTTGTCGCCGAAGGGCAGCGGTGCGGCCTCGCCGATGATGCTCTTGGCGCGGTCTTTCAGTGCGCTGATCTCGACCACGTTCAGGCCGGCAGCCACCAGACGCTCCTTGATCTCGGGACGGCGGGGATTGACAGCGATGCCATACTCGGTGACAACAACATCGACCGACGAACCCGGTGTGATGTGGGTCGTCACCTCGTCGACAACGCACGGAATGCGGCCACGCAGCAGCGGGCAAACGATGATTGACAGAGCCGAGTCGCCGGCGGTGTCGGGATGGCCACCGATGGCGCCGCGGATGATGCCGTCGCTGCCCACCAGCACGTTGACATTGAAGTTGACGTCAACCTCAAGAGCCGACAAAATCACAATGTCAAGGCTGTGAGTGGCCGAACCGGGCTCGTCAAAGCTGGCGTACTCGTTGGCGCTGACCTCCTGGTGCATCGGGTCGCTCTTGAGCGACTCGGCGGCAACCTTGTCAAACGACTGGACGTCAATCAGGCGGTCAATCAGACCCTCCTCGTGCATCTTGACCATGTGTGCGGTGATGCCACCCAGAGCAAAGCTAGCCTTGATGCCCTGGTCAATCATGCTCTGGCGGATATACTTGACAGCAGCCAGCGAAGCACCGCCCGAGCCGGTCTGGATCGAGAAGCCCTCCTTGAAGTAGCCACTGTTGATAATCACCTTTGCGGCCTGCTTGGCGAGCAGGATGTCGCGCGGGTTCTTGGTGTCGCGGATGGCACCCGACGAAATCTTCGACGAGTCGCCCACCGAGTCGACAACGACAACGCTCTCGACGTTGCGCTCGCTGATCGAGTAGGGAGTGTTGGGATAGGCCACCAGGTCGTCGGTCAGGATAATCACGTGCTTGGCATACTGTGCGTCGGGCAGGGCGTAACCCAGCGAGCCGCAGATTGACTTGGCGTTCTCCGAACGGCTGTAGCCGCAGGCGTTGCCCATCGGGTCGGCGCTCGAGGCACCCAGGAAGGCCACGTCAATCTTCAGGTCGCCATTGGCGATGGCGCTGCCGCGGCCACCGTGCGAGCGGAAGATGACAGGCTCGTCCATCAGGCCGTGCGAAATCTCCTTGGCCAGATTGCCACGCAGACCCGAGGTCGAAATCTTGGTGATGACACCTGCCTTGATGTGCTCAATCAGGGGCTCGTGAACGTCAATCAAGCTAGATGAGGCCAGATGCAGGTTTTTGAAACCCATCTCGGCCAGCTTGGCAACAACCATGTTGATGACCTTGTCGCCACCACGGAAGTGGTGGTGGAACGAGATGGTCATGCCGTCCTTCAAACCGCTCTTGCGGATGGCGTCCTCCAGTGTCGTGACCTTGGCACCCTGCTGGGTAAGCTCGGTGCGGGCCGTGGTATTCTTGTCGGCGGTACCCTTGAAGGTATCCTTGCCCATGCGGGCGGCAGCCTCGCTGATCAGGGCTGCTCTATCTTTGATGCTGTTCATGATTAAATGTCCTCCTTTTTGATGATGCCCGACGCGATGGCCAGGTCGATGGTACGTTGTGCTCTGATCACTACGGGGCGGTCAACCATCTTGCCGTTGACGGCGATGACACCGCTGCCGCGCTTCTCGGCCTCCTTGATGGCGGCCAGGATGGTGAGCGACTTCTGGATCTCTTTCTCCTTCGGGGCAAACACCTCGTTCACCACTTCAATCTGTCGAGGATTAATAATCGACTTGCCATCAAAGCCAAGGCTCTTGATCAGCTCGACCTCCTTGCGGAACGTCTCCATGTCGTTCAGGTTGCTGTAGACGGTGTCAAGAGCGTCAATGCCGGCAGCACGAGCGGCAACAACGATGGTCTGGCGGGCCAGCAACAGCTCCATGCCTTCGGGAGTGCGCTGTGTCTTCAGGTTGGCACTGTAGTCCTCGGCGCCCAGGGCGATACCCATCATGCGCTTAGACGCGGTGGCAATGTCGTATGCGTTGATCACGCCCAGTGTGCTCTCGATGGCGGCCATGATTTGCGTGCGACCCACGCAGCCCAGCTCAGTCTCCACCTTCACAATCTCGGCCTCAAGCTCACGAATCTCGTCGGCGGTCTCGGTCTTCGGCATGCGAATCACGTGTACACCGGCCTTGACCACTGCCTCAACGTCTTTCTTGCCGTATGGCGTGTTCAGCGGGTTGACGCGAACAACCATCTCGGTGTTGCCATAGTCGATGGTCTTCAGCGCATTGTGCACCAGCAAGCGGGCGGCATCCTTCTCTGCCATTGTCACCGAGTCCTCGAGGTCGAGCATGATCGAGTCGGGACCATAGATAAACGCGTCTGCCATCATCGCCGGGTTGTTGCCCGGGACGAACATCATTGTTCTTCTTAAGCGTTGCATATCTTTTCTAACAGGATTTAATAATCTCGGCTGCACTCAGCAATTTTCAAGCAAGCTTGCCATTGCTCTCGTTTGCGCGAGATTTTTGGTTGTTAATGTTTCTAAGGTTCTCGCGATTAGTCGGCCCAGACATCCTTGCCGGTGGCGCGAACTGCGGCGGCTGTCACGCGAGCACGGATGGTGCAGTCCAGAGCACCCTTGTCGGTGGCTTTGACGCTTGCATCGTTGATGCCAAGACCTGTCAGGGTCTCTGTAATCACTTTCTTGATTTGTTCGCCGAACTGGTAAGCAACGGTGCTGTCCAGCTCAATCTGCAGGCCTGCCTGCTCGGCAGGAGCAATCTGGATTAAGATGTCGCCAGACTCGAGAGTGCCGGCAAATGCATTCTTGATTTCCATAAAATGTTTTTAAATGTTGGTTTATAACAGTATTTTCAGTTAGGTCGGGCTCGTTAAGCTGACTTTAACAACTGAGGCAGTAACGATTTTGAGGCTGCGCTGCAATTCTGTTGCCAGACAACAAGCATGCTTAAAACGAAGTTTTAATTTCAGGTCAAAAGTAGACATAATTTTTCATGTGGCAAAATGCGATTACTAAATTTTATGAACCATAAGGTGGAATCGCGCTGCATTTCGGAGTTTCATAAATTTGACCATCGCTTGACTATTTGTGCAAACTAAAACTTTTTTGCCTTTATTTTGGCTAAAATGTCACTTTTGTTTCAAACCATGCGCTAAAAAACAAGGGCTGCCACAACATGTTTTGTAGCAACCCTTTTAACTATATTTAGCGAATTAACGCAATGTTTAAACTTTCAGCGGGTGTCAAGATGGGAGTCGGCTGGCTCGAACAAACGACTTTTTCGAGCTGACGAGCATCTGATGTCGCACGGATATGTGTTTTCAACAGACTAATCCAGCTGATGACCCTCGACGATGGCTTCGGTGTCGCGGGCAATCATATACTCCTCGTCGGTCAGCACTACAACCACCTTGACGCGGCTGTCGGGGGTACTGATCACACCCTCCTTGCCCAGACGTGTCTCCTGGTTCAGCTGCGGGTCAATCTTCACGCCCAGGTACTCGAGGTTTTTGCACACCACCTCGCGGACTTCGGCCTGGTTTTCGCCAACGCCGCCTGTAAAGGCGATGATGTCCACACCGTTCATCGCTGCGGCGTAAGCACCCACATACTTCAGGATGCGGTATTCATACATGTCCAGGGCCAGACGGGCCTTGTCGCTTCCGTCGTCGATGGCCTGACCTATCTCGCGCATGTCGCTCGAAATGCCGGTCACACCCGACAGACCGCTCTTCTTGTTGATGATCTGCGTCATCTCATAGGCGTCATAGTGGTGCTTCTCCATCAAGAACAGCAGTGCACCGGGGTCGATGTCGCCCACGCGGGTGCCCATCATCAGACCCTCGACAGGGGTCATGCCCATGCTGGTGTCGACGCTCTTGCCGTCGAGCACGGCTGTGATGCTGCCGCCGTTGCCCACATGGCAGGTGATGATCTTCTTGCCGGCGGGAGTGGTGTCAAGCATCTCGCACACGCGGCGCGACACGAAGCGGTGGCTCGTGCCGTGGAAGCCGTAGCGGCGCACATGATCCTCGGTATAGAATTTCTCGGGCAGGGCATACATGTAGGCCTTGGCTGGCATGGTCTGGTGGAATGCCGTGTCAAACACTGCCACCTGGGGCACATTGGGCAGCACTTGCTCGATGGCCTCGATGCCCATCATGTTCACCGGGTTGTGCAGCGGAGCGATGGCATAGCACTCCTTGATGATGGCCTTGACTTCGTCGTTGATGCGGACGCTCTGGCTGAAACGCTCGCCGCCATGCACCACGCGGTGTCCCACGGCATCAATCTCGTCAAAGCTCTTGATGCAGCCATAATCGGCGTTGGTCAGCACATCCAGAATCGCCTTGATGGCACCGGTGTGGTCAGTGATGTCCAGGTCAATCACCTTCTTGCTGCCGTCATCAAACTTCAGCTTGATGAATGCTCCAGGCAGACCAATCTTCTCAACGCCGCCCTCGGCCAGTGTTTTGTTGGCCTTGATCTCAATCAGTTTGTATTTCACCGAACTGCTGCCGCAGTTCAATACCAATATGTTCATTGTTGTTTTGATTTTATTTGCTAGTAAATGAGCGTTCGATTATTCGAACTTTCGAGCAGTCGAGTGTTTGAGCGAAACTCTATCCTTTCTTGGCGATGGCCTGGTTGCAGGTCAGCAGGATGGTCTTGTACACGTCCTCCTCGTTGCAGCCGCGCGACAGGTCGTTGACCGGCGCGGCAAGGCCTTGCAGCACGGGACCCACGGCGGTGGCACCGGCCAGGCGCTGCACCAGCTTGTAGGCGATGTTGCCCACTCCCAGGTCCGGGAACACAAGCACATTGGCTTTGCCGGCAATCTCGCTGCCGGGGGCCTTGCTAGCGCCCACGCTGGGCACCAGGGCGGCGTCGGCTTGCAGCTCACCGTCAATCTTCATCGCAGGGTTCATCTCCTTGGCTAAGCGAGTGGCCTCAACCACTTTCGTCACGTTGTCATGGCTGGCACTTCCCTTGGTCGAGAAACTCAGCATGGCCACCTTCGGGTCGATGCCGGCAAGGTCGCGGGCGGTCTTCTCGGTCGATACGGCTATCTGGGCCAGTTCCTCAGCATTGGGATTGGGCAACACGGCGCAGTCGCCAAACACCATGATGCCACGCTCGCCGTAGGGCGAGCCATCGGGCAACAGCATGATGAACGCACCGCTCACCACCTTGATGCCGGGAGCGGTCTTCAGCACCTGGAATGCCGCACGCAACACATTGCCTGTCGTGTTCTGAGCACCAGCCACTTGGCCATCGGCATCACCGTTCTTGATCAGCAGGCAGCCCAGATACAGCGGGTCTTTCACCTTCTTGCGGGCATCCTCCAGCGTCACACCCTTGGCCTTGCGCAGCTCGTAGAACAGCTGGGCGTATGGCTCCATGGCCTCGGTGTCATCGGGGTTGAAGAATGTGGCGCGGCCGATGTTGGTCAGCTCCAGCTCACTGGCTTTTGACAGAATCTCGTCACGATTGCCGATCAGGTAGACTTGTGCGATGCCTTCGGCAATGATACGGTCGGCGGCACGCAAAGTGCGCGGCTCCAGGCTCTCGGGCAGGACGATGCGCTGCGGGCATGCCACTGCCTTCGACTTCAATTGTTCAAATAGGGGTTCCATGTCGTTTTTTAATGGTTTGTTATGGTGGGTTCTATAAATTGCTCGAGTCAGATTGTTTTAGATTTTTGAGCAGGTTTCGATTCAATCTGGATGAGACAGTAGCGGGCTACGGCTCAGACAGTTGAGGCGAAAGATGACAAAAAGAAAAACAAGATGGCCGAAACAACATCATTACATTTTTGGAATTTATAGAACCCACCTTTAGTTTCTATCCGCAAAGGTACGACTAATTTCTCACCCACACCCCAACTCTACTATTAAATTTGTTAAAAAAACAAGAAATATGAAGCAAGAAGCAAGATGCAAGAGGAAGGAAGGTCGAGCCTGTCAGCGTATTCCGAGACGAGTCTCGGACACTGAAGCACCTCAGTTCATCCGGCATCAGTCGAGCACCACAAACGCTGCCCAGTCACGAGGGTCGGGATGGTCACGACGCACCTCGCGCTGGGCCTCACGCATCGCCTCGTGGGGCGTCCTGCCCGACATCAGGTGGTCATAGAATCGTGTCATCAGCAACGCCGTCACGTCATCGCGCACCTTCCACAGGCTCATCACGATGGTCTGAGCACCGGCCAACTTGAATGCCCGCTGCAGCCCCATCACGCCCTCATAGTCGGTCATGTCGCCCAAGCCTGTCTCGCATGCGCTCAGCACCACCAGACGGCAGCCACTCAGGTCCAGCGCCGCAATCTCATCACCTGTCAAGATGCCGTCGTCCTGTCCCGCGGTCACCTCGCCTGTGGTCCAAGCACGGTTGGCCCCCGCCATCAGCAGCCCACACCGCTCCATCGCCGTGCTCTCATGAAATTGCTTTACGCCCAATGCCTTGATAGCACCGCGGTACTCTGCCTGTTTGTCGCTGCGGATATAGAATCCGTGGGTGACTATGTGAAGCAGCTCCGGGCACTTTTTGTCCAGTCGTTTGATGTTGCTCTCGGTGGCAGCCACACCGCCTAGCGTTTGCGTTTTGGTGTGTTTTTTCTTTAGGTGTTGTTCGATGCTGGTGATTTCGGCTTGGCTGTTGTCCAGTGGTGCCACATTGCCGCGCAGCGCGTCGCGGTTGTTGCCGTTGCCAGGCTTGCCGCCGTATGCGATGTCACCCACCAGCAGGGCTGTCTTGGGGCGTTTCCACCGCTTCAAATAACTCAACACACCGGCTCCCGTTGTTGATAGCAGTTGCAGGTCGTAGTGGTCGCACAGGTGGCCGCCTCGCCCGTCGCGCAACGCACCCAGTGGGATGGCGCTCAACGGACCCGACGGGGCATAGTAGATGCGGCTGATGCCCTGCAGGTGGGCCTCGATGGGTGCCCATAGCGCTTGGTAGGTTTGCTGCTGCACGGTGGCAGCGTCGGTGCTGTTTTGCAAGATTTGCAGCATTTCTTTCTCGCCGCTCAACGGCACGATTGTGGGGTGTCCGTCATAGCGCAGCACGATGGCGGCATAACTCTTGTCGCTGTGATAACGCCCATGGCTGATGACATAGCCCGACACAAACTCGATGGCCGCCTCGCCCGGACGCAAGTCTCGCTGCACCGATTCCCATCTGTTGGCCTGACGCAGCAGATAGGCTATTGTCTGCTCTTTGTGCAGGCTGTCGGGTGTCATGTCATAGTACTTCTGCCAGTGGTTCATACGGCGGGTCAGAGCGCGGGAGAACAACGAAGCGTCGTAAGCCAGATTTTGCAGGGGCTGGTCTTGGCGGTACTTGATGCACAGGTGGTGCAGGAAGTTGAAGTTGGCACCGCTGCGCAGGGCATAGCCTGTGTAGCGGTCTTGAGGCAGCAGTCCGAACTGATAGGCGGCATCTTGCGTGAGCATGAAGTAGTAGGCCCTGCACATGTCGTCCAGGTCGCCAGGATGGGTGTCCTGAGCATCAACCAGCTCAAGCTGGTAGGCAAGCAACAGTTGCCACATGTGGCTGTCCTCGTAGGTCGCACCGGTGCTCGACGGACGAGCACCCTTGTCCAGCGCCATGTTCAGCAGCTCTTGCGCACCGGCATAGTCGCCGCTGTTGAAGGTGATCTCCTCGGCCTGAAGCAGCAACGGAATGGTGTATTTGTCGGCCAAATCGGTGTGGCCGTTCGACGAGAGTACCTCCAGCACATTGAGAGCCTCGAGTATCACATTCAGTGCTTCGCGATAGTCAGCATCGGTGGCCTCGGGCACACTGCCCCAGATGCGGGCCAGTTGCAGCTCATAGTCGATGCTCTTGTCGATGTCGGTCATGTCGTGGATGATGTCCAGGCACTGTCGCAACATCGGCACTGTCTGGTTGCGATCGGTCATTAACTGTGCTTGGCACAACAATGCCTCGGCATAGAGCGGGTGACGGCTCAGACCGGCTTTGTCCAGCTCGCGCCGAGCCTCAGTAGCGCAGTGCAATGCCATCTCCACGTTGATGTCGCGGATGTAGGCTTGGCATTGGGTCATCAGCCGCTCGACCCGTGTCACCACGACTGGGTCGCTTTGCGCAAGGCCCAGCAGCATCGTGGTCATCAATATCAAGGTGATTACAACACGTCTCATTGGTCACAGTTTCATTGGTTGGCAGGTCGGCGTACTGCGAGATACTGTCTCACAATGCTCTCCTCACCCCTCATTCCTCATCCCTCATTCCTCATCCCTCACCCCTCATTCCTCACCCCTCACCCCTCATTCCTCAAACAGGTGGGGCTGCTGGTAGCGGGTCATGTACAGGCTCTTGTAGGTTACCAGCCAGTGGCCCAGCTCGCGCAGGTCCAGACGGCCGCCGCGCCGCAGGCCGTGCCACAGCATGTAGCTCAGTGTGCCGTAGCTTTTGCGTCCACGGCGGGTGGTCACCACGGTCTCATAGTTGCACTGGTCGGGCTGGCAAGCACCCACGGCCACCACGCGCGAGTAGCCCTGGCCCCGCGTCTTGGCCTCGAAGTGCAGACCGCCGCTGCGGCCGCGCCGCACGTAGGGGGGCTTCTTGCAGAACACATCGCCCACTCCCCGGCGGGTGCCCACCAGCGTGTCGCTCACCACATCGTCGCCACTGTCGCGATAGGCATCGCCGCTGTGGCAAGCATCCACCGTGAGCAGCAGCATACCTTTGGCACCCAGCCGCTTGCGTATCGCCACCAGGTGGGTGTTCAGTTCATCGTCTAGCAGGTGGTTCTGACCGTGGTAGTGCTTGCTGTATCGGCGTTGCGCGTCGTAGGGGATGATGGCTTCGTCCAGGCCGTCGGGTTCATCACCGTTCAGGTCCTCAACTTGCTGTCCATGGCACGAGAAGTGCACCAGCACGGTGTCGCCGGCATGGCACTGACGCGTCAACTGTTGCAAAGCGGTCACAATGCCGCGGTGGGTGGCCTTAGCGTCGGTCAGGGTTGCCACTACAAAGCCGCGACGTTGCAGCGCGGGCTTGAGCAACTCCACATCATTGATCGAGCACAGCCGCTCCCAGCCCGAGCCGGCAGGGTAGTTGCCCACACCCACCAGCAACGCGCGGTCAGTGCCCTGGCTCACCAGCGCACAGACCGCAACCATTATTACTATCAGCCAATTTCTCATCATTCACCGCAAGCGTTCTTCGCTACCAGTTGTCTATGCCGCACCCACGGTGAGGCCTCAGTCAGTAATCGTCTTCAGCAGCCCCTCAATCTCCTCGTCGCCCTCATAGCGCTGGCTCAGCGCAGTGAGTGTGTTCACCGCCTGGTCGTGCTCTTTGGCTTTGAGATAGGCCATCGCCAGGGCCACGCCCACCTCCTTGTTGTTGCCTGAGTCCTTGTACAGCGGCTCGAGCAGTTTGATGGCATCTTCGGCATTGCCGTTGCGCATGGCAAACAACGCCTGCTGCATCACCACCTCGACCGAGTCGAGTGGCGGAGCCGCTTGGGCAATGTGCATCGTGTCGGTCAGTTCATCATTTGGCTTATAGAACACCTCATTGTCGCCGCGGGCGGCTCCCATGGCCTTCTCACCGCTCTCGCGCATGGCGATGTAGGTGTCGGTCACCTTACTGTCGGCAAGCTGGTTGTAGCGCGCTGAGTAGAACCAACGGGCACCGAACCACACACCCGTCACCACTGCCGCTGCCGCCAGAATCGTCGGCCACCAGCTTCGCTTCTTAGTCGGCTCGACAGGCCTGGCAGATGCAGCCTCAGGTTCTTTCTGATCGGCACGGGCGGGTAGGGGAGTGTCACTAGCCACCAGAGGCGTAATCCTACCCTCACCAGAGGCTCCAATCCCAAAAGGGCGCTTATCACCTCCATTCTCTGGCGCGACGCAAGCCGCGGCATCAACAAGTTGTTGGCGCCGGCGCTGCAGCAAAGCCTTCAGCTCATCGCGCGTCATGCCACGCATCGCCTCGGTCAACTCGTCGTCAGCCCGTCGGCCATGATGCTGCAGTGCTGCCACTGTCAGCCGGTGCAGCTCAACGTCCTGTCGCAGCCGCTCGTCCTTGGCCATCTTTGCCTCAAATCGCTTGCGCTCGTCGGCACTCATCGTCCCAGACAGATAGGCCTCGATCACTCCGGTCATGTATGTCAAGTCTTTAAACATCTTGTTTCTTTATAATAGCGATTCACACTTGTCAATCTGTCTACTATGCCGCGCTCACGGCGCGGCCACCTAAATCATGAAATATGAATTATAAATCACAAATTATAAATTGTGCATTGTGCATTATGCATTATGCATTGTGCATTAAATCAGTCCCATCTGCTTCAGCCGCGTGTGCACAGCCAGCTTCAGCTTGTTGAAGCACTTCAGTCGTTGCGACTTGGCCGAGTCAGTGTTTGCGTAGCCCAACTCCTGGCAAATCTCCTCCATCGACATCCGCGCATAGTAGAAACTCGGCAGCAGGTCACGGCACTTGCCGGTCAGGCTGCCCATGATGCCGTTCATCACAGCAATCATCCGCTCCCGTTCCTTCTGATCGTCGGTGGTCTCGTCGACCAACGTCTCCAGTGGCGCCATCTCGCTCAACCAGTCAGGGTGCTCGCCATCGTCGTCACCCGCCGACTGCGAAGCTGTGACATACTTGCCCTTCGCCTTGCAATAGGTCATCGTCTGATTCAGCCCGATGCGCATGATGTAGGCGCGCCAGTTGGTGTTCGCCTCGATTTTGCCCCGGTGCAGGTTTTCGTGCACAGCTAGGAACGTCTCCTGATATATGTCCTCGATCTCGTCAAAGAACAGGCCGTTGAACCGCGACTTGATCAGGTTGACAAACGGCTCATGCAGCTCTTCATACCATCGCGACACTATCTCTTCGTAAGTCTCCATATTATAGTAAAGGTGAATGTGGTTTTTATCAGTCTAAACAAAACGGAAAAATCAGCATTTTGTTGCCACAGCCTCGACATTTTTGAAGACCTATTCACTCACATATAATCGAGCCACAACACAGGTAACCCCAAAATTGCAAAACATAGCAACATTTTTGTCTTAGCAAATATCATGCCAACACCATCCACCCACACAACCCTCTCAACAACATTTAGCTCGCGACCGAACGGAAGCAATCAATGCAATCTGATGCAATATCAAGTTAGCAGAACAAATGGGGCACTTGCATGGTCTTCGAGCAAACGACCTCAACGGGGCTTGAGCATCTACAACGCAACTTTTGCTGCAGGCATCAGGCTGGCTGGTGTGCAAGGCAAAAGCACTGGGGTCTGCATGTGACCCATTATAAATTATGTGGGAATTATGAATTATAAATTATGAATTAAAAGAAAGGTTACCTCCCCGCGCATTTGTTATATAGCCACAGACAATGCCCCGTGCAGAGTCAAAAAAACGCCCACAACCTTGGTCAATTACGAAAAATTGACTATCTTTGTGCCGTCACTTCAAGCGAAGTGGCAGACATATCGACAAAGCGTTGCTTTGATCGCCGACTGATGAATCACCACTCATTAAGTAGCAAACGGACGAACAAAACAACGCCCATCGACCAGTCAATCGGGTCGGGGTGCTACTGTGTACCCGTCATCGATATAGACCAAGGTGTGGGCTTGTTTTAGTTTACAATCGTTTGCAGGTTTGTGGTGAACCCATCAGTCATTGTAGCAAAAACTGCCCGCACCCCTTGTTTCAACCCACAAGAGTGCCCGCAACAAAGACTGACAAACCGGCCCACCACTATGACCAACGACCGCATCATCTACTTCACCACCCGCGACGAGCTCCTCAGGCTGCACGCCTCGTGCATCGTCTGCTTTAAGGCCGAGGGTAACTATACCCAGCTCATCTTGCTCAACGGCTCGCGCTACACCGTGTGCCTCAACCTCAGCGCCATGGAGGATGCCCTGGCGCGCCAACTGGGCGACGATGCCCGCCGCTATGCCCGTGTGGGCAAGAGCCATATCATCAACCTCCAGTATGTGCAACACCTGAGTGTTCCCCGCCAACGCATCATCTTGGGAGACGGCACCGGCCAGAACTTCGCCGTCCCCGTCTCGCGCGACGCCATCAAAACCCTCAAGGCCCTCTTCCTCGCCTCCTCCAAACCCAGCATAGCTCATCAAGCCCCCGAAGCCACATCTTAAATAAAGTGGATTCTTGGCAAACAGTCTAAACTGGGACTCTCTGAAATTCTCAACCCTCAATTCATCAAACAATAATGGACTTTATCATTGGACGCGACGCCAACACGTCGCAACTGCGCATCAGCACCGCTGATGGCAAACGCACACAACTGGTGGGGCAGCCAGGCTGTGTGCCCATGAATGTGAGCCGCAAGCACCTGCAGCTCACTGTGAACGCCGACCGTACCTGTGTGGCCCGCAACCTCAACCCAGCCAACGAGACCTGGGTCAACGGCATGGCGGTCATGACCCGGAACATCAACTGGGGCGACCGCGTGGAACTGGGAGCCAGCCGCTTCCTGCTCGACTGGACCGCCATCGAACCGCTGCTGCCCAAAACCATCGACATCACCCCCCTCAAGCGCGTGTGGAGCCAGTACAAGCAGCGCGAGCTGGCCATACGCAAGCGACAGCAGAACAACAACGTGCTGGCCGGTGTGCCTATGGTGTTCACCATTGGCGGTGGCGTAGTCACCAACTTCCTGCCCGACGATCTCAAGAGCTACGGCGTTGTCATCACCATCATTGCTTTGGTACTGATGTGTTACGGGCTCTACCGCCGCTTCACCGACAAGAGCATCGAAGAGCAAGAGGAACTCAAGCAGTGGCTACAGCAGCACTACACCTGCCCCGAGTGCGGCCACTTCATGAACTTCCAGGATTATGAGGTCCTCAGCCAGAACAAGGCCTGCCCCTACTGCCGCACCCAGTACAAGAAGTAACTGTCGCGGGGTCGTTCGCTATGCCGTGACTCCGTCACGGCCATCCTGCACGGCATTTCGTACAGTAAACACCCCATTTGATACAACATCGCCCCAAAAACTTGCAAACCGCAATGCCGCAAACCTAACTTTGCATCGAAATTATTAACCAAGTAGCCGAAGTAGCCACTATGTAGGGACGCGGCGTGCCGCGTGAACTGCCACAATGCAGTGACGGCTTCACTACTCCACTACCACACTACTTCACTACTAAAAACCAAACGACGATGACAAACGAAGAAACCCAGTACATGCCCAACGCAGTACAGAACGAAAACACCACTCCCAGTCCCCAACCCCGCCGCGGCCTGAAGACCGGCTGGAAGCGCGTCGCTATCGGCGGCGTGTCGGGAGTAATGATTGGCAGTGCTGCCGCCTATGCCGCCACCCACTTGCTGGGCAACCAGGACGCTGAGCAACCCGCCGATGACACCAAGGACGATGCCGCCGCTCAAGCCGCCGACAGCAAGATGGCCACCACGGTGAGCGACGACATGACCTTTGAGGATGCATTTGCCGCAGCCCGTGACGAGGTCGGTGCCGGTGGCGTGTTCACCTGGCACGACAACGTCTATGGCACCTTTACCACCGACGAGTGGGAGGCCATGACCCCGCAGGAGCAAATGGACTACTTTGCCGCTGTTTCCGGCCAAGAGGTTTCCGAGCATATTGCTGCTCAGCCGCAAGTGCAGGAAGTACATCACTACCACCATGCCGTTGCTGACCAGCCCGCAGCACAAGCGACCGCTCAACACAACGAAGCGAACCAGGGCGACCATTTCATCCCCAACAACGACACCCACAGCACGGCTGACAGCGACGTGCGCATCGTTGCCACATCTGAAGTCGAGCAAGTGGGCGATGGCTCTTACGCCCAGCACCTCGAGATTGATGGCCATGCGGCTGTTGCACTTGGCGACCAGCAGGGACCCGATGTGGTGGTAATCGACATTAACGATAATCGCCAACTTGACCCCCACGATGTGATCATCGACCTTCAAAGCGAGCAAGTGGCCACAGTGGGCGATGTCGTGGCACAGGTTCAAGTGCAAGATCCAGGCTATGTCACCGCCGGCTATGAGGAGGCAACAGTTGACACAGAACCAACAGTTGACCCCAACCTGCATGAGGTGGACTACGACCCAATGGATCCCGCCAATGACCCCATGTTGATGGACGACGGCATTGATGATTTAGGTATGGACATGGCCAGCGATGTCCCCGTCTACGACTGCTAGTCTGCGTGAAAAAAATTGCCTCTGAAGCGCTCTTAATTATAAATTCTTAATTGCCATGGCTCAGGACATCGTTGACACTTTTGTATCACAACATCGTTGACACTTTATATCACAACATCGTTGACACTTTTGAGCGAAAATGCGTCTGAGCATAGGTCCAAAATTGATATTAATTGTT
>Ga0256404_1003284_pt1 | contig 33368 bp, 52 predicted proteins | sample RumenRJG_01DNA_FD_185990 | JGI IMG/M metagenome (GOLD analysis project Ga0256404, IMG submission 185990) | Bovine rumen microbial communities from Lethbridge, Alberta, Canada - RJG_01 | ecosystem: Host-associated > Mammals > Digestive system > Stomach > Rumen | place: Canada: Alberta | collected...
TCCTTGGTTTATGAAGGTTTGGTCGCTGACATTATACCAATAAAGGGAGGTCAATGCTCATTTATTTTTGGACTCCCGATAAATCAAGGTTTTAGAACAAAAAAGAGGTAGTATTTTTGACACTAGCTAATGGGCTACGGGGGAGAATAAAATGATACTGAGCGTCAGCAGGAGAACAGATATTCCGAATTATTATGCGGAGTGGTTTATTAACAGGATACGGGAAGGGTTTTTATATGTTAAGAACCCGATGAACGATCATCAGATAAGCAGGATCGACCTGTCGCCGGAATTGGTAGACTGCATAGTATTCTGGACCAAGAACCCGGCTAATCTGATGAAATACCTGGATGAACTGGATCGGTACATGTATTATTTCCAGTTTACAATAACACCCTACGATAAGGATATGGAGAGGAATATCCCGGACAAAGAAAAGGTGATCATACCGTGCTTTAAGGAGCTTTCGGAAAGGCTCGGAAAGGAAAGAGTGATCTGGAGATACGATCCCATTATTTTTACTGACAAGTACACGGAAGAGTTTCATCTGGATGCATTTGGCAGAATGGCAGAAAGCCTGTCGGGATATACTGAGAAGTGTGTGATAAGCTTTGTTGATCTTTACAGAAAGAATTCAGCAATGCTCAATAAAGAAGAAAAAAAGAAAAGCGATGAAGAACTGATCCAATTTGCCGGAAAGATAAGCGAGATCGCCGATGAGAATAAAATGATCATGGCGTCCTGCTCGGAAAAGATCGACCTGTCAGGAGTGGGAATTGAGCATAACTGCTGTATTGACAGATGCATCATTGAAAAGCTCATCGGATGCAGGCTGGACGTAAAAAAAGACAAGAACCAGCGGCCGGAATGCGGATGTGTAGAAAGCGTTGAGGTGGGTAAATACAACACTTGCAGGAACGGCTGCACCTATTGCTATGCGACCTATGATTCCGACTCCGTGAAAAAGAGTTGCGCTGCCTATGACCCAGACTCGCCGCTGCTTTGCGGGACAGTTAATGAAAAGGATAAGATTACGGTCAGAAAGGTTAAAAGTATAAAAAATGGGCAGTTAAATCTTGAAGACTGGCATTATTAGAGGAGAGATACTTAATGGAATCAGATTTTGGAGCATGGACGCTATTGTTGTTTGAAGGAACCAATCTTCATATAGAAGGAAGATTTAATGAAGCAGAAGAGCTATTTAAAAGTGCAATGTCGGTAGTTCCGTCTGAGAAAAAAGACCTAGTAGTTAGGGGGTTATATTCGGCATTAGTGAATCAGGGAAAGAACATAGAGGCTTGTGAATTGTTTGCAGAGAACGATGAGATTATGTTTATGTCGAAGGATTATCTTGGAACAGTCATAGATAAACATAAAAGACTGTCTTTGATGGAAACAGGGAAGAATCCGGAAACCTTTAACGAAATCTGGAATCTGTACATGAAGTATAATCACCCCCATTTTTTTGGAAGTACTATTGTTATTTCTTGCGCCATTGCATCAAGATCGTATCATAAAGTGATTTCGATAGTTGATAATTGCTTATCTTCTAAGACCATTTCAAGGCTTTCAGGAGATGTTGTCCTTGGATTGCTTTGTAATAAATTGATGGTGTATGGTCTTTTTGGAGAGAGAGGGGAGCATTATCAAGCAGTAAAAGAGATGAAGAACTATTATGCTCAGCATGAAAGTAGTGCATCTGAGTATACAAAATATATATGTGTTCATAACATGGTGACCAGCCTTGCAAAGATCGGGGAAATAGACGAAGCGTTAGAATTATTAGAATCAAGTCCCTTGGGGGAAAAGGATCCGTTTATGCTTACTAATATTGCGGTAGGATATAGTGATTTGGGGGAATATGAAAAAGCTATTCGGTATGGGTTATGTTCAGCCCAGCTTTTTGAAGATGATAAGACATATTTAGTATTAGGAGAAGCGTATTTGGCGCTATGTGATTATAAAAATGCTGAAAAAATGCTATTAAAGAGTATTAATCATATTAATAATGAAAAAGGAAAGCCAATGGAGCAATTGAATAATCTTGGGTTAATGACGAATACGTATTCAAAAGAAGAAAGAATTAATCCCATATACAATTATTTGATACAAGCATATGTTGGAAATGAAGAATACGAGTATGCAGAGGCTGCATTAATAAAGATGAGGGAAACAGGGGGCAAGCCGGAAAGCATTATAGCTTCAAATACTCTTATAAATATTTCTAATAAAGTTGAGAATAAAAAACATGAAGTTGAGGAAGCATACGCCAAGTTGACAGAAAAACTTAACAAAACTGAAGAAAAAGTAACTAAGTTGAAACAGGAAATGTCCCAATGGTATGATAAACTAGTCAAGTGCCAGATATGGGGGGATAAAGAGGTACCAGATGACATTTGGGAAGATCAGATTAGCGAAAAAATGAATGACGTAATTACCACACTGAGTAATTTTTGCATTCAAAAAAGCAGTCGAAGCTATAATGAGGTTATGAACTCTATTAATAAAAGATTTCCTAAACTGAGCAAAGGGGCACGAAACTTCCTTGCCACTGCGGAGCAGATATACAAAACATTTGAAGAAGAAGAAATGATGGATTTTGCGCCGGTTCTTGTTGAGTATGCAAGATTTGTGGAAACGATGCTATGGCAATACTTGGATAATTCTCCTGAGTATAAAGAAGAAGCAGAAAAGAATAAGGCGTATAATAACCAGGGCTCTACCTTAGGTGCGGCAACTTACACTATAGGATTAAATGACAAGCCATTAAAGAAATACTATGAAAAGGTACGTTGGATCAAAGAACAAAGAAATAACAGTGCTCATATAAATGTCAGTCGTGAACCGGAGGTAAGAGAAGTCAGGGATTATATTTGGGATTCGGATTTTATAGATTCTCTTTGTGAAAAACCGTGGGAATCCTAAGACTTATTCATGGCGGGTTGTTAAAGTGATTAGTTATCATTTTTGGAGGTAAAAGAGTGAAAAAACTTTTAATTTGCAGTATTCCTATGAAAAAAGAAGTTGAGAGGACGGTTTATGCCAGCGATGATCTGTCGCTGCCGGTATCGGATAAGCCGTATATGTATCCGATCAATTCATTTCTTTCGCAGAAAGCAGATGATTCGGATGAATACAAGGTCCTTTTGCTGGTAAAGAATGACGGTAATCCGTATTATGAGAAGAATGCGGAGGACTTTAAGAAGGAACTGGGGGACGTATTTGCGTCCGTAGGAGCTAAGGCCGAATTTGTCATGATAGATACGGAGTTTTCCGGGGAAAAGGAAATCCCGGAACAGCTTATGGGACGGATAGTTGATGAGATCGAGGTTGGGGATCATATAATGGCCGACATAACATATGGACCCAAGGAGCTGCCCATAGTCATTTTTTCGGCACTTGGTTTTGCGGAGAAATTCCTGGAGTGTGATATAGACAACATTGTATACGGTAAGGCCGATTTTGAAGATGGCAAGGTTGTAAGAACGGAAATATGGGATATGAGCCCGCTTTATTACCTCAGTTCAGTAACAAACACCATTCAGTGTGATGATCCTGAAAAAGCGCGGAAGATGTTAAAATCGCTTCTTTCTTTATAGGGGGGATGCCATTTGGGCTATAACAAAGAAAAATACGAAAAGTTAATAAATGCATCCAATCTATTCGCCCTGGACCCGGAGAAGGAAAGCAGCGCATATCGAAAAGAAGTCCAGAAAATGATAGAGTATCTTTACTGTTATTTGATGGGTGTAAATAAGGAAAGATATGAAGATTACGGTATGGAGATTGTGGATACCGCCACGAGATGCATCAATAATTATGAAGGTGGGTCTGTCCCCTTTCTGCATTATTTTTCCTCCGCATGGAAACAAGAATATAGTCATATACTTGGGAGAAAACTTATGGAGGATAATTATCACGGGTTAAAATTTACGGATCGGGAAAATCGCAAAATAAAAAAATTCCTGAGGTATTTTGAGACGAAGGAAGTGTTTGCCTCCAAAGAGGAAAATTATGCAAAGATTGCAGAGTTCATGGACTTATCAGTAGATGAGGTCCGCCGGATTTCCGAAGTGGAAAGTATTACGGTGATCGGTGAGTATGCACATAATTCAGAGGAAGAAGAATTCAGTATCTTTGACAGTATTGGCAACGGTGTTTCAATAGAGGAAGTGTTTACGGAAGAAGAATCTCTTGATCATATTCTCTGCAAGATCGATGAGGTATTCAATAATCTTCAGGAGCGGCAAAAGCCATTGTTATCGGATCTACTTACAGTTATGATCTTTAATAATGTTTGCGATGATGGCCACGTTCCGGGAGACTATTCTTTTATCAACAGGGAGCTTCAGACAGAAATAATAAAAACCGGCAAAAGCCCCACACAGCGGGATATTGCAAATAAATACGGAAAAAAAGAAACACATATCAGCAGGAGCATTAATGAATTTTTGAAAAAAGTAAGAGAAAAGTGTTAAGTATGTTTTCATATACCACTATTAATTAGTAGGAACAATAAAAGTAAGAGCCTTTTAATTTAAATCAGCTCTGTAAAACAGAATATGGCTAATAAAAAAGCCGTTGTTTTGATAACAGTAAAAGACTACTCCGGGAGGTGAAGTCTGCCTTTTGGAGGTTATCAAGACAGCGGCATTTTTGCATGCAATTGTCCTTTGACAATTTCATCCGCAAATGTTTCGGGTGCCTCCCCTCATCAGCTTCGCGATGAAATGAGCGGCAGGGGGAGCACGGGTTAAAACCCTGCTTGGCGGGAGTCATGAGCACCGGAACAGATTGCGACACGTAATACAAAGAATGAAAGCAATCATAACAAAGTCAGAATTCTATATCATTCACACTTTAAGGAGGATGAACAATTATGGAAAAGAATAATATTTATAACTTCGCTCAGGGTAAAGAAAAATCAAGAAAACACATCAATAAGACACTGCCAAAGGAAAAACTGAATACTATCGAAGAATTTGCGCGTGCTCTGGCTTGTGCAGTTTCGGTGAATCTGGGGAAACAGTGCGCGGTAAGCGTACAGCGGGTCACCAAGAATGGTTCGCCCTGTATCGGACTGTTAATGGAACATTTCGCATTTAAATGTGATCCCTTTGTTTATCTGGATAAGGTATTCGAAGGTTATTCCAACGGAGAGTATTCGATTGAAGCATGTGCTGAATTTATCAGCGAAAACTTCTCTAAGATAATAAAAGATTTTGTGACCGAAATGCGGAAAGAAAAAATTATTTAAAAAAAGTGTTAAGAAGGCTTATATTCGCCCCTAATTATTATTAGAAGAGAAAAACGTTTACCCCCAAACGAAAGGAGCAGGGTTATGAAACCAATTGGAAACTATTTATCAGGAATTCACGAAGATCTTTTAAGAGATGTTTCGGATCCCAATGTGCTTTGCGGTTTAAGCGCCTTGGATTACAGGAACGGGGCGGTTCCCAGCTATTCTTCCGTAGAAAGACAGAGGCTTTATCTTTTGAAATATGCATATGGGTATGTTTTTGAATACGGCATGGTATATAAGACTGCAATGGAGAGACTGGACGCAGGAAATAAACTGGACGTTGTATCGGTGGGGTGCGGTGCACTGCTCGACTATGCCGGATTAAAAAGAACTCTCGGAAATGATAAAAGGAAGGTCAATTATCTGGGAATTGACCCTGTGGACTGGAGTTATAAAATCGAGAAAGCTCCGGGAGACGATCTGGATCTGCGTATCGGAAAAAAAGCGTCAGAATGCTTTGAGGATTTTTCCATCCTGTCAGCTGATATATATATGTTTCCCAAGTCATTAAGTGAGTTGTCAGCCCGGGAGATAGCCGCTATTTCAATTGCATTCAGAAACAAACCGATAATAAAGGACAAATTCTGCTTATGCGCAACCATAAGGACTACAGAAAAATACAGGGTGGAAGATTTAAAAAAACTGGATCTGATCAGTAAAGCGATCATAGACAGCGGGTATAAGTCTTCGGATAATCCCAATGAATACTTAATATGTAGGGAAAAAGGAAGAATATCCTTATATGATAGCAGCTATTACTATCCTGATAACATCAGACAGTCTATCAGCAGTCTCGGCAGCCGGTGCAACAACAGCTCTCATTGCGGCAATGCCGGAAGATGCATGGATACTTTATGTCGAAACCCCATACTGACAACAAAAGAGGTTTGTTACAAAGTAATAACATTTGAAGCAGATCTGCCATTCTGAGCCATAAGGAGACATCCAATGAAAAAAGACAATAACCGCCACGGTTCCGATGCCACCGGCTTCGCAGCTTCCGGCTTTGGAACAGTCAACAAATTATTTGAAGAAGAAAGATTCCACGCTAACCGTGGCCACGGTTTTGCAGCGGAGAGAGCAAACGATCTGTATGATAAACTGACCGGTCATTTCTCTTCGGTGGTTGGCGATGATAATGCCAAGAATGGAGCCGATCGGATGGTCAACGGAGTTCTCTATCAGACCAAGTATTATTCCTCTGCATCCGGAAGCGTTAACGCCTGTTTCGAAAATGGCGGAGCCGGAAGATACAAATATATGACACAGTTTGGCTTTGCCATGAAGGTTGAAGTGCCGGCTGACCAGTATGACCGTGCCGTGGAGGTGATGAGAGATAAGATCACAAGAGGCCAGGTTCCCGGGGTAACGAACCCGGCAAAAGCTAAGAGTTTGGTGGTCAAAGGTCATTTTACATATGATCAGGCTAAAAATATAGCAAAGGCGGGAAACATCGACTCACTGATGTACGATGCCACCACAGGAGTTATCATCGGAACGGCAGCAGGGGGAATATCAGCAATTCTTACCTATCTTAAAGCTAAGTCCGAGGGAGAGGACGCCGAGGAGGCAAAGAAGGAAGCCCTCAAGTCGGGGTTAAAGATTGGAGGAACCTCTGCGGCAACAACGGTTATCGCAGGACAGCTATCCAAATCCGGCCTCAGCAGTGCACTTAAAGGAGGGAGTGATGTGATCGCAAAGGCTATAGGCTCAGGGGCTTCGGCAACGGTTACCAATGCTTTTCGCTCCGGAGCTAATCTGTCAGGCGCAGCGGCCATAAAGAGCTGTTCAAAGCTTATCCGTGGAAACATGATAACGGGTATAGCAACTGTGGGGGTGTTGTCAGCAGGAGACGCAGTAAAATTTGCAAATCATGAGATAACCGGAGTGGAGTTTGCAGAGAATACCATCAACCGTTCAGCACAGGTTGCCGCAGGATCTGCAGGATTTATCGCAGGACAGGCATTGATCCCCATACCGGTCGTGGGAGGTCTTATAGGATCCTTCGTTGCAGGAACTCTAGCGGGCAAAGCTACAGAATGTGTGATTGAAAAGAGGAGGAATTGATATGGCTAATAATATGAACAATGTTATGAGAGAAGTTGACGCATACTTGAAGAGAAGATCAAGGCAGCCATGCATGCCATGGGACTTTAACAGGAGGTGAGAAGTATGGCTATTCCATTAGCACTAATGTGTCTTGTAGTCTATGTCGAGTATTTATTTTTAAAGTATGATGATGACAATCGGTAAATGTCTCAATGCAAAGGAGGAATAGGTATGCTCATATTGATATTGATAGCATTTTTGTTTTATTTCTTAGGCTGGAACAGAAGCAAATATGACACGGAGTATAGGAGACGCAAGGAGGAAGAGGAACGGTACCGGAATAAATGACGGATCTGCCGGTGTTCACGGATGTGTATAGGAGGAAGGCTGGATGAAAAAGTGTATATTAAGGATGGCATTTATGGTTTCATTTATGTTTCTGGTTTATTCCGGAAATGTCTTTGCCGCGGGAGTAAAGGTTAATTCGAAATCCATCACTTCGGAAACCTTTAAAAATCATTTGACCATTACCGAAGTTTATATAGGACCGAATGTGAAGAATATAGAGGATGGCTCTTTTTCGAATCTGAAAAATCTTTATTGGATAGACGTGGACAGACAGAATCCCTATTTCGGGTCCAGCAAGGGATGCTTATATACAAAGGATTTTACAACCCTGGTCTGTCGGCCGCCCGTGGAAGAACATCGAAGCATTTTCGCTTATATAATAGCTCGTTGGCCCCATGCAGTGGATGGTATGCCGGCTTCAAGAGCAGCCGAAGTGGACAAGATGATCAGTGAAAACTTAAGTTCCTACGGTCCCTACACAGGCAGGGTGAAAAATGACGGGAGCACGTCAGCAGTTTTTCCGGACACTTTAGGCAATAACACTGTAGACTTTTCAAAGTATATTTATACTGATTCTTCGGGGAAAAAGGTTTTTAAATATACTGGAAGCGGTAATTCCTTCATAATCATACCTGAGGGTGTGGAGGTAATAGAAGGATTTACGGATGACGACAGCTTTAATGATGAGATCATTTTCGTCTCGCTGCCCAGTACCCTGCAGACCATCCGCGACAGTCTAGTGTTCAGATATACGGGAGAGTATCAGTTTTACAGTGTCTTATATCAATGCAGGAATCTTCAGGCCGTCAGTGGTTCCGGAAGATACTATAAAGGATTGGGAAACAAAGTGATACAATTTGACCAGCTATATACGTGGCATAAGGATAAGAAGTATTCATTGAACATGAATCTGTACGAATACATGAACATTCTGGGAGAAAAATAAGGGGAGGTGCTGCTAATGAGAGGCAAGGAAGGTGTTAACAGACGAAAAGCTTTACAGGCTGTTATCCTGTCGATGATCATGTCATTGGCATTATGTGGCAGTGTGTCGGCAAAGGAATTCAATCAGGCTGCTTTGGCACAGGATAACGTAAATAAAGAGAGTATCCATACTATTAATATAGGAAAAGAAACAACAGATATAGAGGACGGGATCTTTGCAAACTTCCCGAATTTACAACGAATAAACGTGGATTCGTCCAATCCTGCTTATGCATCATATGATGGTTGTCTTTACAATAAAGACTATACCAGATTGATCTGTATACCTCAGGGGAGGAAGAGTGTATATGTAAGAACAACCATTACAAGCGTGGCATCCCACGCCTTGGATGGATTATCGCAGGAAAGGATAGATAAAGTTAATAAACTTGTAGGCAACAGTTATTCTAATTCTTCTAGTACACCTGCACAGACAACTACAAATAATAATTCAACGACACAGAAACAACAAAGTTCTAATAGTGGTAGTTCAACAAGTACAGGTTCTAATTCAAAGAGCAAGATTACTTACAATTATAATAACCCTTCTAAAGGTAGTGCTGGCGACGCAGTAAGAGAAGTTATCAAGCCAAATAATAATAGTTTTGTAAACAAGAACGATTATGGTAACACAGATATGTCTAAATATGTTTATACATATGCTGGACATAAATATTTCATGTATACTGGTTCTGGCGTAAAAGACCTCTATGTTCCAGAGGGCGTAGAAGTAATATATCGGTTATCCGCAACAGGTACAGTAAATACTGATATTGAAACTATTCATTTACCTAGCACAATAGGATCCTTTGGATTTAGTTCGTGGTTATCTAATTTAGGAGATAAAAACGAATATAGTGCATTACAGCAATGTACTAATTTAAAGAGTGTAACTGGTGGTAGCGATAATGTTACGACTACTGGTTCACGGGTATATATGACCAATAAGAGCGGTGGTCAGACACTTATCTGGCAGCGAGGATCTAAAATAAAATACAACGAAAGTGCCTTCTATTAATAAGAAAGAAAAATAATAAAAAAATGCTTGCTTTTCGCAGACTATTCGTATATAATGTGTTTTGCTGTGACATTGATAGCTATGAAGCGTGAGGTTGCTGCCCTTATGTGGCAGGTTTTCCGTGGAGCGAATGTCAAGTTAGGAAACTGGCGACAAGTCACTGTACAATACGCAGTCTGCGAAAGGCAGAAACACACGTGCATGACACACGTGGTAGAGTGTACAGTCACCGCTTGTCGTACTGAAAATTATTTAGTGCGAAAAGGAGGCGACTTTTTTTATGGCAAATCAGGTTATGAGAATTACATTGAAAGCATATGATCATCAGCTGATCGATGCATCTGCCAAGAAAATCATTGAAACTGTTAAGAAGAACGGATCACAGGTGAGCGGACCGGTACCCCTTCCTACTAAAAAGGAAGTTGTTACTATTCTTAGAGCTGTTCACAAGTACAAAGATTCCCGTGAGCAGTTTGAGCAGAGAACTCATAAGAGACTGATCGATATCATTACACCGACCCAGAAGACAGTAGATGCTCTGTCAAGACTGGAGATGCCGGCAGGTGTATACATCGACATAAAAATGAAGCAGAAGTAAAAACAAACTATTTATTCTAGAATGATTGAGCCTGATAAGAGGCACAATCCGCTGTAGGAGGTTATTAAGAATGAAGAAAGCTATTTTAGCTACAAAAGTAGGTATGACACAGGTTTTCAACGAAGACGGTCAGTTAACACCGGTTACCGTACTTGCTGCAGGTCCTGTATTCGTTACTCAGGTTAAGACTATTGAGAACGACGGATACGAAGCAGTTCAGGTTGGATTCGTTGATAAGAAGGAAAGAGTAGTTAACAAGGATGCTACAGGAAGAAAAGAAGTAGCTCACAGACATGGCGTTACAAAGGCTGAGATGGGTCATTTCAAGAAAGCCGGAGTATCAGGCAAGAGATATGTAAAAGAGTTTTTGTTTGAAAACGTTGCAGACTATAAGCTTGGAGATGAGATCAAAGCAGACATCTTCGAGGCTAATGATAAAGTTGACGTAACTGCAATCTCCAAAGGTAAGGGATTCCAGGGCGCCATCAAGAGACATGGACAGTCAAGAGGGCCTATGGCTCACGGCTCCAAGTTCCATCGTCATGCAGGTTCCAACGGTGCATGTTCAAGCCCCAGCAAGGTATTCAAAGGAAAGAAGATGCCCGGACATATGGGAAGCAGAAAAGTAACCGTTCAGAATCTGGAGATAGTAAGAGTTGATGCTGAAAACAATCTTCTTCTGGTTAAGGGAGCAGTTCCCGGATCCAAGAAGGCGCTGGTAACTGTTAAAGAAACAGTTAAGAAGGCGTAAAGGTCGACTCGAAGAAAGGAGGAACATAGCAAATGGCTAACGTATCTTTATATAATATGGAAGGAAAAGAAGTTGGCAAGATTGAGCTTAAGGACGAGATATTCGGCGTAGAGATCAATGAGCATCTTGTTCATAAGGCAGTTGTTGCACAGCTTGCTAATAAACGCCAGGGAACACAGAAGGCGAGAACCCGCTCAGAAGTAAGCGGAGGCGGAAGAAAACCTTGGAGACAGAAGGGAACAGGTCATGCAAGACAGGGTTCCATCAGAGCTCCACAGTGGAAAGGCGGCGGAGTTGTATTTGCTCCGGTACCGAGAGATTACTCACAGAAGATGAATAAGAAAGAAAGACGTATCGCTCTTCTTTCAGCATTATCTTCAAGAGTAGCAGACAACAAGATCTTTGTTGTTGAGGATCTTAAGCTTGACGAGATCAAGACAAAGAAGTTCGCAGAGGTTCTTAAGAACCTTAAGGTTGACAAGGCACTGGTTGTTCTTGAAGAAGGTAACAAGAACGTACAGCTTTCAGCAAGAAACATTCCTAATGTTAAGACAGCAGGTGCTAATACAATTAACGTATATGACATTCTGAAATACAACACACTTGTGTTATCAAAAGAAGTTGTTGCTAAGATCGAGGAGGTGTATGCATAATGGCAAGCGTAAATTACTATGACGTTATCCTCAAACCGGTTGTAACAGAGAAGAGCATGAACCTTATGGGTGAGAAGAAGTACACATTCCTTGTTCATCCGGAAGCAAACAAGATTATGATAAAGGAAGCTGTTGAGAAGATGTTTACCGGAACTAAGGTAGCATCAGTTCATACCATGAATAACGATGGTAAGAAGAAGAGACGTGGAATGATCTACGGAAGAACAGCTCAGACTAAGAAGGCTATCGTAACATTAACAGAAGACAGTGCTGATATCGAGATTTTCAGCGGACTGTAAAAACTTCTTAGCATTGCCTCGAAAGAATGATCAAATATGGGGCAGATAGTAAGTAAACAAGATCGAAAGGAGAATAACAATGGGAATCAAAACATATAACCCATATACACCTTCCAGAAGGCATATGACCGGATCTGATTTTTCCGAGATCACAAAGGACACACCGGAGAAGTCATTACTCGTTTCACTTCAGAAGCGTTCCGGACGTAATAATCAGGGTAAGATAACAGTAAGACACCGCGGAGGCGGATCAAGAAAGAAATACAGAATAATCGACTTTAAGAGAAATAAAGACGGAGTACCGGCAACGGTTATAGGAATCGAGTATGATCCCAACAGAACAGCAAACATCGCATTGATCGCATATGCTGACGGACAGAAATCATACATCCTTGCTCCGGAAGGATTAAAGGACGGAATGAAGGTTATGAACGGCGCTGATGCCGAAGTAAGAATAGGTAACTGCCTTCCCCTGTCAGTAATCCCCGTAGGTACATTAGTACATAACATTGAGCTTTTCCCGGGCAAGGGCGGACAGATGGTTCGTTCAGCAGGAAACTCAGCTCAGTTAATGGCTAAGGAAGGAGCTTATGCTACACTGAGACTTCCTTCAGGAGAGATGAGAATGGTACCGGTAGAGTGCCGTGCCACAGTAGGTGTAGTAGGTAATGGTGACCACAACCTTATTAACATCGGTAAAGCAGGTCGTAAGCGTCATATGGGTATCAGACCTACAGTCCGTGGTTCTGTTATGAACCCCAACGACCATCCGCACGGTGGTGGTGAAGGTAAGACGGGTATCGGTCGTCCGGGTCCGTCAACACCTTGGGGCAAGCCCGCACTTGGACTTAAGACCAGAAAGAAGAACAAGAAATCTAACAAGCTTATCGTAAGAAGAAGAGACGGAAGAGCTATCAAATAAGGAGGTAAACCTATGAGCCGTTCATTAAAAAAAGGACCATTTGCTGATGAGAGCTTACTTAAGAAGGTAGATGCCATGAACGCAGCAGGTGACAAGAGTGTTATTAAGACCTGGTCACGTCGTTCAACTATCTTCCCTCAGATGGTTAGTCATACAATTGCCGTTCATGACGGAAGAAAGCATGTACCGGTTTATATTACAGAAGATATGGTAGGACACAAGCTTGGTGAGTTTGTGGCTACAAGAACATACAGAGGACACGGAAAAGACGAGAAGAAGTCAAAAGTACGTTAATCTTATTATTTGAAAGGAGGTCTCGAAAGTTATGGCAAAGGGACACAGAAGCCAGATTAAGAGAGAAAGAAACGAGAATCAAAAAGAGACAAGACCCTCAGCTAAGTTATCTTATGCCAGAGTGTCAGTTCAGAAAGCTTGCTTCGTTTTGGATGCCATCAGAGGTAAGGACGTAAAGACAGCATTAGCTATCCTTGCTTACAATCCAAGATATGCATCAAGCGTTATAGAAAAATTATTAAAGTCAGCTATAGCCAATGCTGAGAATAATAACGGAATGAATGCGGATAACCTTTATATTGAAGAGTGTTACGCAAATAAAGGACCCACAATGAAGAGAGTCAGACCAAGAGCCAAGGGTAGAGCTTATCGTATCGAAAAGAGAATGAGCCACATTACCATCGTGCTTAATGAGAGATAAGGAGGAAAGAAATGGGACAGAAAGTTAATCCGCATGGCTTAAGAGTTGGAATTATCAAGGACTGGGATTCCAAGTGGTATGCAGAAGGCGATTTTGCAGACTGTTTGGTTGAGGATTACAAGATCCGTGAGTTCCTTAAGGACAGATTATATAATGCCGGAATCTCTAAGATTGAGATCGAGAGAGCATCTGAAAAAGTTAAGATCATCATTTACTCCGCAAAGCCCGGTGTTGTTATCGGTAAGGGCGGCGCAGAGATAGAGAAGCTTAAGAAAGAGCTTGCTAAGCTTACAGATAAGAAGCTTATCGTAGACATTCAGGAGATCAAGAGACCTGACAGAGATGCACAGCTTGTTGCAGAGAATATCGCTCAGCAGCTTGAGAACCGTGTATCCTTCAGAAGAGCTATGAAGTCTGTTATGTCAAGAAGTATGAAGGCAGGAGCTAAGGGTATCAAGACAGCAGTATCAGGTCGTCTCGGCGGTGCTGATATGGCTCGTACAGAGTTCTACAGCGAGGGTACTATTCCCCTTCAGACATTAAGAGCAGATATTGACTATGGTTTCGCAGAAGCAGACACAACCTACGGTAAGTTAGGTGTTAAGGTTTGGATATACAAAGGCGAAATTCTTCCAACTAAAGATAATAAGGAAGGGAGCGATAAATAATGTTAATGCCTAAGAGAGTAAAGCATCGTAAGCAGTTCCGTGGATCTATGGCCGGCAAAGCTTCAAGAGGCAATAAGATCACAAGCGGTGAATATGGTATCGTTGCTTTAGAACCAGCATGGATTAAATCAAACCAGATCGAAGCAGCCCGTATTGCTATGACACGTTATATCAAGCGTGGTGGTAAGGTTTGGATCAAGATATTCCCGGATAAACCGGTAACCACAAAACCGGCAGAAACACGTATGGGTTCCGGAAAAGGAACACTTGAATACTGGGTAGCAGTTGTTAAGCCCGGACGCGTAATGTTCGAGATCTCAGGAGTTTCAGAAGATATAGCCAGAGAGGCATTGCGTCTTGCGACACATAAATTACCTTGTAAATGTAAGGTTGTTTCTCGCGAAGATTTAGAAGGCGGTGAATCTAATGAAAACTAAGACTTATTTAGAAGAATTAAGAACTAATTCAGCAGAAGAATTAAACGAGAAATTAGTAGCTGCTAAAAAGGAGCTTTTCAATTTAAGATTCCAGAATGCTACTAATCAGTTAGACAATACAAGCAGAATCAAAGATGTCAGAAAAAACATTGCCAGAATCCAGACTATTATTGTTGAGAAGGCTAAGGCTGCACAGTAAGAATGCTTTATGGTGATTAATGAAAGGAGGATTCCTTGTGGAAAGAAATCTTAGAAAAACACGTACAGGAAAAGTTGTTAGTAATAAAATGCAGAAAACTGTTGTTGTTGCTGTAGAAGACCATGTTAAGCATCCTTTGTACGGCAAGATCGTTAAGAGAACTTACAAGCTTAAGGCTCATGACGAGAACAATGAATGCAATATCGGAGATACAGTAAAAGTTATGGAGACAAGACCTCTCTCAAAAGATAAGAGATGGAGACTTGTCGAGATCGTAGAGAAAGCAAAATAATAAAGGAGGTATATTGGCATGGTACAACAGGAAACCAGACTTAAAGTTGCTGATAATACAGGTGCTAAAGAAATTCTCTGTATTAGAGTAATGGGTGGTTCTACAAGAAGATATGCTAATATTGGTGACATCATCACTGCTACTGTCAAAGATGCAACACCAGGCGGAGTTGTTAAAAAGGGTGACGTAGTTAAGGCTGTTGTTGTCAGAACAAAAAAAGGTGTACGTCGTAAAGACGGATCATATATAAAGTTCGATGAGAATGCTGCCGTTATCATCAAGGATGATAAGACTCCGAGAGGAACCCGTATATTTGGGCCGGTAGCGAGAGAGCTTCGTGAGAAACAGTTTATGAAGATTGTTTCATTGGCTCCGGAAGTATTATAGGGAGGTGCCTTATGTCAATGTTAAAGATTAAGATGGGCGATACCGTTAAGATCATCGCCGGTAAAGATAAAGACAAAGAAGGAAAGGTAATTTCCATTAACAGAAAGACCAAGAGAATCATCGTTGAGGGAGCTAACATGGTATCAAAGCATGTTAAGCCTAACGTATCAAATCCAAACGGTGGAATTGTTAGTCAGGAATCTCCTATCGATATTTCAAATGTAATGTACGTTCATAAGGGTAAGCCCACCAGGATCGGATTTAAGTTCGAGAACGGTAAGAAAGTACGTTATGCCAAGTCAACAGGTGAAGTTATCGATTAATTCAGGAGAGGAGGTTATACAAGTTGAGCAGTAGACTTAAAGAGACATATACAAATGAGATCGTAGATGCTATGATCAAGAAATTTGGATATAAGAATATTATGCAGGTTCCGAAGCTCGAGAAGGTTGTAGTCAACATGGGTGTCGGAGAAGCAAAAGAGAATGTTAAGATTCTTGAAGCGGCCATGAAGGACCTGGAGATCATTACAGGACAGAAGCCGATTCAGACAAAAGCAAAGAAATCAGTTGCTAACTTTAAGATAAGAGAAGGAATGCCCATCGGATGTAAGGTTACATTACGTGGAGATAAGATGTATGAGTTCGTAGACCGCCTCGTTAATCTTGCACTTCCCCGTGTACGTGACTTCAGAGGCGTTAACCCTGACGCATTTGACGGAAGAGGTAATTATTCTCTCGGTATCAAGGAACAGCTCATTTTCCCTGAAATAGAGTATGACAAGGTTGATAAGATAAGAGGTATGGATATTATCTTCGTTACAACTGCAAAGACTGATGAAGAAGCACGTGAATTATTAAGATTATTTAATATGCCGTTTGCTAGATAGGAGGAGGAAATATAATGGCTAAGACAGCAATGAAAGTTAAGCAGCAGCGCAAGCAGAAATTCTCCACAAGAGAATATAGCCGTTGTAGAATCTGCGGACGTCCACATGCATATCTCAGAAAGTATGGAATTTGCAGAGTTTGCTTTAGAGAGTTAGCTTATAAGGGTCAGATACCTGGCGTTAAGAAAGCAAGCTGGTAAGAAAAATATTCAAGTAAGGAGGAAATCCAAAGATGACAATGAGTGATCCAATCGCAGATATGCTTACAAGAATCCGTAATGCAAATACTGCTAAACATGATACAGTTGATGTTCCTGCATCTAAGATGAAAATCGCTATTGCACAGATCCTTGAGAAAGAAGGATACATTAAGAAGCAGGAGATCGTTAAAGATGGTAACTTTGATGTAATCCACATTACTTTAAAGTATGGCCAGGATAAGAATGACAAGATTATTACAGGATTAAAGAGAATCTCTAAGCCGGGTCTTCGTGTATATGCCGGCAAGGATGAACTTCCTAAGGTTCTCGGAGGTTTAGGCGTAGCTATTATTTCCACCAATCATGGCGTTGTAACCGATAAGGAAGCACGTGAGCTTAAGGTTGGCGGCGAGGTTCTTGCATTCGTATGGTAAACAGATAATCAAGATTATTAATAGGAGGTACGGGCATGTCACGTATAGGAAGAATGCCAATCGCAATACCTGCAGGCGTTACTGTTGATATTGCAGAAAATAACAAGGTGACTGTTAAAGGTCCAAAAGGAACACTTGAGAGAGTGCTTCCCGCGGAGTTAGAGATTAAGTTAAATGATGGTCAGGTTGAAGTAACAAGACCGAACGACTTAAAGAAAATGAAGTCCTTACACGGACTTACAAGAACACTTATCCATAATATGATCGTTGGTGTAACCGAAGGCTATGAGAAGACCTTAGAGGTTAACGGTGTTGGTTACAGAGCAGCTAAGGCAGGCAAGAAGCTTACTCTTAACCTGGGATATTCACATCCTGTTGAGATGGAGGATCCTGAAGGCTTAGAGGCTGTCGTAGATGGTAACAAGATTATTGTTAAGGGTATTGATAAAGAAAAAGTAGGTCAGTATGCTGCTGAGATCAGAGATAAGAGAAGACCTGAGCCTTATAAGGGCAAGGGAATCAAGTATGCTGATGAACATATCAGACGTAAAGTCGGTAAGACAGGTAAGAAGTAGGGAGGATAGAAGGAATGATTAAGAAGAGATCAAGAGCAGATGTTCGTATTAAGAAACACAACAGAATGCGTAATCATATTTCCGGAACAGCCGAAAGACCTCGTCTTGCTGTGTTCAGAAGTAACAATCATATGTATGCACAGATTATTGATGATGCAGCAGGTAACACTCTTGTAGCAGCATCCACACTTGATGCGGATGTTAAGGCAGACCTTGAGAAGACCAATAATGTAGAGGCAGCTGCAAAAGTCGGAACGGCTATTGCAAAGAAAGCTCTGGATAAGGGTATTAAGGCTGTAGTCTTCGATAGAGGAGGATACATCTACCACGGAAAAGTTCAGGCATTAGCTGACGCAGCAAGAGAAGCCGGACTGGAATTCTAATATAGGAGGAAGACGAATGAAACGTACAATTATTGACCCCAGTCAATTAGAATTAACAGAAAAGGTAGTATCTATCAAGCGTGTTACTAAGGTTGTTAAGGGTGGACGTAACTTCAGATTTACTGCGCTGGTTGTTGTCGGAGACGAGAACGGTCATGTAGGAGCAGGTCTCGGTAAGGCTACTGAGATTCCGGAAGCCATCCGTAAAGGCAAAGAAGACGCTATGAAGAAGCTGGTTTCTGTTACATTAGATGATAACAACAGTATTACACATGATATTATTGGAAAGCATACAGGTGCTTCAGTTCTTCTGAAGAGAGCACCCGAAGGTACAGGTATCATCGCAGGTGGTCCTGCACGTATCGTATGTGAGCTTGCAGGTATCAAGAATATCCGTACAAAGTCACTTGGATCCAATAATAAGCAGAACGTTGTTCTTGCAACCATCGAAGGATTAAAGGAACTTAAGTCCCCTGAAGAAGTTGCAAAGAACCGCGGCAAATCACTGCAGGAGATCTTAGGTTAAGGAGGAATTAATAATGGCTGATAAGTTAAAGATTACATTAGTTAAATCTACCATTGGTGCGATTCCCAAACATAAGAAGACTGTAGCAGCATTGGGATTGCATAAATTACATTCTACTGTTGAGCAGCCGAATAATGCTGCAACACAGGGAATGATCGCACAGGTTAGACATTTGGTGAAAGTTGAAGAGATTTAAATAGAGAGGGAGGTGTCAAAATGGACTTATCTAATTTAAAACCGGCAGCCGGTTCAAATCAGGATAGTTTCAGAAAAGGCCGTGGACATGGTTCAGGCAACGGTAAGACAGCCGGAAAAGGTCATAAGGGTCAGAAGGCACGTTCAGGAGCTCCTAGACCGGGCTTTGAAGGTGGTCAGATGCCTTTATACAGACGTATTCCCAAGAGAGGATTTAAATGCATTAACTCTAAGAATATCGTAGGTATTAATATTAGCGTATTAGAGCGTTTCGATAATGGCGCTGAGGTTAGTGTGGCAACATTAGTCGAAGAAGGAATTGTAAAGAACCCCAGAGATGGAGTTAAGATACTCGGCAACGGCGAATTAACAAAGAAGCTTACGGTTAAGGCAAATGCATTCAGTGCAGGTGCTAAGGAGAAGATTGAAGCTTTAGGTGGAAAAGCTGAGGTGATCTAATGTTAAAGACATTACGAAATGCTTTGAAGATTGAAGAGATTCGTAAAAGATTGTTTTTTACCTTTCTCATGCTGATAGTTGTCAGAATAGGATCACAGCTTCCCCTTCCGGGAGTTAACAGAGACTATTTTGCGGCATGGTTCGCCAGCCAGAACGGAGATGCATTCAGCTTCTTTAATGCCATAACAGGAGGTTCTTTTGCAGAACTGTCCATATTTGCATTAAGCATTACACCATACATTACAAGTTCAATCATTGTTCAGCTCCTTGCCATAGCTATTCCTAAATTAGAGGAGTGGCAGAAGGACGGCGAAGACGGACGTAAGAAGCTTACTAAGCTGACAAGATACCTTACAGTAGGACTTGCACTTCTTCAGGCAGGATCCATGACCATCGGTTTCGGCCGTCAGGGTCTCCTGCAGGAGTTCAACTTCGTTAACTGTGCAACAGCTATTGTTGTTCTTGTTGCCGGATCAGCTATCCTTATGTGGATTGGTGAAAGAATAACCGAGAGGGGAGAAGGAAACGGTATCTCCATTATCCTTCTTATTAACATTCTTTCACGTCTGCCGGCAGACCTGACTTCTCTTTATAACCAGTTTATGCAGGGCAAGTCAATTCCCAGGGCAGTACTGGCAGGAGTTATTATAGCGGCAGTTATCATCGCAGTAGTTGTATTCGTTGTTGTTCTTTCAAATGCTGAAAGAAGGATTCCGGTACAGTACTCACAGAAGATGCAGGGACGTAAGAGCTATGGCGGACAGGGAAGCAATATCCCACTGAAGGTTAACACCGCCGGCGTTATCCCCATTATCTTCGCACAGTCATTAATGCAGATACCTGTTATTATCGCTGCATTTATGGGTGCCGGTAACGGAACGGGAATCGGCTCCATTATTATAAAAGGATTAAGCCAGGGTAATTGGTGCAACAAGGATAATCTGGTTTACTCCTGGGGACTTATTCTTTACATTGTGCTTGTAATAGGCTTTGCTTACTTCTATACTTCCATTACATTTAATCCTTTGGAAGTAGCAGATAACATGAAGAAGCGGGGCGGATTTATTCCCGGCATCAGACCGGGTAAGCCAACCAGCGATTATTTAACCGATATACTGAACCACATAATCTTTATCGGTGCAGTAGGACTTATTATAGTCGCTGTTATACCCATTATATTTAACGGATTATTCGGTGCCAGCGTATCATTTGCGGGAACCTCAATTATCATTATAGTTGGTGTTATCATTGAGACGTTGAAGCAGATTGAATCACAGATGGTTGTCCGTTATTATAAGGGATTTTTAAGTGATTAAGTTCAAGGCTATTGCAGCGTAAGCTGCAATGGCCATTGTGTGATTATTGCATACTGTTGAATTGGAGGGAAAAGCATGAAGATAATTATGTTAGGTGCTCCGGGAGCAGGAAAAGGAACACAGGCTAAGATGATAGCTGATAAGTACGGTGTGCCCCACATTTCCACGGGAGATATTTTCAGAGCAAATATTAAAGAAGGTACTGAGCTTGGAAAGAAGGCCAAGACTTATATGGATCAGGGACTTCTTGTGCCGGATGAGCTGGTTGTAGACCTGGTTGTAGACAGGGTTAAGAATCCGGATTGCGAGAAGGGTTATGTACTGGATGGTTTCCCGAGAACCATTCCCCAGGCCGAATGTCTGGACAAGGCACTGGCTGAGATGAATGATTCAATGGATTATGCAATTAATATTGACGTTCCGGATGAGAACATCATTACACGTATGGGCGGAAGACGTGCATGCGTAGGATGTGGTGCAACATATCATGTTGTAAATATTCCTCCTAAGAAAGAGGGAATCTGCGACAGATGCGGCGGTGAGCTGATCTTAAGAGACGATGACAAGCCGGAGACGGTTAAGAAGCGTCTTGATGTTTATCATGAGCAGACACAGCCCCTGATTGATTATTATACCAAGAAGGGCATCATTAAGGATGTTGACGGAACACAGCAGATGGATGACGTATTTAACGCTATCGTTAAGATTTTAGGAGCGTAAGAAATATGGCTGTAACGATTAAATCTGCCAAAGAGATTCAACTTATGATGGAATCAGGCAAGATACTGGCAGAAGTACTTGAAAGATTGGGAGAGATGATTAAGCCCGGAATATCCACACTGGATATTGACATAGAAGGTGCGAAGATCATTAAGAGCTATAATACCATTCCTTCTTTTCTGAATTATAACGGTTATCCTGCATCAATATGTGTATCGGTTAACGATCAGGTGGTTCACGGAATTCCTAATCAGTACCGTATTCTGGAGGAGGGCGATATAGTCAGCCTGGATGCAGGTGTTATTCACAAGGGATATCATTCCGATGCGGCAAGAACATTTCCCGTGGGAGAGATATCAGAGGAGGCCAGACTCCTTATTGAAAGGACCAGACAGAGTTTCTTCGAAGGCATCAAGTTTGCCCGGGCAGGCTGTCACTTATATGAAATATCCGAAGCTATAGATAATTATATATCCCAGTTCGGATACGGAATAGTAAGAGACCTTGTGGGACACGGTATAGGAAGGAATCTTCACGAAGATCCCCAGGTACCTAATTTCAAACAGAAGCGCCGGGGAATGAAGCTCCAGGCAGGAATGACACTTGCCATAGAACCTATGATCAATGCAGGAAGAGCTGAAGTGGTGTGGGAAGACGATGACTGGACAGTCAGCACCGATGACGGTTCCCTTTCAGCCCACTACGAGAATACAGTGCTCATTACAGATGGTGAGCCGGTTATCCTGACATTGCCGGCATCGGGTTATTAAGAGGTCTTTTATGGACGATGTGATGAAAGGTATGCTTGCGGTTTCGAAAGCAGGTCATGACAAGGGCAGATTATACATGATAGTGGACAGTGATGAAGACTATGTATATCTCTGCGACGGAAGACTAAAGAGCGCAGACAAACCAAAAAAAAAGAAGTATAAGCATATTCAGATTATAAAAATGATATCCGAAGAAGTGGATTCTTGCTTTGAAAAAGGCAAGCGTCCGGATGACAGTATGATTCGAAAGACCATTGCAGCTTTCGAAAAGAGCCGGGATTAGGAGGTATATATGTCCAAAGCAGATGTTATTGAAGTAGAAGGCACTGTTATTGAGAAACTGCCGAATGCAATGTTTCAGGTACAGCTTGATAATGGCCATGTTGTATTGGCGCATATCAGCGGCAAATTAAGGATGAATTTCATCCGAATCTTGCCGGGAGATAAAGTAACTATAGAGTTGTCCCCATATGATTTATCAAAGGGTAGAATTATCTGGAGAGACAAGTAAGAAATTGCTTGAAATCGGTTGATTTTTGTGATAAAATATCATCCGAATGTTTTTTCTAAGTTGTTTTGATGAGAAAGGAGGAATCTTGATGAAGGTTAGATCATCAGTTAAGCCTATCTGTGAAAAATGTAAAATAATTAAGAGAAAAGGTAGTATCAGAGTTATTTGTGAGAACCCAAAGCATAAGCAGAGACAGGGATAACAACCCTGCTTTTAGCATGTTAATAATCAGTATATTAAAAAATGGAGGTGTAAGGTTAGATGGCTCGTATTGCTGGTGTAGATTTACCGAGAGATAAGCGTGTTGAGATTGGTTTAACATATATCTACGGAATCGGAAGAGTTAGCGCTAATAAGATTCTTGCAGAAGCTAAGGTTAATCCGGATACACGTGTCAGAGAGTTGACAGATGAAGAGGTAAAAAGAATCAGTGCGATCGTTGGTGACCAGTACATGGTTGAGGGTGACTTAAGAAGAGAAGTTGCTATGAACATCAAGAGATTGCAGGAGATTGGATGCTACAGAGGGATCCGTCACAGAAAGGGCCTTCCTGTTCGTGGTCAGAAGACAAAGACCAATGCAAGAACACGTAAGGGACCCAAGAGAACCGTTGCTGGTAAGAAGAAATAAGCTTACCGTGAGTTAGTTTTATTTATTTAGAGCATGTTGAAATATTTAGAAAGTAGGTTAGTTTAATAATGGCTAAAAAAGTTGCAAAAAAAGTGACAAAAAAGCGTGTAAAGAAAAACGTTGAACGCGGACAGGCACATATTCAGTCATCTTTTAACAATACTATTGTTACATTAACAGATACTGAAGGTAATGCACTTTCATGGGCAAGTGCCGGTGGTCTTGGATTTAGAGGTTCAAGGAAATCTACTCCATATGCTGCACAGATGGCAGCAGAGACAGCTGCAAAGGCAGCTTTAGTTCATGGTTTAAAAACAGTTGAAGTTATGGTTAAGGGACCAGGATCAGGAAGAGAAGCAGCGATTCGTGCACTTCAGGCTTGTGGTCTTGAAGTTACAAGTATCAGAGATGTAACTCCGGTACCACATAATGGATGTCGTCCACCAAAGAGAAGAAGAGTCTAGTAGGAGGTGTAGGAAGAGATGGCAGTTAACAGAGTTCCTGTTCTTAAAAGATGCAGATCACTTGGATTAGATCCGGTTTATTTAGGAATAGATAAGAAGTCAAACAGAGAATTAAAACGCGCCAATAAGAAGATGAGTGAGTATGCTCTTCAGCTTAGGGAGAAGCAGAAAGCCAAATTCATCTATGGCGTTTTAGAGAAGCCTTTCAGAAATTACTACAAGAAGGCTAAGAAGATGAGCGGAATGACAGGTCCGAACCTCATTATTTTACTTGAGTGCAGACTTGATAATGTATTATTCCGTCTCGGATTCGCAAGAACACGTATGGAAGCACGTCAGATTGTGGATCACAGACATGTACTGGTTAATGGTAAGCCGGTACAGATCCCCTCATATATCGTTAAGGCAGGGGACACTATCGAAATCAAAGAGAAATTTAAAGGATTCCAGAGATATAAGGATATTCTTGAGACAACAGGCGGAAGACTTGTTCCGGAGTGGCTTGAGGCAGATCCTGAGAATCTCAAGGGAACAGTTAAGGAGATTCCGGCTAGAAGCGCAATTGATGTTCCTGTAGATGAGATGCTTATAGTCGAGTTGTATTCTAAGTAATCGTTAAATTGAGGGTAGACCCGAAAAGGAGGGATCTATAGGTGTTTGATTTCGAAAAACCAAAGATTGAGATAGCTGAGATTTCAGAAGACAATAAATACGGCAGATTTGTCGTTGAGCCTCTTGAAAGAGGATATGGTACCACTTTAGGTAATTCTCTTAGAAGGATTATGCTTTCTTCATTACCGGGATTTGCTGTTAGTCAGGTTAAGATAGACGGAGTTCTTCATGAATTCAGTTCTATCCCCGGCGTTAAGGAAGATGTTACTGAGATCATTATGAATATTAAGGCTTTGTCCATTAAGAATTCCGGTGATCCCAGCGAACCAAAGACAGCTTATATTGATTTTGAAGGTGAAGGCGTAGTTACAGCAGCTGATATCCAGACAGATCCTGATATTGAGATCCTTAATAAGGATCAGGTTATTGCCACACTTAACGGCGGTAATGACAGTAAGATCTACATGGAGCTTACCATTACCGGAGGCCGTGGATATGTGGGCGCTGACAAGAATAAGAATCCAGACCTTCCCATAGGAATCATTGCGGTAGACTCTATTTATACACCGGTAGAGCGTGTTAATCTTACGGTTGACAATACCCGTGTAGGTCAGATTACCGACTATGATAAGCTTACATTAGACGTATTTACAAATGGTACACTTGCTCCGGACGAGGCAGTAAGTCTTGCTGCTAAAGTACTCTCCGAGCACCTCTCCTTATTCATTGATCTGTCAGAGAATGCACGTACTGCAGAGGTTATGATAGAGAAAGAGAATAACGAGAAGGAGAAGGTTCTTGAGATGAATATTGATGAACTTGAATTATCGGTTCGTTCATACAACTGTCTCAAGAGAGCCGGAATTAATACCGTTGAGGAGTTAACCAATAAGACTCCCGAAGATATGATGAAGGTACGTAATCTTGGACGTAAGTCTTTAGAGGAAGTGCTTGCTAAGCTCAAAGAGCTTGGTTTACAGTTAAATCAGAGTGAGGACTAAACAATCTATATGATAAGCCCGAAGAGCACATACAGATTGCATAAGAATGGAGGATAATAATGGCAAAGTACAGAAAGCTTGGAAGAACTTCAAGCCAGAGAAAGGCAATCCTTAGAAGCCAGGTGACAGCACTTGTTAATAACGGCAAGATCAGAACTACCGAGGCAAGAGCAAAAGAGACAGCTAAGATAGTTGAAGGCTTAATCGCATTAGCTGTTAAGGAAAGAGATAATTTCGAGACAGTTAAGGTAACAGCTAAGGTTGCCCGTAAAGATAAAGACGGCAAGAGAGTAAAAGAAGTTGTAGACGGCAAGAAAGTAACCGTATATGACGAAGTTGAGAAAGAGATTAAGAAGGATCTTCCGTCAAGACTGCATGCCAGAAGAAAGATGTTACAGGTACTTTACCCGGTAACAGAGCTTCCTGAGGATAATTCCGGAAGAAAGAAGAATACAAAGGAAGTAGATCTTGTTGGGAAACTTTTCGATGAGATCGCACCAAAATATACTAACAAAAACGGTGGTTACACACGTATCGTTAAGATTGGACAGCGTAAAGGCGACGGTGCTTTAGAAGTACTTCTTGAGTTAGTATAGAGATATTGATTTAAAAGGCATCTTGAATAAGGTGCCTTTTTTTGATAAGATAGCGACAAAACGAAACGATATTGCACAATGAAGAAGAAGGGGGCTCTTTTATGAGACGAGCAGGAGTTTTGTTACCGGTATATTCATTGCCGTCAGAGTACGGAATTGGTTCTTTTTCAAAAGAAGCATATGACTTTGTGGATTTGCTTGAGTCATGCGGACAGAAAATATGGCAGATTCTGCCCATAGGTCCGGTGGCTTACGGAGAATCTCCATACCAGTCACCCTCCACATTTGCGGGTAATTTTATGTACATAGACCTGGAGGCTCTTATTGAAGATGGACTTCTTACAAAGAAAGAGTGTAAGGAGCACGATTTCGGTAAGAACCAGGAAAGGGTTGACTATGCAAAGGTTCGGGAGGGCAAGATGGCTCTTCTTAAACTTGCATTCTCCAGGGCTAATCCTGAAAATGACCGGGACTATATTGATTTTGCCTCATCGACCACATGGCTTGACTGTTACGCACATTATTGTGCCTTAAAGGAGCATTTTGGAGGCAAACCCTGGTATGAATGGGACCAGGAAGAGATTAACAGAGGCGGAGAAGACATAGAAGAAGCCAAAAGATTTCATAAGTTTGTTCAGTACATTTTTATGAAACAATGGATGGCACTGAAGAAGTATGCCAACGACAAAGGAATCCTCATCGTGGGAGACCTGCCTATCTATGTGGCATATGACAGTGCAGACTGCTTCGGAGACCGTAAGCTTTTCCAATTTAATGATGATAATACGCCGAAGGCAGTGGCAGGATGCCCGCCGGATGCTTTTTGTGAGGACGGACAGCTTTGGGGCAATCCTCTTTATGACTGGGAATATCACAGATCAACAGGATACGGTTGGTGGTTAAGAAGAATCGACCATTGCCGTAAGATGTTTGATATAGTCAGAATCGATCATTTCAGAGGTTTTGAATCTTACTACTCAGTGCCTTACGGTGCACCTAATGCCAGAGGAGGTCACTGGGAGAAAGGACCGGGCCTGCCCTTCTTTACCATGCTGGGAGAATGGTTCGGCGAGATAAATATTATTGCAGAAGATCTGGGATTCCTTACTGAGGATGTTATACGTCTTGTTAAAGACACGGGATATCCGGGAATGAGGATACTGCAGTTTGCTTTTGACGAGAGTCACAGCAGTAATTACCTTCCCTACAAATGCGAGAAGAATTGCGTTATGTATACGGGAACCCATGACAATAACACTACCCTGGGCTGGTATAAGAGTTTAAATGACAGTGACAGGGAGTATGTGGCTGACTATGTAAACACTCCTTCCTCCAAGCCAAAGGAAGTGGTTAAGAGCCTTGTAAGAGCGGCCTTATCGTGCACAGCGGATACGGCTGTTATCCCCCTGCAGGATTATCTTCTTCTGGATGAGTCAGGCAGGACAAATGTTCCGGGAACCGTAGGAGGTAACTGGAGCTGGCGTGTTACAAAGGCCCAGCTTAAGAAGATAAATGCCGTTAAGATTAAATACATTACAGAGTTATACGGCAGATAAGGATAAGGAATAGCAGATGGCAGCGGAAAGTGAGATCATCAGGTCGCAGGATCTGGTCTGTGAGTATATAACCAGAGATGAAGAGGGAAATGTAGAGTCCATTAAGAAAGCCATTGACGGAGTTAACATTAACGTCAAGGCAGGAGACTTTGTGGCTATACTGGGTCATAACGGCTCCGGCAAATCTACACTGGCCAAGCATCTTAATGCTATCCTGACTCCCAGTGAGGGGACGGTATGGATAGACGGTAAAGACACCTCTGATCCCGAGAATATCTGGGATGTAAGACAGACTGCGGGAATGGTGTTCCAGAACCCTGACAATCAGATCATAGGGTCCATAGTAGAAGAAGATGTGGGATTCGGCCCGGAGAACCTGGGAGTTCCCACAGAGGAAATATGGGAACGTGTAGAAGAAAGCCTGACGGCTGTGAAGATGAAGGAATTCAGATCTCACTCTCCCAATAAACTCTCCGGAGGGCAGAAACAGCGGGTTGCCATAGCCGGAGTTGTTGCCATGCATCCGAAATGTATCGTTCTGGATGAGCCTACGGCCATGTTGGATCCTAACGGACGCAAGGACGTAATAAGGGCTGTAAGAGCCCTTAATATGGTGGAACATATCACCATTATTCTGATCACCCATTACATGGAGGAGGTTATCTACGCCGACAATGTCATCGTTATGGACAGCGGACATATTGTAATGCAGGGACCTCCTAAGGATATTTTTTCACAGGTTGATACTTTGAAAGGCTATCATCTGGATGTGCCTCAGGTTACCCTTCTGGCAGAGGAACTTCGCAGATCGGGAGTCCCCCTGACTCCGGGGATACTCTCAGTGGAAGAGTTGGTAGAGGAAATATGTCAATTATAGTTAATCATTTATATCATGTATACGGAATGGATACATCCCAGCCGGTTAAAGCTTTGGATGACGTCAGCTTTGAGATTAAGGACGGTCAGTTTATAGGCCTGATAGGACATACCGGTTCAGGCAAGTCCACTCTGATCCAGCATCTTAACGGCCTCTTAAAGGGAACCGGAGGAGAGATATACTATAACGGCAAGGATATATATGATAAGAGTTACAACTTAAAAGACTTAAGAAGCAAGGTAGGGCTTGTGTTCCAGTACCCGGAGCATCAGCTTTTTGAAGTGACGGTTTTTAAAGATGTCTGCTTCGGCCCCCTTAATCAGGGATACAGCCAGAAAGAGGCGGAACTTCGAGCCTTTCATGCCCTGCGTATGGTGGGATTCCCTGAGGAAATGTATTACCGGTCCCCCTTTGATCTCTCCGGAGGTCAGAAAAGAAGGGCGGCCATAGCAGGAGTCCTGGCCATGAGACCGGAGGTAATGATCCTTGATGAACCTACAGCGGGATTAGACCCCCAGGGCAGGGATGAGATTTTAGATCAGATAGCCCGCCTCCACAGAGAATATAAGATGACCACCATTCTTGTATCCCATAGCATGGAGGACGTGGCCAAATATGTGGAGCGCCTTATCGTTATGAATAAGGGCAGGGTTGTTTTTGATGATACCCCCAGAGAGGTGTTTAAGCATTCTGCAGAGCTTGAAGAGATGGGTCTTGCTGCACCGGCTGTTACCTACGTTTTAAATGAATTAAAGAAGTCGGGACTTGATGTAAATACCGACGGAATAACCGTTTCAGAGGCGGCAGCAAATATTAGAGAGGCACTGATCAGTGCCGGAAAGATATAAAGTATATTAAATGGTCAGAGAGATTACTATAGGGCAGTATTATTATGCTGAATCCGTGATCCACAGGCTTGACCCCAGGGTTAAGCTTATGGGTACACTGATTTATGTAATTGCCCTCTTTATCGTTAACAATATATTGGGATACCTGGCGATAGCACTGGTGCTGTCTGCAGTCATCCGCCTGTCCAAGGTTCCTTTAAAGTTCATTGTAAAGGGACTTAGAGCCGTTATGATAGTGCTGCTTCTTACGGTATCGCTGAACCTGTTTTTGACACCGGGTCTGCAGTTGGTTCACTTCTGGATATTCACCATCACCCTTGAGGGAGTGAAAACATCCGTATTTATGGCCCTTCGTCTCGTGATGCTTATTATGGGGTGTTCCATAATGACCCTGACTACCACTCCGAACAACCTTACGGACGGTCTGGAGAAGTCATTAAAGTTTTTGGAAGTAGTTAAGGTTCCGGTTCATGAAGTGGCAATGATGATGTCCATTGCACTGCGTTTTATTCCCATCCTTCTGGAAGAGACTGATAAGATAATGAAGGCTCAGGCAGCCAGAGGAGCAGATTTTGAAACCGGCGGAGTCATAAAGCGGGCAAAGAACATGGTCCCCATCCTGGTACCTCTTTTCGTATCGGCCTTTCGCCGGGCAAATGATCTGGCCATGGCTATGGAAGCCAGATGCTATCGGGGCGGAACAGGAAGAACCAAGATGAAACCCTTGAGATATCAGAGGAACGATATTATCAGTTATTGTTTTATGGCAGTATTCATGGTGGTTGTTATTCTGATATCAACCTTTGCGACATTGCCCTTTGAGAGATTTTAGGAAACAGTGATGAAAAGAATAATGATGAGGGTTGCCTATCTGGGAACTGCTTATTGCGGCTGGCAGATACAACCCAACGGGCTTAGCATCGAGCAGGTTTTGAACGAGAATCTTTCAGACCTTCTTGGAGAAGATATTAAGGTTATAGGGGCCAGCAGAACAGATGCGGGAGTTCATGCCTTAGGCAATGTGGCAGTATTTGATACAAATGCAAGAATGCCCGGGGACAAGATTTCCTTTGCCCTGAATCAGCGGCTGCCGGAGGATATCGTTATCAGAGGGTCAAAAGAAGTATCGCCTGATTTTCATCCCAGACGTACGCTAAGTATTAAGACTTATGAATACAGGATATTGAATGCCACATTTAACAACCCTCTTCGGGCTTACTTTACCTGTTTTAATTATATGAAACTGGAAGAGGACCTTATGAGGGAGGGGGCTGCTTATCTGGTGGGAGAGCACGATTTCTCAAGCTTCTGTGCTCCCAGATCCCAGGCGGAGTCTTTTGTAAGAACAGTATACTCCATAGATATAGAACGTTTGGGAGAAGAAATATCCATCCTTATTAAAGGAAACGGATTCTTATACAACATGGTGAGGATAATCGCCGGGACCCTGATGGAGGTTGGCAGGGGTGCTTATAAACCTGAGGATGTTAAAAAGATCCTTGAGGCTAAAGACCGGACCAAAGCAGGTCCGACTGCGCCGGCTCAGGGCCTGACGCTGATGTCGATAGAATTTAAACAGTGAGAGATCTGTATTAGGGGAGGTATTTATATGGTAGATTACACGGAAGGATCGGGAAAGCAGTATCATACAGGAGTAGGTCCCGGGGATATCGGGAAATACGTGATAATGCCCGGAGATCCCAAAAGATGCGAGAAGATTGCGGCTCATTTTGATGATGCAAGGCTGGTAGCGGATGTACGTGAGTATGTTACATATACGGGATTCCTGGATGGAGTTAAGGTCAGTGTTACATCAACAGGTATAGGCGGACCATCTGCAGCCATTGCCATTGAGGAACTTTCCAAATCCGGTGCCGATACCTTTCTTCGGGTAGGAACATGCGGGGGAATGCAGCTTGACGTAGAAGGCGGGGATATCATCATCGCCAGCGGTGCTGTCAGGATGGAGGGCACCAGCAGGGAGTATGCCCCCATAGAGTATCCGGCTGTAGCTAATGTAGATGTGGTAAATGCCATGATATCCGGAGCAAAGAAGCTGGGAGCCAAATATCATGTAGGTGTTGTTCAGTGCAAGGATTCATTTTTCGGACAGCATGAACCGGAAGTGATGCCTGTAAGTTATCAGCTGGAGAATAAATGGGAGGCCTGGCTTCGAATGGGATGCCTGGGTTCAGAGATGGAGTCTGCGGCCCTCTTCATTGCCGGCAGCTTTCTTAGAGTGAGAGTGGGATCTGTCCTGCTGGTTGTGGCTAATCAGGAAAGAGCCAAGAAGGGACTTCCCAATGCACAGGTGCATGATACTGAGATTGCCATATCTACGGCTGTGGAAGCCATCAGGCAGCTTATAAAAGAAGATAAGTAAGGAATAAAAGACCGGGTAGGATATCCTACCCGGTAGTTAATAAGTTACGCAGCTTATGCTGAAACGTCGAAATTGCCGCCAACGGCAGGATTTACTGACTGTTCCATCATTTTTCTCATAGCCTCGCCCTGTTCTTTCATCTGGTCAAGTCCCATGGCGGTTACCTGAGTAGCAACCTGGCGCTGTACACCTGCAGTTGAATTAGTCATGGCAGCGGCTGTGTTGATACCGGAAATTCCTGAAATATCCATTGGGGTTCACTCCTTTCTGTAACTTATGTACAGTTACTATCGGATGTAATTATCCTTTTATTAAGATAGATTATAATACAAAAGTACCAGATTTTCTATATAAAAATAATTAAATAAGTGTTAAATATAGGTTATAGACTAAGCTGTTACAGGATGAATATAGGAGGGTAAGTATATGGATGAGATAATGATAAAAGAGATACTGGGGGCCTGTGATCATACATTGCTTAAGCAGGAGGCGACATGGGAGGATATAAAGGGGATATGTGAAGACGGACTGCATTATCGCACCGCGTCCGTGTGTATTCCGCCCTGCTATGTATCCAAGGCTCATGCCGATTATCCCGATCTTAACATATGCACGGTAATAGGCTTTCCCAACGGGAATATGACCACTCAGTCCAAGGTCTATGAAACAAAGGATGCCCTGGATAAAGGGGCAAATGAGATCGATATGGTCATAAATATAGGTATGCTTAAGGCCGGGGAATATGAATATGTCCTAGAGGAGATCAAGGCTGTTAAGGCGGCCTGCGGCGGCCATATACTTAAGGTCATTATTGAGACCTGTCTTCTTACGGAAGAGGAGAAGATAAAGATGTGTGAGATCGTATCGAAGTCTGGAGCGGACTATATTAAGACCTCTACCGGTTTTTCAACGGGAGGGGCTACATTTGAGGATATCAGGCTTTTTAAGGAACATGTGGAACCCCATGTGAAGATCAAGGCAGCAGGGGGAATATCGAGCCTGGAGGATGCAAGGAAGTTTATGGAGCTGGGAGCGGACAGACTGGGAACCAGCAGGATTGTAAAACTTGTTAAATAAGCTTACCTTACCTGACAAAAGGTACGTCCCCCTGTCAGGTAAGTGTTGACAAGGGATTGTTTGTATAATATAATATCTCGGTGTGACAAGTTTAATTAGTCAGTTAATGCCCAAGTCACAGCCCCGACGAAGGCATTGTATATAACTTTTAATGAATCCCGTTAGTCTTCTTTTTCGGACATTTTAGAAGACGTCAGGGAGAGTGTAATTTTTAGGAGGTCAGACCATGAATACATTTATGGCAAGCCCTGCTACTATCGAGAGAAAATGGTACGTTGTTGATGCTTCAGGTAAGACATTGGGACGTTTGTCATCAGAAGTAGCTAAGGTTTTAAGAGGAAAGAATAAGCCGATTTTCACACCCCACATTGATACAGGGGATTACGTTATAATCGTTAACGCTGACAAGGTTAAAGTTACAGGTAAGAAGCTTGATCAGAAGAAGTACTATCATCATTCAGACTATGTAGGCGGAATGAAGGAGACTTCTCTTAAAGAGATGATCGCCAAGAAGCCTGAGAAAGTGCTTGAGTTAGCGATTAAGGGTATGCTTCCCAAAGGACCTTTAGGAAGAGAAATGTACAAGAAGCTTTTTGTGTATGCAGGAGCTGAGCATCCCCATGCAGCACAGAAGCCGGAAGTTCTGGACATTTAAGGTATGAAGGAGGTATAGAAAGTGGCAAATTCAAGATACTACGGTACAGGAAGAAGAAAAAGCTTCTTG
>Ga0256404_1003285_pt1 | contig 33362 bp, 25 predicted proteins | sample RumenRJG_01DNA_FD_185990 | JGI IMG/M metagenome (GOLD analysis project Ga0256404, IMG submission 185990) | Bovine rumen microbial communities from Lethbridge, Alberta, Canada - RJG_01 | ecosystem: Host-associated > Mammals > Digestive system > Stomach > Rumen | place: Canada: Alberta | collected...
AAGTAGATCTTCCTAAGAGATGGCGCTTCATCGTGAAGGATACCGATTTCGGACTTGGTCTCTATGGCAGGAAATCTGATTACAATACCATCGATTTGCTCTATAACCCAAGCAAACACCCCGATGATAACTGGGCCTTCACCGAGCCAGCTACCCGCCTGGTTAAGAATATGCTCGAAGATCCAGACATTCTCAATATGTTCATCGACAAGTGCTGCGTTTACATGGGCGACTTCATGAATGCCAAGGGAACTGGTGCCACGATAGATGCCATCAAGGATGAAGCCTTGGATGAGTTTGTAGCTCACCGCGCCAAGTATCCCACATGGGGTGGTAATAGCCGTGATGAAATTAATAACAAGTTCAATGATGCCAAAAAGTGGCTTGCTGGATACACCGAGCAAGGCTGGTGGGGTCAATCGACCACCACCTATCTTCCTCGCACCGACTACTTCCTCCAGCACATGAGTACCCAATGGAATTTAGGCACAGCTGTTAAGTTGACCATCAACAAGACCGAGCAGGATGTTGCCATTACGGTTAACGACATCAAGTTGTCGGGCAAGACGTTCGAAGGCAAGTTCTTCCCCAACCGCGAACTCGTCATCACAGGTACTGCTCCTGAAGGAAAGGTAGTGACTGGCTGGAAACTCAGCGGCGGAAAGAACGAAGAAATTGCAGGCAGCGAACTGACGCTGAACATGACGTCAAGTGAATTGACCATTGAACCCATCCTCGGCGATGCTGCCGGTATTCAGACCATTGAGAGTTCTGCATCGACCACTGATCCTTCGGATATCTATGACCTGCTGGGCAACAAGGTGAAGACCCCGCAGCCTGGCCGCATCTATATCCAGAACGGAAAGAAGCTTTTATGGCAATAAATTTAAGATGAAAAAACTCCTGTTTCTCCTGACTGTCTTGATTGGTGCCGTCTTACCAAGTCATGCACAACTGATTATCAATGAGATTATGCAGTCGAATATCGACTGCGTAATGGACGACATCAATGAGTTTCCAGACTCTTGGGTGGAACTGTATAATGCCGGTGATGAGGTTGTGAGCCTCGGCCAATTCAAACTTGGTGTCAGTAGCAATGCCGCTGAGGCTTGGCAGTTGCCCAGTCGTACGATAGGCAGTCATCAGTATATTTTGCTTTATTGCGATAAAGAGGACACGGGGCACCATGCCCCTTATCGCATTGACTCTGGCAAGAGCGACGGTATCTGGCTGTTCCAGAACGGAGAAATAGCCGACTGTGTTTTAAAACTTAAAAAGCAGCCTGCCCCCAACATCGCTTATGGTCGCGAAACTGATGGTAGTGAGAAATGGGGTTATCAAGCCACGCCCACACCGGGCGCGGCTAATTGCGGCAAACTCTGTTCTGACTTGTTGGGTGACCCCGTGTTCAGCAAGCCAGGACAGGTGTTTTCCAATGTCGGGAGTTTCAACCTGACAATCTCTTTACCGGCAGGTTCCCCTGAAGGCACGGTCATCCGCTACACCACCAACGGTTCTGAGCCTACGGCCTCGAGTTCCGTCTTTAGCAGTGCCATCAATATCTGGAGCACCACGGTGGTGCGTGCCAAACTCTTCTGCGATGGCTATCTCTCACCACGGTCTACCACCCATAGCTATATCTTCTTCCCTTCTGAACGCGCGCTGACCCTCCCGGTGGTCAGCATCGTCACCGATGACAAATATCTGAATGACCCGAAGATAGGTATCTATGTGGATGGCACTTACCAGAGCGGCACGGAAAACTACAGGTTCGACTGGCGCCGTCCCATCAATTTTGAATATTTCGAGACCGGAGGGAAGGCGAGCGAACTCAACCAGCTTTGCGAAACGCGCATCCAGGGTGGTGCCACGCGTACGAACCCCTTGAAGTCACTAGCCGTCTATGCCAACAAGCGATTCGGCGAGAAGAGATTCAGTTACGAATTCTTCCCCGACCAGAAGCCCGGCCTCACGGAATTCAAGAGCATCGTACTCCGTAATGCCGGCAACGATTTCGATTATCTCTATTTGCGCGATATCATTGCCCAGCGCACGATGGCTTTACATGCCGATCTCGACTGGCAGGCCTGGCGTCCCGTCATCGTCTATATCAACGGCGTCTATAAAGGTATTGAGAACATCCGAGAACGTAGCAATGAGGATAACATCTATACCAACTACGACGGACTGGAAGATGTGGATTTGGTTGAAAACTGGAATGACCTCAAGGAAGGTGACATGGACCACCTGAATGCCTTCAAGGCCTTCTTCAATGAGCATGGTCATACCATGGCAGAATATGAGAAATGGATGGATTGTCAGGAGTTTATCAACCTCATGGCCATGAACGTTTATTACAACAACATCGACTTCCCCGGTAACAACATCGTCCTCTGGCGTCCCCGTACTGCTGACGGCCGCTGGCGCTTTATAGCCAAGGATGTGGATTACACCATGTGGCTTTACGGGCAGGACGACTACAACTACAAGTATTTTGATTGGCTTTACTGGAAAGAGTACGATCCTAGCCATAACTGGGGAGCCAACGACTATGAGGCCACCCGTCTGTTCCGCCGCCTGATGGAAGACGCGGATTTCAATCGTGAGTTTATTGACCACATGGCCGTCTATATGGGCGACTTCCTGAATTACGAAGGCACGTGGAAGATATGGGAACCCATGTACAACCAGATCAAGACTGAATATCCTTATCATCGGAAGCTATATAACGAGTGGTGGCCTAACTATAATGATGAGATGGACAAGGTGAAGACCTGGCTGAAGAAGCGTACCATCTTCATGTACCAGCATCTGGCCGACTATTACAAGTTGGGATCTCCGTTGCCTTTTATGGTGAATGTTACGCTAAATGAGGCTGACTGTGAAGCGCTTCAGTTCGTCATGAATGGGGTGCCCCTTTCGGAAGGAAAGTTCGTAGGCAGGTTCTTCCAGGACCGTGAGGTGGTGCTTGAGGGCAAGCCAGGCAACGGGAAGAAGGTTACGGGATGGAATGTAATTGAAGATGGTATAGCGAGGCAGGTGGAAGGCTCGAAATATGCGTTCACTATGCCATCTACTTCATTGCAGATAAATGCAATCATAGGCACCGACACTGGCATCAATGATGTAGAGTCTCCCGTATGGACCTGGCAGTATGCTAACGGTATTTTTACTGTAAATGACATTACAGCAGGCACACGTGTCAGTCTTTATGATATAAGCGGTATGCTCATCAGTCAGCAGACGGCTAACGGTTCGCAGTTGCAGTTCGCTGTACCTGCCAACCGCATCTATATTTTGAAAGTTGGTGACAAAACAATAAAAATACAATAAATGATGAACTATTCGAAAAAGATTGTGATGATGTTGGTCACAGCGAGCTGCCTGCTGGTAGCCTGTGGACCTACTCCTCAGCAAAAGTTGGAAGAACAGCAAAGGTTGGCGCGAGAACTGAACGACTCCATCAATCGTCTGATGATGACGGGTGACAGTGCGAAGATTTTCGATGCCCTTGCTCTGAATGATCAGTTGTTACAGCTCGACACGGTGCGTGAAAATCAGTTCCGCTATTACATGCAGCGCGTGTCCATGTTCTATCAGTTGGGACGCGATGCTGATGCTTTTGAAATACAGGAAAAGGCCATGGTGCTGTTGCCTGAGGACAACTATGATCGTCTGAACTACTTTGCCATCAAGAATGAAAAGTTGGGAAATACCGAAAAGGCAGAGTTCTTTTTCACGATGGCTCTGGAAGCCTGTGATGAGGCCTTGGAGCATGGCGCTGGCAAAGATGCCTTAATCAATAAGGCCGCCATCCTTTATTATCAAGGGAAAAAGGATGAGGCCCACAAGGTGATTGAAGACGCCTATCTGCAGCATCAGGATGATGAGGATCTGAAGTCAATGGCCACAGGATCCGGAATCTGGGATGAGATAGAGGAGAGTACAAAAAAAATGAAGGCCATCAAGCTGGAACAGCCAGTGAAGACTGATAGTATCCATAAGCATTAAGCTTGCAAACAATTTACTAATATAGATGAACATGGACCATTGGTTGCATGTCAGGCTGTCGATACTCCTGATCTTTTTGTTCAGCTCATTAGCTGTACATGCTACCGATGTGTCTACAATCTATACTGTTAATTTTACAGGAGGGCAGGACAGGTTCACGATACAAGATGACATTCTGTTGAATGGAAATTCCGCATGGAAGCAGGACAATAATTATGGCATGAAAGCCAGTGGATATAGTGGTGGAAATCATCAGACCAGCAGTTGGCTGAAATCCCCTACGATATCCTTGAAGGGTTATCAGCAGGCTGAAATGGTTTTCAGCCATGCAATTGGATATATCACTTCGGAGAATGCTCCTTCCTATTTTACTTTGGTAGTTTCTATTGATAATTGTAGTTCTTGGACACCTATAGAAATATCCTTTCCTAATAAGAATAATACCTCTGGCTTTTCTAGTTTCCAGACAGTCACTGTTGACCTTTCTGCCTATGCAGGACAGGAAATCATAGTAGGCTTCCATTACACTAGTGATACTAGCTGTGCCGGCACTTGGGAAATCAAGACTTTTGAGGTGAAAGGGGAAAAGGTGACCTATAAGCCATATGACGTCAACGGTGACGGAACAGTAAACATTTCGGACGTTACCACGCTTGTGGATTTTGTACTTGGCAAGAATCCAAGTCCCTGTATTGAAGCAGCATGCGATGTGAATGGTGATGGGTCAGTGAACATTTCCGATGTAACTTATCTGGTAGATGTCATTCTCGGCAAAATTCCCAGTGGTGGCGAGACACCTGAGACAGACAATGTGAACCGTAACCGTTATGCGCATAATGGTATTAAGGCCACGCGTCTGGAGTTCCCGCATTTGAGCAGCGACAGCACCATGAACATCCTTGTAGAGAAATCCACCACCGATTTTGGCGTCACTTACTCCTTGGAATGGGACTGCTCCAAGAAGGCTAACCGTTGGACGGCTTATCAGATGCATGCGGGGAATACTGGAGGAAATGTAGACAGACAAAATGATTTTAGGGAGGACCCGGATATCCCGTCACAATACCGTTCTACTTTGGCTGATTATAAAGATAGTGGGTTTGATCGCGGACACCTCTGCCCTTCAGCAGATAGACTACGAAGCGAGGAGCAAAATTCCCAGACCTTCTTCCTAAGCAATATGCAACCTCAGTATCATAATCACAATGGTGGCAAATGGGCAACACTTGAGGGAAAAGTACGAACTTGGGCTGATAGTTGTGACACGCTCTATGTCGTGAAAGCAGCCACCATTACTGATGTAACGCTCAATGGCAGTACGCAATCGGGATTGCTCAATGTGGTGAACTACAACTCGCTTATCGTGCCTGCTTATTTCTATATGGCCATGATGTCTTATAACAAATCGACCGACACCTACAAATCCTTGGGTATTTGGACCAATCATTCCAATACCGCATCCGAGATAACAATAGAGTACATCACTATTGATGAATTGGAACGGCGCACAGGCATCGACTTTTTCTGCAACCTTCCCGATGAAATGGAAGATGAAGTGGAGTCTTCTCTTGACCTTGATTTCTGGGGTATTTCTACCAGTCAATGAGACAATCGATATTCGTAAAGATAAATAGATAGTAGCATTATGAATAATAAAAGAATAACTGTTTTTGTTACATTTTTATTAGCCTTTACCTCTATTTGGGCAGGCATTCCAAATGGTTTCTATTCAAATACAAATGGGAAATCTGGGGCAGCATTAAAAACGGCTCTGTATAGTATACTTAGCAGTAAATGTGTAGAGGTTGATTATAATGATGTTTGGGATGCATTTCGAACAACAGATAACCGTTCGGATGGTTACGTTTGGGATATTTATTCCAATGCTACGAATTACACCTTTATTAGAAATCAATGTGGTAATTATGGTGATGAAGGAGACTGCTATAACCGCGAACATTCTTTTCCCAAAAGTTGGCTAAATATTAGTGACAAAACACCGCCGAAAGGACCAGGTACCAATCTATTTCATCTATATCCGACAGATGGCTATATTAACAGTATAAGAGGTAACCTTCCTTTGGGTGAAGTGAGGACTGTAACCTATCAATCAGCAAATTCATTTAGCAAGGTCGGTACGGCTGCTCCCAGTATAAATTATACGGGTTCTAGTAATGTATTTGAACCTAATGATGAGTATAAAGGCGACTTGGCCCGTAGTTATTTCTATATGGTGACTCGCTATCAAGATTTACTTAAAGACTGGGCTTGTGATATGCTTGTAGTTCCCACCGATAATTATCAGGCTTTTTCAACATGGGCCCTCACGATGTTGTTACGTTGGGCGAAAGAAGATCCCGTTAGCGAAAAAGAAATTGCCCGAAATGAAGCCATCTATAAAATTCAAAAAGATCGCAATCCATTTATTGATTATCCAGGACTGGAGCAATATGTATGGGGAGACTTAAGGACGACGGCAGTGGATTTAAATAATTATGTTGCTCCGACTTCAGGCACTACTGTTGTCAGCGCTCCTATCTTCTCACCAGCAGGCGGCACTTATACTACAGCACAGACGGTGAGCATCAGCAGCAGTACCAGTGGAGCTGCCATCTATTATACTACTGACGGTTCAACTCCTTCAAGCAGTAGTACACCGTACACAGGAGCAATTACTATCAGCAAGACTACTACCATTAAGGCTATTGCTATCAAAGATGGAACTAACAGTAGTGTGTCATCAGCTACTTATACCATTAGTAGTGGAGGCGGAAGTCAGGGGAAAGGTGACTTTATACTCGTAACGAGAGCTAATCAGCTTGTGGCTGGCTATGAATACATCCTTGTTTATAATAAGAATGAAAATTCAAAAGTTGCAGGTTCATCTACAGGTGAATATTTGATCCCATTAGATGGATCAGTTAGAGGTAACACTATCTCTGCACCCGATGGAGCATCTGTTCTTACACTTGGTGGTTCTTCAGGAGCATGGACCTTCTACAGCAGTAATGCTAATGGATATTTGTATAGTTCTAAAGCCAAGAGTCTGACTTTTGATTCAAAAGCTACTAAATGGACTATCACAGGAGCAAATAGTGGATATTATGTCACTAATAGTTCAGTCGGTACCATTAGATACAACATTAGTGCTCCACGCTTCACCAATTATACTAGCGATGCAACGAATCAGTTGGTTAATGCTTTGCTCTTCTTCCGTGTTCCGATAGCTGGCGATACCAACATGGATGGTTCTGTGAATATTTCGGATGTAACGACGCTCGTGGATTATATTTTGAATAAGAATCCGAATCCGTGTGATGTGAATGCTTGCGATGTGAATAACGATGGCATGGTTAATATTGCTGATGTGACAGCCCTTGTGGATATCATCCTTCAGAAATAAAATGAGAATATCCTAAATAAGCAAAAGGCTCTTCCCAAATGAGAAGAGCCTTTCTTTTTTATTCATCAATTGTCTGTTCTTTTGTCTCGTATCTGAACCAGTCCACATCGGCAAAGCCTTTGCAGTCCTTGTCCTGCGCCTGAGCAAACACGCCCAGCATCACGCCTGTGAAGCCTCCGATGGTCTCCGTGCTCAGATAGCGGTATTCCATCTTTGCCAGAGTCGTGAAGTTTTGGTTATCGCTGGAGGCTGAGAGTTCATAGAAATCCTTGTCGGAAGAGACACGGAGGTAGGCCATGGTCCTCTCCAGTATCATCTCCTTCTCAGAATGGGCTGTCTGGCCAATGCGCACATTTGACTTCAGAATTATTTTCCCACCACGACGCTCTGCCACCACGTCATAATGATTCAGCGGTGCCGCGTAGGCCGTGATGCCTGCCTGCATTCCCTCGGTAAGATGTGTGAGGTCGAAGGCGGCAGTGGCGGTGAAATTCAGTTCTGTCTGCCGTCGGCATACGAAGGTGGGCGAGGCGGTCTGGTCGAGTGTGATGTCAGACGGCTTCAGTCTCAGCCACCCTTTTCGTTCGGTGAGTGAGTATCGACTCATATCAGGCAGACATACGTGGAGCCAGCCCAAGGGCATTTTCGCCCCGTCGAACTCTTCGCGCACAGGATCTTGCGGCATTGTTACAAGTGGCAGCGTCTGACATTTCATGTAGGTCTGTAGCGTACCGTTTCCGTTGACCACAGGCCATCCTTCCTTATCCCATTGGACAGGAGCAAGAAATGTCTCCCGGCCCATCACATGCTGCAGATAGCCGCTGGTACGGTAACCCAGGCAAATCATCCACCATGACCCGTCGGGCGCCTGGACCAAATCAGCGTGTCCGAGTCCCTGAATATTGCTGTTCTGCATCATCATGTTGAAGTGTGACAGGATGGGGTTAGCAGGATTCGGTTCATACGGTCCGAAGAGGTACCTGCTGCGCAGAATGTTCACATGGTGACCGTGCTCGGTTCCTCCCTCAGCCAACAGCAGATAGTAATACCCATCTTTTTTGTAGATATGGGGACCTTCGGGGTAACGTCCGCCCATTCCAACTCCGAGATGATGGATTTCTCCCATCTGCTCACCCGTCTCAATATTGATTTCGCATATCTTAATATCGCCGTTTTTCCACAAGAAGTAGGATTTCCCGTTGTCGAAGAATAGCGTCGGATCACAACTGCCTATATCAAAGGGGATGACGACAGGCTCCGACCATTCGCCAGCAGGGTCTTCCGTCCACACATAGAAGTGACGGCGCGATGGGAAAATGGTGGTCACCATATAGAAACGGCCTTCGTGATAGCGGATAGTGGGGGCATAGATACCGTTATTGCCATCGACATTGGTGAGGTCTGCTTGTGACGGACGGGTGAGGCAGTTGCCCACCTGTTCCCAGTTCACAAGGTCCTTACTATGGAATACTGGCACGCCTGGGAAGTACTGGAACGTACTATTGACGAGGTAGAAGTCGTCGCCCGCCCTGCACACGCTAGGATCGGCATGGAAGCCTGGAAGAACTGGGTTGCGAAACCCTTGTGCCATCAAGGTAATGGCCGTGATACTGATGAGGATACTTAAAATACCTTTTTTCATTTAAACATCATATAAAAATATTTTATTCATTCATTACCTCTATATCATCAAAAGCCATGCGTTCACCCTCAGCAAGGCTTTCGGCATCCAGACGAAGTATTCTTGCCTTGACGGACGGGAACTTGATTGTCTGCCAGATGGGGTTGTTCACAATGTTTGAGAATTCTCCTGATGCCACCTTCGTCCAGTTCGACCAGTCGGTAGATGCCCAAAGGGAATAGTGCGTCACCATACCCTCCTTGGTGTTCTGTGGCGGTAAGTATCGGAATGCAGTGATTGTCTGCTCAGTGTCCCAGTCAATCATCATCTGTTTGGGACTTCTGAAGAAGAAGTGGAGGTTGCTGCTGCGTTTCTCACCACTGTCAGGGATGTCTGCGGTCAATTCAGGAGCCAAGTACACAGAATTGCGCTTGATGACAGGTTGGCATTTGGCATCGAGGATCGTCAGGCGTAGGCGGGTTGCATTGACGGTGGGGAAACAGATAATGCGCCGGTGACCGATAGTCGTCAAACCGTCGCCTTGTTCTACGAGTGCATCTTTCAGCGGCTGCCACTTACCATTGATTTCGGCCTCGAGTGAGAACTTCTTCACGCGCTGACCATAACGGATGTCCTCTTCGGCTACAAAACGGTTGAAAGCCGTAGGCTTCCCGAAGTCGATGATAGTCTCGTTATTCTTGGTATTTTTCTTGGTATTGGCGGCAAGATCGGTCTTGAACACCTCATGGATCATTTTATTGAATGCGATGCCCCGTAGACTGTCGATGGGATGGATGCGACCATTGGGAGCAATGGGGAAGTTGAGCAAGAGCGTGGAGTTGCGGCCTACACTTTTGTAATAGGTGTCCATCAACTTCGACAGACTTTTTACATGGGCGTTCTCCGTCTCATGATAGAACCACCCCGGGCGTATGCTGGTGTTCGTTTCACCAGGCACCCATGAATCGCCATCTTCCAATCCATAATGCAGCATGTTCCATGTGACCTCACCATCCTTGTTGAGCAGGCTCCAGTTGGTTTCTCCCACGTTACCAGCCTCAGTGCCCACCCAGCGCAAATCACCCCGGTCGCTGCCATCGTTCCAGATAAGACAATGGGGCTGTAACAGACGAATCATACGGTAGGTCTCAGGCCATTCGTAGTAAGTCGTACGGTCTATGGTTCGCTTCTCGTTGGCACCGCCATACCAGCCGTCGCCACCATTGGCACCGTCGAACCACACCTCAAAAATGTCGCCATAGTTAGTAAGCAGTTCGCGCAGTTGGTTGCGGAAATAGGTGACGTACTCCTTTCGCCCATACTCAGGGTGGTTTCTGTCCCATGGCGAGAGATAGACGGCAAACTTAAGCCCTTCTTCCCGGCAGGCATCAGCCAGTTCTCTCACCACGTCACCCTTGCCTTGTTTCCAAGGAGTGTTCTTTACGGAATACTCCGTGTATTGCGAAGGCCACATGCAGAAGCCACAGTGATGTTTGGCGGTGAAGATAATGCCACGCATGCCCGCCTGTTTGCAGACTCGTGCCCACTGACGGCAGTCGAGGTCTGCGGGGTTGAACAACTGCAGGTCTTCGTTGCCGAAGCCCCATTCCTGGTCGGTGTACGTGTTCATGGAGTAATGGATAAAGGCATACATCTCCAAATCCTGCCACCAAAGTTGGTCCTCTGTGGGTACAGGACCACAAGGTGAAAGACTGTTTACAGATTGTGCCGTCTGTTGGCTATACGCCATTCCTGTCACCAGAAGCCATGCAATAAATGCAGCCGATAATCTCTTCATTGACAATCTGTTGAAAATTGCACTACAAATATAATTGAAAGATTCAGATTCTACTTTTCTTCTAGATTATTGTTGTTTTCTTAATGATTCTTTATTTGGATTTCCTGTTTTCAAAGTAGAGCAACAGACAAAACAGGATTTCGGTAATCATCATGGTGATGGACAGAACAAGGGGCGAAAACATGATTCCGACAATCAGGGCACCGATGGTTATGAGGGCTGACATGAAGTAGTATGTCTTGGAGCGGTAAAACCACCCGAAGGGAAGCAGATGGGCACCGAAGACCATGGCCAGGAGCATCACCATCTTGTCAGGTACTGCATTAAAGCACCACATCACGATGAGCAGATAAGGAATCTGGGCACACGACAAGATAATGCCGAGCGTTGACAGAGGATGCTCTTTATCACTGAATGTCACCTTAATCAGTTTGGAAAAGACCCATGCCAGCGGCATCAGCGGACAGGTGCAGCAGAAGGTCAGCAGATTTTTGGTCTCTATGGGGAGACGGGTTGCCTGTATGATGGCTACAAGTCCCCAGATGACTACCGATGCCATGATGAAATGCAGCCCCCGCTTTTGCGTTCTTGCATACTCCGTTTGAATTTTAATAAGGTTTTCCATTACTTTCGTTTTTTATATGATATGACCCCCAAAAGTTGGATATAAGAACTAACTTTTGGGGGTTACATATGAACTTTTTTAAGAATGCACACCCTCTTGTCAAATGGTTTTCTGTTTAACTGCTTCTTAAACAACCCCATTTGCAACCCAAAGGTTTTATAAGATCAGGTATCCTTATCTTGTAAGCTCAAAGCCTACACGAGCACCGTTGGCGCTCTTAGCAAGTTTGCTGACTGCCTGAACAGCAGAGGTGTTGCTTACCTTACCTTCTTTCTGAAGGATGTTGACCATCTGCTTGGAGTCAAACATCAGTCCCATTCCCTTCTCGGTCCTTGTCACGTTGCCCTTGATCGTCTCAGTAGCAGTCTTGAGGGCGATTTCACCGTTTTCAGGGTTATAGACATAGGTTCCGCTAAATGGGATGCCATTCACCTTGGCAGCGAACTTATTTCCCTCAAGGAACGAGAAAGAAGTGTTGTTACGATTGATACCGATGTTGCTGTAGTTACTTGCCAGTGATGATGCCATATTCGCAATGGTGGCAGCACCTCCGGCATTTGTCAGAGCCTGTTGGGTAGTAAAGGCAGCACTTGGGGCATTGTAGTTCCAGCTACCAAGAATGCCCGACTGGCCAAATGTCGATCCACCAAACAACACACTACCCAATACACTGCCAAGTACACTTGAGAGCACATTGCCGGATTGATTGTTAGAGGCTGTTCCGAGTCCCGTTGTTAAGCAGCTCGACAGCATTAATGTCATGGCTGCAAGAAATGCCGAAATAGTTTTCTTCATAATGATAGATATTAATAAGTAAAAATGACGAGACAAAGTAAAAGAAAAAAAATGAAATTTCCAAAGATTTTTCAAATAATCTTAGTTTTAATCCCAAAGGTCGCGCCGCATGTGATTGATGTCAATACTATTTCCCAGCAGTACCGGCCTATATTTCTGTCGGTAAAGATTATATTGAGGAATCCGCTTTGCTGTGTAAAGTTAGAGTCCCCTTTCTGCCCAGTCACTACGGTCTAACTGACGATAGCTGATGGCTTCGGCGAGATGGTTGGAAAGAACCTTTTCGCTACCTTCCAGGTCAGCAATAGTGCGGGCAACCTTCAATATCCTATTGTAAGCACGCGCACTGAGATGGAGTTTCTCCATAGCGGTGCGGAGTAGGGTGACTCCTGCTTCATCGGGCTCTGCATATTGGTGAATCATCCGTTCAGTCATCTGGGCATTACAATGCACACCTTTCACATTCTTGAAACGTGCTTCCTGAATGTCACGGGCCTTGATGACCCGTTCACGAATGGTGGCAGATGACTCTCCAGGTGCAGCCTGAGAGATGTCCTTGAAAGGAACAGGCGTGATTTCACATTGTATGTCTATACGGTCCATCAAAGGTCCCGAAATCTTGTTCATATACCTTTGGATCATCCCTGGGGTGCAGACGCAATGATGCGTGGGATCTCCATAGTAACCGCAGGGACAGGGATTGCTGCTAGCCACAAACATAAACGAACAAGGATATTCAATGGTGTATTTGGCACGGCTGATGGTGATGTGGCGGTCTTCCAAGGGTTGGCGCAAAACTTCCAACGTACTTTTGTTGAACTCAGGGAGCTCGTCGCAAAAGAGTACCCCGTTGTGTGCCAGGGAAATCTCTCCTGGCTGAGGATTACTGCCACCACCTACCAAGGCAACTTGTGAGATGGTATGATGAGGGGAGCGGAAGGGACGCTGGGAAATGAGACTGCAGTCGCGGCCCAGCTTTCCTGCCACGCTGTGAATCTGTGTGGTTTCCAGACTTTCTGAAAGTGAGAGGGGAGGGAGAATGCTGGGTAAACGCTTGGCCATCATGGACTTACCACTTCCCGGCGGACCAATCATAATCAGATTGTGACCTCCCGCAGCGGCTACTTCCAAGGCACGCTTCACATTCTCCTGACCACGTACATCCGCGAAATCCAGCTCATATTGGCTCTGCTGTTCATAGAATTCCTTGCGGGTGTCAATCTCTGTGGGTTCAAAAAGCGCTGTGCCATTGAAAAAATTGATGACATCCGTGAGTGTCTCCATTCCGTAAACCTTGAGGTTATTCACAACCGCTGCTTCACGGATATTCTGCTTAGGTACAATGAGTCCTGTGAACTGTTCCTTACGGGCCTGAATGGCAATGGGCAAAGCTCCGCGAATGGGTTGCAAGCGTCCGTCCAGTCCCAGTTCACCCACCAGCATATAATGAGGCAGAAGATCGGGAATCACCTTGCCGTTGGCAGCCAGAATACTGATAGCCAGCGGGAGGTCATAGCCAGAGCCCTCCTTGCGGATATCGGCAGGTGAAAGACCAACGGTAATGTCAGCTACAGGAAATTTGTAGCCGATATTGGTCATGGCAGCAGCAATGCGGTCACGGCTTTCCTTGACGGCATTGTCGGGAAGACCTGTAAGATGATAGAGTACGCCTCTTGACATACTCACTTCTACGGTGACGGTCGTTACTTCAAGACCGTTGACTGCAGCACAGAATGTCTTGACTAACATAGTGTAAGATTGGTTTTCTTATTTCAGCAGCTTTTCCAGCCGTTCCTTGAGTTCGTTCATGCTGAGACCATGCTCCAGGATGCGTCCTTCCTTACTGATGATGAGGTTATCGGGAACTCGCATGAGTCCCAGCTTATTCAGCATAGGCGTTTCAAACATCAGCCCGTCGCAGACCACAGGAGTCGTAATGGAATCACGCTTCATGATCTTCAGGCATTCTGGCTTGCTGGCATCAGCATTGATACCAATCAGGTTGAGTTTGCTTCCGTGTTGGCGGGCTATGCGTCTAAGTTGTCGTTGTTGGTCCTGACTTTCATAACTCCATGAAGCCCAAGTGTAGATCACGGAGAGAGAGCCGCTCAGGTTGGCATTGGAAACGAAACGCCCATTGACATCCTTTCCAGAGAAGACAGGCACTTTCTGACCTTTTGCAGAAGCCTTGATTTTCTTTAAGTCAGCTTCAATTCGTGTGAGAATACTGTGGTTTTTCTGTTCCTTCTTCACCAGGTTCAGCAAATCCTCAGCCTGCTTAAGATCGGCCTGTTCATTCTGAATGAAATACTTACGGAGCAGGAAGAGCGTAACGGGTGACTTGGCATTCTCCTTGATGAATTCCGCGGCATGCTTCTGCTCCTCAGCAGGCGACAGTTTGGAAATCTGCATGCGGAAACGGCTCATCAGTTCATTGTTTTTGGTTCCCTTCACCTTCAGTTCCTTCAGGTGAGAGGCGTCACCCTCCAATGACACCGATTTTCCTTCCTCGGCAAAAATAGGTTGTTCGGAGAAATTAGGGAAAATCAGCATCAGCAGCCCGTCAGTCTCGCAGGGAATCTCATGACTGAACCGGCCGCCATTAAGTTTCAGGGTGTCGATGCCGTTGATGATACCATCCGGACTATAGAGATAGAATTCACCCTGATTCATCTTCAGGAAATGACCTTCCATCTTGAAATGGCCGCTACGGACACCGCAGGAGGTGAAAATGAAGAGTGAAGCGTGAAGAGTGAAGAGTAATAATAAAGTGAAGAGTGAAGAGTGAAAGGCTACGGGTAGGCGAGCACTGCTCGGGAATGGAGTGAAGAATATTGCAGCAGTCATCAGACTACGCAATCTGTGTGCTCCGCACTTCACTTGTCGTTGTATGGATTCTTCACTCTTCATTCTTCACTCCTCACTTAAAATTTTATTCTCATTTTAAAAGAAATTGCCGTAATTACCATAACTCCTGATGCGGATAGATTATGGTAATTACGGGCATTTCTGTCTTATGATCAAGTTATTTGTTCACACGAACAAGTTCGAGGTCATTCTGAGCATAGCTCTTCAGAGAAGGATCCTTCTGGAAAGCACTGCGCAGGAACGACTCAGCTACGTCGAAGTTACCCTGACGGGCATTGACAATAGCTGAAAGATAGTCAGTCATGGCGTCTTTCTTCTCCACGTTGCGGAGAATTACGCTGGCTGTGGTGTAGTTCTTGTTCAGCAATTCTGCCAAAGCGCTGCTGTTGTTGAACGAATCCTTCAGGTTGTCGGCAGCCTCTGCATAGTTGCCCTTGGCAATATTGAGGTTACCCAGAGCCTCCACGGCCTTCTTGGCACCCGTAGCCTTGGCAATCAGATATTCGGCATCTTCAATGTTGCCGTCTCTCAGAGCCATCAGACCCAGGTTGGCGTATGTCTCAGGAACGGTACTCTTTGAACCGGCGATGTCCTGGAAGCACTTGCCAGCCTTTTCGAAGTTGCCCTTGTTGAACTCCATCACGCCCACATTGTTAGCAGCACGCTTGTCATTGGGATAGAGTTCATCAGCCTTCTTGTAGATTTCCTCCTTGGCTTCAGGATCGCTTTCCAGACTTGCGGCATAGAGCAGTTCCTCCAGACTGAGCTGAGTGGGATCACTCTTATACTGGTCCTTAATCTGCTGGTCGCTGCGGCCAATCACCTCGTAGTTGATAATCATGCGGGAACGGCGGAGCTCAGGAAGAATGCCTTCTGCCAGTTCACGGAAACCTGCACTCATGTTGCGGATCTGCTGCTCACGCTCGTAGGGATCTTCATACATGGAGAGCACGCGGAGAATCACGTCCTTGTCCTGAATGTTGCTGGCCTTCACCAGTTTCTCGAAGCCTTCCCAGTCCTCAGCGGTATAGCCGCCAACCACATTGGCTTCCATCTTGTTTTCCTTGAGCTGCTGGTTCACGTAGTCCTGTGAATTGTTCTGGCGACGGTTAGCCAGATTGTCGTTGAAGAGCAGATTACCCTCAGGTGATGCGAAAGCCTGAACCTCCACGTCCTTCAGGTTGAGCTTCTCGTGCTCACGGTTAATCTTTTTCAGCATAGCCACAAACTCCTGTACGGAATTGGTCTGAAGCTCACTCTTACGCAGATTAGCCTGATTGATGAGGAACTTCACCTGAGCCTCCTGCTTCTGGGCAGTGATGCGCTGGAATGAATCGGGAGCCAGGATGGCACCACCGTTGAGCATCGTCTGCTTGTAGAGTTCAGAAGTGGCAATCACGCCAGTGGCCACCTTCACAGCAGGAATCTTCACCTTCTTCTTGCCCACCTTGGCATCGAAGGCCAGATACATATCGCTCTTGAGCATTTCAGGCACATACTTGAACTGGCTCTTCATGGTGTAGATACCACCGAGCTTATAGCTGATGCGCTGGTCGTTGCCCATCACCTTCTCACCCTGGAAGGTAGCAGCCTCGGAACGGGCCACCTGACCATTGCCATAGTGGAGTTCTGGAATTACATTGACCACAGCCTTTTTGTTCATGTACTTAGCTGGGAACTTACCGTAGATAGTGGCAGTTACCTGTCCACCCTGTGTTTCAAGCGGGTTAGGGGTCACATCAAAATTGTTGGCAGCCAGTTCACCCAAACCGGAAGAACAGGAAGAAAGTGCCAAAAAAGAAATTGCTGATACAAAAGCGAATAGAATTCTACGCATAATATAAAAAAGATTTTGAAGGTGCCGCGAGCGGGACTCGAACCCGCACAGCCATCACTGGCCAAGGGATTTTAAGTCCCTCGTGTCTACCAATTCCACCATCACGGCTCAGTTTTGCGAATGCAAAGATAGTGCTAAATCCTGAAACGGCCAAAATTATTAGCACATTTTTATATTTAGGGTCTCAAAACCTTAAAACCTCAAAACCTTAAAACCTCAAAACCTTAAAAACTTAAAAACTCAAAAACTTAATAACTCAAAACCTTAATAACTCAAAACCTTAATAACTCAAAAACTTAATAATAATGATTATTCACAACCAGCACGGCAGGTTGCCCGCTACATGAGGCAAAATAGTGTTCCAGTCGTCCCCCTTGTGGGGAAAGGCCGTGGTTTGTCAGGTCGTATTGCCGGTTGCAATGGCTACAGGTAGCAATACCATTCGTGTTCATGGAGACCAGATGGAGCTCCTTTCCGTTGTTGTAGCAATTGGAACAACAGGCATCATAGCAGAAGAGCACACCGTCGAAGCCATAGCCCACGATGATACCCGTGGCATTGTTGATGCCTAATATCAGGGGCTGCTGTGCTTCTATGGAAGTAAGTGTCCTCACCTCGGTGATTCCCTGGTTGTTCTGACAAGTCAGCTGGTTTGTGGCAGACAGGTAGATTCTGCAGAACACATTTGTGGAAATGCCTGTAATGGCAGGTGCCAGGGCGGTATTCATATTAGCCCTTTCCAAGCGTAGGAATGCCCTGCGGTTGCTGTATTCACTCTCTATGTCACCACAAGAGGATAAAGTGAAGAGTGCAGAGTGAAGAGTGAAGAGTAATAATAAAGTGAAGAGTGAAGAGTGAAGAGTGAAGAATGAAGCGTAAAGCGTGAAGAATCTCTTTGCACCGTGGATGGTATGGCGCAAGTTTACATTGTTTCTGGAAAATTCTTCACTCTTCATTCTTCACTCTTCACTTAAAAGATTCTTCACTCTTCACTCTTCACTTAAAAGATTCTTCACTCTTCACTCTTCACTCTTCACTTTCACCTCTTCACTCTTCACTTTAACAGTTTCTTTTCAGCCTCTTTAACTCGTTCAAAATGGAATTCTGAGAGCGTGTGGCTCATCAGGGCCTCAATCTTGTCGTTGCAGAGATTGCCGATGCTGCCCTCGTGGGTGTGATGGATGTTGTGGTCGGCCTTGAAGTTGCCAGCCTCAATGTCGAGACCCACTTTCTTGTAGGCATCGCGGAACGGCATTCCATTGGCAGCCAGACGGTTAACCTCTTCCACGGAGAACATGGGGTCATACATCGGGTTGTCCAGAATATGCTCGTTCACCTCCATCTTATTAATAATGTAGGCGGCCATCTGCAGACAGTCCTTCAGCTCGTCGAAGGCAGGCAGGAACACCTCCTTGATAATCTGCAGGTCACGAAAATAACCCACGGGCAGGTTGTTCATGATAAGCATCACCTGTTGGGGCAGACTCTGAATCTTATTGCATTTGGCACGAATCAGCTCAAACACATCGGGATTCTTCTTGTGGGGCATAATCGAAGAACCCGTGGTGCATTCTTTCGGCAACTTCACGAATGAGAAGTTCTGCGAGTTGAACAGACAGGCATCGAAGGCCATCTTGGCTAGTGTTCCGGCAATGGTAGCCATGGCAAAAGCCACATTGCGCTCCATCTTGCCACGTCCCATCTGCGCATACACCACGTTGTAATCCATGGAGTCAAAGCCCAGCAAGTCGGTAGTCATTTGGCGGTTCAATGGGAAGGAAGAGCCATAGCCGGCAGCTGAGCCCAATGGGTTGCGGTTGGTCATCTTGTAGGCAGCCTGCAGGAACAGCATATCATCAGCCAATGACTCTGCATAAGCCCCAAACCACAAGCCGAAACTCGAAGGCATGGCAATCTGCAGATGTGTATAGCCCGGCATCAGCACGTCCTTATACTGGTTGCTCTTCTGAATCAGTTCATCGAAGAGCACCTTCACTCCGTCGGCAATCTCCATCAGTTCATGACGGGTAAACAGCTTCAGGTCTATCAATACCTGGTCATTGCGTGAACGTCCGGAGTGGATTTTCTTACCCATGTCGCCGAGCTTCTGCGTCAGCATCAGTTCCACTTGAGAGTGCACGTCCTCAATGCCGTCCTCAATCCTGAACTCCCCACGCTCACAAACCTGGTAGATGTTCTTCAGTTCTGCCAGCAGTTGGGAGAGTTCCTCCTTCTCCAGCAGTCCGATAGACTCCAGCATGGTGATGTGAGCCATAGAGCCCAGCACGTCGTACTTAGCCAGATAGAGATCCATTTCCCGGTCTCTGCCCACGGTGAACCTGTCAATCTCCTTGTTCACCTCATAGTTCTTTTCCCACAGTTTCATTGTTCTTGAGTTTTTGAGTGTTGAGTTTTTTGAGTTTCTGAGGTATAATTACTCATTTTCTCATTTTCTCAATTTCTCATTCTTATTCCGTCTCGTATGGTATCATCGCCAGCATGTCGGCAATCTTCTCCAGCCCATCCTGCAGAGGGCCGCTGATCATGCCTTTGATGAAGGGATTGATGTCGGCTTTGAGCGTCAGCTTCATCTTACTGCTGGCTTCCGAAGTGGGCAGCAGCTGAATCCACAGGTTGAAGGGCAGGGGCGACTGTACCGTCTCAAACTTAATGGTCTTGGGCTCCTCGCGCTCAACAATCTTCAGCTGAATCCTGCCTACGGGGGCCACAGACACGCTGATGCTGTCCTGCGTGAACTCCAAGTCCTTGGCCTTGTCCTCCGGCAGACGGTCCTTCACTTTCTCAATATTGCTCAAGTCACTCAGTTTCTCATACACACTCGTCTGTGCGTATGGAATTTGCTTCACACTACTTTCGAATTTACTCATTTGTCAATTAGTAATGAGAAATTAGTAATGAGTAATGATGATTACCTTTTTGGAATTGAAATTACGAAAAGTCTTCAACAGCACATGCTGCCTTGAGACATATCATAATTACTAATTACTCATTACTAATTGCTAATTAATGAACTAATTATTCCACTCCGCAGGATTCTTCCTCCACTCGTTCAGAACCTCCACCTCGTCGTCAGCAATGTAGCCAGTCTCCAAGGCCTCGGCCACCACATGCTCGTAGTCGGTCAGCGTCACCAGTTCCACGTTGGCATCCTTGAAAGCCTTCTTGGCCACGGGGAATCCGTAGGTGTAGCTGGCCACCATGCCAATCACCTCACAACCATAGTTGCGGATGGCCTCCACAGCCTTCAGCGAAGAGCCGCCCGTGGAAATCAGGTCCTCAATCACCACCACCTTCATGCCGGGCTTCAGTTCGCCTTCAATGAGGTTCTCCAAACCGTGGTCCTTTGGTTTTGAACGCACATACACGAAAGGCAGGTTCAGCGCATCAGCCACCAGGGCTCCCTGTGGGATGGCACCCGTAGCCACACCGGCAATAGCCTCCACCTCAGGAAACTTCTCCAGAATCACATGCGTGATCTCCAGCTTCACGTAGTTGCGCAGTTCAGGATAGGAGAGAGTCTTGCGGTTGTCGCAATAGAAAGGAGATTTCCAGCCGCTGGCCCAAGTGAAGGGATTCGCAGGCTGCAACTTAATAGCCTTGATTTTCAACAGTTTTGCTGCAAATGCTTTTTTCGATGTATCCATAATTCTCAAATTTATCCGATTTAATAACGGGTGCAAAGTTACGCTAAAAAATCGACTTTCCGAAGAGAAAACACAAAATATCAGTTAAGTTAGCACTAATTCATTTATTTTTCAATAAATAGTGTGCAGAAATCCTTCAATAATCTTCCAGTTCGAAACCAGATAACACATAAAAGCGGAGCCCCTGTTGAGAGAACCCCGCAGTTATGATTAAAAATAGAAGTAGTATCAAATCTTCTCTGGATTCAGTTTCAGACCAATATATGTGCCGATTGCGACCAACATCATGCAAGCTACGGTGGCTATTGCCATTACATAAAACATAATCATAATTCTATTATTTTTTTAATCCTGACCCGTATGCGGGCCTCAGTTCTGTTTTCTGTAGGCAAAATTAAGCCCTATTCCCGAACTGCGCCACAATTCCCTCCCTTTTTTCTCCAACTTGTTGCGACACCCCTCTTATTTCGCGACAAATCCCCCAATGCCCTTCAAAATTGTCGCAAAACAAAAGAGGAAGAAGCGCTATGGCTTCCTCCTCCTTGTATGATAGTTTGGTTATCGTTTAAGTTGCTTTTATTTCATCAACATCTTCACGCTCCGGGTTCACTTCATTCCTGATGTAAACCGTTCCCTATCATTCAACGTTTTATACAAGTAAATTGAGCGTTGCTCGAGAAAGGAAAAAGCACGCCATTGCTTTTTAACTTTCCAGTTTGGTATGTATTGAAACGGAGGACATTCCCCGTAAGTGTGGCAGGGTCAAATGTCGTGGTCAAATATCCTACTTCATCTTGTTCAGTCGTTCCTTTAAGATATAGAGTATTACCCACAATCTCACCGGTTGTGGATATTATTCCTTCCACAGTTGCTTGTGAGCCGGACACCTTTATTCCTAAAACACCAGTTCTATTTAAAGTGCCCGGAGTATTACCCCACACCATATTCTCAACTATACTAACATCATAGATACCTGAAAAATCGACATCGTCATCGTCCCTACTGCATGCAGAAATCAGTACAGCTGATAATACCATCAGCATTAATCTGCTAATTATTTTAATACCTTTCATGTTCATTTCTGATTTAGGTTTCTATTGGCAAAGATAAACAAAAATTCAGAAATAAAGTGCTTTCGAGCGGGGAAATATTGAAAAAGGTATATAATGAGAACTTTTGTGGAAATATTGTATATCGGTATTGTTTCTTTTTTGTAATTTTGTGGGCATGGATAATTTTATGAAAGAAAGCTGTCAGACTAGACGGATGTATGGACATGACTACGCGGCACGCGGGACATACGAGGTGACCATCGTGGTTGCCGACCGGCGGCCGGTTTTTGGCGAGATTGTTGGTTCCACGAAGGTTGGTGGTGAAACGCCTCACCTCAAGCCATCCGTGCTGGGACAGACCGTTCTTGACGATGAGATTCCGAAGATACATCACTATTACCCTATGGTCGATGTATGGCAGGTATGCCTCATGCCCGATCATCTGCACATGATTGTCCGTATCAATCGGCCGTTGCCTGAAGGCAAGCACCTGGGAATCATTATCGGGGCCTTTAAGGGCGGGGTTAGCCGGGCTTGGTGGCGGTTGAATTCTGCAGCTGACGCTGCAGACACGGGGGCGGCTCGTGTGGCTGTGGCGTCAGCTGCAGCATCGCATGCTCCGCTCTTCGAGCCTGGTTACAACGACCATATTCTCATGCGTGATGGGCAGCTTGACAACTGGAAACGCTACCTCCGCGACAATCCCCGCCGCTATCTGATGCGCCGGGAATATCCCGATTTGTTTCAGCGCTCTCTTTGTGTTGTTATTGGGGGTGTGCGCTATAGTGTCTTCGGCAACATGCTGCTTCTGCGCCAGCCTGAGAAACACCAGGTGTTCTTTCATCGCCGTACCAAGGGGAAACCGACTGAAGAGACCGATTTCTGGCAGACAGAAAGCCGTCGGCTGATCTCGCTGGCCGAAAGTGGTGACGTGCTGGTCACCCCCGGCATCTCCGAATGTGAGAAACGCATCAAGGGCATGGCCTTGAAAAGGGGACTCAGGATGATTCACCTGCAATCTGCCCCTATCGGGCAATACTGGAAACCTGAGCGCAGCCGCTTTGAGGCCTGTGCGCAAGGGACGCTGCTCATTCTTGCTCCCTGGCCTGACGACATGCCCGAATTCGAGAGTGACTACGGTCGTTTCCATTATCTCAACCGGCTGGCAGAAGCCATCTGCGCGGTAGGCCATACAACGGACGTGGCTGTGCAAGGCTTACGCCATGCTCACCGTGACTGACTTACGGATAAAACTGATTTATTTAAGCATATAGACACTAACGGACATGGAAGAATATGAAGTGACTGGCGTCAGACACCGGATGGGAGACGGACTGACGGAAAAAGAGAGCACCCCATTGGCCGAAGCCTTCCTCAAAGATCTGAAGGTGGGCACACCCGTGACCTTGCTGGCGGATGGCACCAATCCAGTAGACAGGAAGGCCATAGCAGTCTATCTGGACGAGAGGCATGTGGGATACATCAGCAAAACCCGTTGCGAGGCAGTCTTACCGCTGCTCGACGACGATGGACGATGTGAAGCGAAGGTATCGGGAAGCGACGGCCATGCGACTTTCTGGGTTGAGATTGAGGCTTGCGCCCCGCCCGTGAAAAGGGAGCGGCAGCTGCCCGTCTTTCCCTTGCAGGAAACAATCCATCTGAACTACCTGCCGGAAGAAATGAGTCTGATGGCTTTTGCTCCGCAGCTGGTCAGGTTTTCGTTGGATGAAAAGTCGCCGACGCTCTTGGAGGATGTAAGGGCCTATATAGAAAAGGTGGAAAAGTTCATACCGCTTTCGGGTCTTTCATTTTGCATCGAGGACAATCTTTGGCGCGACGATGTGCTGAAAATGCTGCGAAAGGCGTGCAGGCTGCAACTGCCCGATAGTGAGAAGGAGCAGCTCAACCAGCTCCGCATCCGACTCGGCGAAGTGGTGGGCGACTTCCATTGCTGTTACGATGATGTGCTGCTGAGGATTTTCGAGCGGCAGCTGGAAATGCTGAAAAAGCAGGCAGAGGGCAAAGATGGGCTGTTCCATTTGTACGAACGGTCGTTTGACGGGAAGCCGGTTGAAGTGGAAAGGCTGGTCGGGTGGTTCAAGGAGATGCCCGACATCAGGCTCTACGACTATCATGACCACAAGGTGCTGGTCAGGACGCTTAACTATCTGAGAATCTCGAGGCGCGAGCTTTACGATGTGTATGCGGCCCTGCTGCTGATTGGCAGGTATGGCGGCGAGGAGGATGAGAACCCACAGGTTGCCGAGAAAGAAGAGAAAAACTACTTTGCCCCCAGGAAAAATCTGGAGATGTTGCTCAAGGGGGATTGGTTCAAGGAATGCCGCACCGATGGCAAATACAACGCGAAATGGATTTCCGGCCTTGTAGAGGCTTTGATGGAGAGCGAGTGGAAAGACCTGATTGCAGATGAATGGTGCGTGAAGAACAAGCGCCTGATGCTGAAGTGCAAGATTATAGGTGTGCTGAAGGATGCGGGCGTGCTGCGGGGCAGCTACAATCAGTTGTCCAAAGTGCTGCCCGATAAAGGAGGCAAGAAGGCGGCTTCCTTGGCAGAATATATGGGTAAAGGTAAGAATGAACCTTATGCAGACTGGATAACAGCGTATGTGAATAACGGCTGAAAACAGGCGTTTTCCGATTGAGACCATCCGATTGGCTTTTCTGAAAAAGTCAGTCGGATTTTTTTTTCTCTCCGTGTTTTAGGGCTTTCTTTCGAATTCTGATATCCGATTGGCGAATCGGATTTTTTATGATTTGCAAGTCGGATAATCGGATTGCACCTTTGCAGTAGAAATTTCAAACCGGAGTTTCTGCTGCTTTCTTTTCGTAAGTCAGTCAGCAGTCAAAAACTGAGCACGGCTCCGGGCACGAGATGAAGTTCGCCTATCTATATCATCGTGTAGTGCTAGATAGCAACAAAAAACTTTTAAAAATGAATTACAAAAATTATTTTAACAAAACCACGGAGCTTTGCGTGGATGTGAAAACAATCCTCCGCAGCGACTGTATCTCTCAAATCGGTAAGGATTACCCTGGCGTGTTGAAACGCGACTCGGAAGATCACTACACCTTCATAGAAACAATACCCTCAACCAACGGCAAGCGCAATCCGCACGTCTTCAAAGGCCAGTACATCACGGTCACCCGCAACGACGACGGCAGCCTTCGCCTAAACTTCAAGCCCATCAGGGTGAACCAATCGTTCAGCGTGGAGCAATATGCCGACGACGTGAGCGGCGAAATCATCCGGGCACTTGAGGGCCTCGTAGAGAAATAGATAACCATGGCTGAAGCGTTCCAGTTGTTCCAGTTCCAATTAAAAAAACGAGGGACAACGACTCTTCTAAATATTATATAAATACTTAATAATTAAGTAGTTATATATATAATGGCAGAATTTGGAACTTTGAAAAAACAATTGGAACAATTGGAACTGGAACGCTCGGCCAATTAATTAAACACCTAATTATCTGTAGATTAATGAATTACGACATCTCAAAACCCGTAGCGCCCGCCATGCCCAGTCTTGGCAGAGGCACAGAATGCATCAAAATCCTGCTTTCGCAGGTATCAAAAGACATACAGGAACCCATCGTCCCGATGCTTTTCCCTATACTTGGCGCCCACATGAGCGGCGCAGAATTTCAATACCCTGACCTCAGCTGGAAGGAACCATGCGGTATGATGGCCAATCTGGTGGCTGAAAGTGGGGGTAACAAGGGCCAATTGTCTCTTCTTGTAGAGGCTATTTGCCGCGATTTCCGCCAACACGACGATGTTGAGCTGAAGAAACTCGTGGAATGGCAGAAGCAGGTGAAGACCAAGGGGGCCAACAAGGAGAAGCCTGTCCGACCTGAAGTGGCCTTCTGGATTCCACCATCGGATGTGACCAACCCAGCCTTCCTCCAGAATGCAATGGCACTTGAGAAGTTTGGCGGCCGCACCCAGTATATCAACATGCCTGAGGTGGATATGGCAGACCGCATGTGTGGAGGCCACAAGCAGGTCAGTCAGATGCTTCGCAACATCTACGACCGCCAGCGTGCAGGAGCCCTGCGTGCAACAGCCGACGGCGTGACCGGCAACCCCATCCTCCGTTGTAACCTGACGATTTCAAGCACCCCGTTTGCCACGCGCAAGTTCTACAAGTACGAACTCTTCAACGGAACGTTCGGCCGAATGGTATTCTCCTATAAGCCGCGTTCCGGTCGCGACGGACGAATTCCACGCCAAGGCAAATACTCCGATGAGTTCTACAAAAAACTGGATGAATATCTGATGCGCCTCGACGTCTGTAAGGGACGCTACATCATCCGGCGGCTGAACACCCTAACCGACAAGCTGGCCCAGGACATGGCCACAATGGCCGACCTGGCCGACGACGATGTGCTGTTCGAGATTTCGCATCGGGCGCTAGTCTCGGGCTGGAAGGCAGGCTGCATCCTCTGGGCACTCAACAATCAGACGTGGACGAAGCCGATGGGAGAACTCGTGGAATGGCTCGTCTATCACGACATCTGGTCGAAGATGCAGATATTTGCCGACTTGATTGGCAAGGATGCCGACACGATGGGCGAGGCTCATCGGCATGGACCCAAGAACATGCTTGACAGTCTGCCAGACTCCTTCAACGAGAAACAACTGGAAGCACTACGCATGGAACTGGGAAAAAGCATCGAAGGTACCAACAGCCAGTTGCGCAAATGGGTATTCCGCAAGTTCATCACCTACTCCAACCAGACGGGACTCTACACCAAGACGGAAGAATACCTGAAAGGCAATGGATAGACTAGAACTTCAAAAGCTCCGCGACCTTCCCATTGAGGGGGTCGCCGAGCGACTTGGAATGCAAATCGTGAGGCACAAGGCGCTTTGTCCGTTCCACGATGACCACCATGCCTCGTTGTCGTTTTCGATGCGCAGGAACACGTTCCGCTGCTTTGCCTGCGGGGCACATGGGGGAACTATCGACTTGGTGATGAAGCGGCAAAACATGGGGTTTAAGGAGGCGTGCCAATGGTTACAAAACAAGGAGACTCTCCCCCTGCCCCTCCCTGTGAGGGAGGGGAGTGGTTACTCTTGCAATAGTATTTACGCCCCTCCCTTTAGGGAGGGGACGGGGGAGAGTCTTCTTCGTTATGCCCGCTTCTTTGAACGCCCTTTTCTGAACGAGGAAGCCCGTCGGTTTCTCTTCTCGGAGCGGCATTTGGATGAGCGGGTGGTTCGCTGGTGTAGGCTGACTTCTTGGAAGGACCGAAAGGAAGTGCCTTGGCTGCAGATTCCTTATTACGATGAGGAAGGCCGCTTGGTGGGCGTTCAGAACCGCAACTTGGTGAAGGGTGGCTTGCCGCGTTTCCGATTCCCCCAAGGTTCCGAATGCGGCATCTACAACCTGCCCGTCTTGAAGCGGCTGAAGCCGGGCGATGAACTCTGGATTGCCGAGGGTTGCTCCGACTGCTGGGCTTTGCTCTCAGCCGGTCACAAGGCGATAGCCATTCCGTCGGCCACGCTGCTCACGAAGAAGGATAAGGAACTGCTCTCCCAGTTATCGTCATCGTCATTGTCATCGTCACCGTTATCCTTCCACATGTACCCCGACCAGGATGCGCCCGGCGAGCGTCTGTTCCTACAATTACAGAAAGTGCTTCCCACGCTTGAGCATCATCAGTTGCCCGAAGGGTGCAAGGATTATGGGGAATACTATATGAAGACCCTCCCCCCAGCCTCCATCCCGAAAAAAGGAGACCCACCCCCAGCCCCTCCCTGTATGGATGGGAGTAATTACACTTAAGGGCATAACATTGCTGCCTAACCACCCCTGCCCCTCCTTCGAAAGGAGGGGAGCTAGTGACCCTCTATATCCCCCTAAAGAGGGGGACTTTCAAATCACCCCCAAACTCCCCTCCAAGCTCCCTCCAAGCTCCCTCCAAGTTCCCTCCAAACTCCCCTCCAAGCTCCCCCCCAGATTCCCCTCCAAACTCCCCCCCCCAGATTCCCCTCCAAGCTCCCCTCCTTTTGAAGGAGGGGCAGGGGTGGTTAAGCAAACTGCATTGATGGGGAATCAAGCTCTCTTTCAATGCCGTGGAAGCATCGTGAAAATGGCATTTAAGCACGGTCTCCACGGCATTCTTACGTCGCTTCTATGGCATTCTTACAACGCAAGAAAAAGTAGAGGAAAGTTGCGGACGCATTCAGCTGTAACTGGACATAACTGGATTTCACAAAATGTAATTTTGTAACTATGCAAGTGAAGAAGAGGAGACTCTTTACTCCCCTCCTTCAAAAAGGGAAGTAGCGTGGAGTTGCGTGGATTTAGGGGATCTTTGAAAATATGTTAAAAAAGAAGGGTAAAAGGAACACTATTAAGGAATTATTGCTAAATTCGCAAACAATTGATATTGACATATAGTTTATCTGAATTAACCATAGTTTCGGAACTCACTTAATCTGAAAAGAAAAGTCATCTGCCGCGGGTTTATGCCCTGCTGCAGGGCGCTTGCTATTTGAACCTATTATCCTTTTTTACTAATTATTATTAACTAACTTTTTTAAATTATGCGTTACTGTTCAAAGATCCTTTTGGCTATCTGTACCGGCCTGTGGGGGTGGGGCATTTCTGCGTCTGCACTTCCTGTCATGGCCGACGAGGCAGTTCAACAAACGGGAACTACCGTACAGGTGAGAGGTGTCGTGCTTGACTCTGAGGGCCAGCCGGTTATCGGAGCAAGTGTCATTGAAGTGGGTTCCAAGAGTAACGGCACGCTGACAGCCCCCGACGGCTCGTTCAGTCTTTCCGTTGCCAGAGGTGCCAGTTTGAGAATTTCTTATGTGGGTTACAAGACTGCTGAGGTGAGGGCCGTGGCAGGCAGACGTCTTTCAGTTACGCTGGAAGAGGATGCCGAGGTGCTCAGCGATGTGGTGGTGGTAGGTTATGGTACTCAGCGCAAGAAGCTGGTGACGGGTTCTACGGTGCATGTAACCTCTGAGAACATCGAAGCCGTGAATGCTGTGGATGCTTTTGGCGCCTTGCAGAGTCTGGCTTCCGGTATGAACATTGTCATGAACTCCGGACAGCCTGGTGAGGGTTACAAGGTTGTAATCCGTGGTATGGGTACGGTAGGTTCCAACACCCCGCTGTATGTGGTTGACGGTGTGCCAGGTGCTAATATCGATGACCTCTCTCCGAATGATATCGAGAGCATCGACATTCTGAAAGATGCTGCCTCGAGTGCCATCTATGGTGCCCGCGCTTCCAATGGTGTCGTTCTCGTTACCACCAAGAAGGGTAGGGCCAGTGGTGGACGTATACGGGTGTCATTCGACGGCTATCTGGGTTGGCAGAATGTAAACACCAACGGTGTTACCCCGTTGAACGCCTCCCAGTATATGGAGATTATCAACAAGGCCCGCGAGATTCAGGGCGTTGAGCCATACGTTTGGGAGAATTACATCCCCAAGCAGTATGCTTTGATTCAGAATGGAAGCTGGAACGGTACCAACTGGCTCGAAGAAACCTCTATCGACAATGCGCCGATGCACAATGCATCCGTCACGATTTCTGGTGGCGGTGACCTTTCGCGCTTTGCCCTCGGTTTCACCAAGTACCACCAGACGGGTACACTGGGTGCACCTGCCGATCCGAAGTTCGACCGCTATACCGTTCGTCTGAACTCCGACTATTCGCTGATCAGGAGCAAGGGCCGCGACGTGCTGAAGGTAGGTGAGAACGTGACCTTCTCTTCTACTAACAAGCGTGGCGTCTCTGTGGGAGGTATCTATGGCAACAGCATCCGGACGCTTCTGGCTATGACCCCGCTGCTGCCTCTCTATAACGATGAGGGAGAATACTACGAGTATAAGGATATCCTGGCCGACAAATGGAACTTCCTTGACGAAGCATCCAATCCGCTGGCATCGATGAAGTATAATAATAGCATGGGCTACAACAAGGGCTGGCGCCTGCAATCTAACTTCTTCCTGGAGTTTGCACCCATCAAGGGTCTCACCTGGCGTACCAGTGCAGGATGGCTTTACCGCCACAGAGAGAGCCGCAGCTATGTGCCTGTCTATGAGCTTAGCGCCAAGAATATGCAAGCCAATGACGAAGTCAGACAGAGCCAATCATACAGCATTCGTTGGTCTTTGGAGAACACCATCAATTGGGTGAAGTCTTTTGGCAAACATAATATCGATGCCCTCCTCGGACAGTCTGTCGAGAAATGGGGTTATGGCAATGGTCTCAACATAACCAATGGCAACTCACAGTTCCCTGGTTCGTTCGAACATGCCTTTATTGACAATGCCAATGTGATAGACAAATCGTTGACCTCGGTCGGCGGTAGTCCTGAAGCACAGGGTTCCATTGCTTCGTTCTTCGGACGTGTGAACTACAACTACGATGAAACCTACCTGCTCTCACTCGTACTCCGTGCCGATGGTTCTTCCAACTTCAAACGCGGTAAGCGCTGGGGTTACTTCCCCTCTGTCTCTGCAGGTTGGGTAATCTCAAGCGAGAAGTTCATGGAGGGCACCAAGAGCTGGCTCGACTTCCTGAAACTGCGTGCCAGCTGGGGTCAGAACGGTAACTGTAACATCTCCAACTTCCAGTATCTGGCCACCATCAACATCAACGAACCTTATTATTTCGACAGTAAGGACACTCCAGGACTGGGTGCCTTCCCCGATATTCTTCCCAATGAGGATGTGAAGTGGGAGACCTCTGAGCAGCTCGACTTCGGTTTTGATGCCCGTCTGCTGAACAACCGCTTAGGTGTTGTCTTCGACTGGTATAAGAAAACCACCAAGGACTGGCTGGTTGTCGCGCCTACACTGCTTATCTACGGAACAAACCCGCCTTACATTAATGGTGGTGACATCGAGAACAAAGGTTATGAGGTTCAATTGTCTTGGAACGACAAGATCGGTAAGGACTTCAGATATAGTGTCTCTGCCAACTTCTCGCACAACAAGAACGAGGTTACCCGTCTGGCAAACTCCGAAGGTATCATTCACGGAAGCGAAAACGCCATTGCACAGAACACGGCCGAGATTAACCGTGTACAGGTAGGCTATCCTATCGGTTACTTCTGGGGTTACGACATGGAAGGCATCATCCAGAACGAGCAGCAGCTGCAGGATTACCTCGCCCGTAACTGTAATGGTGATAAGGCAAACTCTCTGCAGGGCGCATCGTTGCAGCCGGGTGACGTGATGTTCAAGGATCTCAATGGAGATGGTAAAATCACGAAAGAAGGTGACAAGACCATGATCGGTGATCCGAATCCTGACTATACCGTTGGTCTGAACATCAACATCGCCTATAAGGGCTTTGACCTGGGTATCAACGGCTATGGTTCCTTCGGACAGCAGGTAGCCAAGAGCTATCGTCAGTTCTCTGACCATCCCGATGACAACTACTGTACGGATGTCTATACCAAGTACTGGACAGGCGAAGGCAGCACCAACCGCTATCCCCGCTTCTCCGACGGTAAGACCGCCAACATGTCTGAAATCTCACGCGTTTGGATTGAGGATGCCGACTTCTTCAAGATTTCCCGCATTTCCTTCGGCTATGATTTCAAGCGTCTCTATTCGAAACTGCCCGTACAGAAGTGTCGTCTCTATGTATCTCTCAGTAATTTCATCACGTTCACTGGCTACTCTGGTATGGATCCTGAGGTTGGTTTCGGTAACGGAAATAGCTGGGCATCTGGTATCGACTGTGGCTATTATCCTTCGTCACGTGCCATCCAGGTGGGTCTGAACGTTAACTTTTAAGAACTGATAATTCATGAAGATTATGAAAAAGAATCTGTTATATATGATCTGCGCTTTCTGCGTGATCTTTGGATTGTGTGCCTGTGAAGATTTCCTCGACACGGACAACCTTACGAAGAAGGATACCTCGAATTTCCCGATCAGCGAGAGTGATGCCGTTCAGATGGTAAATGGTATTTATGCCGCCATGAACCGAAATCTGGCCGACCCCGAGGAGGATCCATTCTTTATCTTTGACATCGCTTCCGACGATCGTCTGGGCGGTGGTAGCCAGAGTAACATCGGTGCCCAGGGCGTTGACCGTCTGATGAACGCTTATCTGGACTGGATGAAACCCCTCTGGAAGCAGCGCTATGCCGGTATCAACCGTGCCAACAATGCCTTGGAAACCATCGACAATGTGAAGGAATGGTCTTCGGGTGATAAGAAAAACCAACTGCTTTGCGAAACCTATTTCCTCCGCGCCTTCTATTATTTCAACCTGGCTCAGGTATTTAATGGTGTGCCTCTGGTATTGTCAACTGAGCCCCAGAATCTGCCAAAGGCTACACCGGATGAGGTTTATGCACAAATTGCCTCCGACCTGAAAGCCTCCATCGAGGCTGGTCCGTCAACCAAGTATCCTAACTTTGGCATCGGTCGTGTTTCCAAGTGGGCTGCCGAGGGTATGATGGCCCGTGTATGGCTGTTCTATACTGGTTTCTATAAGAAATCAGAACTTCCCCTTGTTGATGGAGGAAGCATCTCCAAGGCGCAGGTCGTATCATGGCTCGAGGATTGTATCCAGAACAGTGGATACGGACTTGTCAGCGACCAGCGTAACCTCTGGCCTTATACCAACCCTTACACCGCTAAGGACTATCCCTATACCAACGAACCTATCATTGTCAAGACTGCTGCTGGCACAGACTCCATCACCGGTTACAAAATTAAAGACGGCATCAACTGGGAGACCGACGAGAACATCGAGAGCATGTTTGCCGTTAAGATGTCGAATGTTCCCGGTTGGAGTGCCGACGGTCTGCTGCGTCACAATCGTATTGTGGAGTTCTACAACCCGCGTAAGACCACCGAGGCAGCCTTCCCGTTCTCTGTACAGGGCTATTCCAACGGTCCCGTGTGCTGGAAGTTGTGGACCGATTGGGCTGAAGATCCCGATTACGCTGGCGACTACCGTCGTGTAGGCTCTATCTGCAAGCGTGCCGATGAGATTCCCAATTATAAAGGCGACCCTGCCAAAGAAGTGGAGAATACCGACCTGCTGGCCAAGAAATACATCGGCTGTGAGGCTTGGAATGAAGACCACAGCGGCCGCTATCTGAGCTACGGCTACTACTATGGTAGTGAGAACAACCGTCAGACCGGTTTGACCCAGTCGCTCGTGTGGCTGCGCTTTGCCGATGTGCTCTTGATGCACGCTGAGCTCACCGATGGCAAGACTGTCTATAATGGCAAGAGTGGCTTGAATGCCGTCCGTCAGCGTGCTGGTCTGCCCGATATTGCCTATAGCCTGTCCAGCCTGAAGAAAGAGCGTCGCTACGAGCTCTGCTTCGAAGCCCTGCGCTGGAATGACCTCCGCCGTTGGGGAGATGTTTCCGAGAAGGTGAAGAACCAGGTGGGCAATCCCATCCTGAATCAGGGTATTCCCGGAGAATATGCCTTTACCAACGACTTCATGCAGCGCTATAATGACACGGGTGGCGGATTCTTCAAGATTCCGGAGGATCAGGTGACGCTGTCGGAAGGTGTATTGGAACAGAATCCTGGTTGGGGCGACGGCACCAACTGGGTAAAAGGAGACTTACCTTATAGGTTTAAGTAATATTTTTGTGCAAAGTTAATTTTTAAGTAATGAGAAAGGCCCGCTGGGATAGCGGACCTTTCTTGTT
>Ga0256404_1003286_pt1 | contig 33359 bp, 31 predicted proteins | sample RumenRJG_01DNA_FD_185990 | JGI IMG/M metagenome (GOLD analysis project Ga0256404, IMG submission 185990) | Bovine rumen microbial communities from Lethbridge, Alberta, Canada - RJG_01 | ecosystem: Host-associated > Mammals > Digestive system > Stomach > Rumen | place: Canada: Alberta | collected...
GATAGACCTTCTTTCTGACTTGAATTTGGTGTGGTAACTTTATTCTAACAGATTTTCGTCTATCTCTCTATTCTTTTTTTCATTTTTGTCCAATATCTATTGTAGCACTACAGCCGTAATACGACGTTTTTTATAATATCTCTTGACTAAAGCACGATAATATGGTATAATTATACATAGTCAGACATTAGAATTCCGGAAATATGAGGTATTAGATGAACGCAACTATGCATTATATTTACTGTACAAAACTATGCTCTATATATTCGTAAGAATGAAAGGCGGCTGATATTATGAACCAATTTACCTTCTCCGAAAAAATCAGATCAGCTCTTGAATGCCAGCAACATCCGTTTGCAGTATTTAGATATGTTGAAAACAGTGTAGTCACTGTTCTTGTTTCGGACGGCTTTTGCGACCTCTTTGGATATACTGACCGTGAGCAGGCTGTCTGGGATATGGATCATGATATGTATAGAGACACACATCCTGATGACAGGCAAAGAATAAGTAAAGCTGCTTTACAATTTGCAACAGGTGATGATAATGTTGAGTATGATGTCCTTTTCAGGACAAAGGCAGGTGTGGATTCGGATTATCATGTGATCCATGCACACGGAAAGCATTTTTTCTCGGAAACAGGTGAGCGCCTTGCACATATCTGGTATATGGATGAGGGTACTTATATCGAAGGTGATGAGTCTGCCGCAAACGGTATGAATCGTGTTATAAACAGCATTCTTCATGAGGAAAGTATCCTCAGAACTGCAAATTACGATATGCTGACAGGACTCCCGAACCTTACTTACTTTTTCAAGCGCTGTGAAGCCTGTAAAGAGGGGATGCTGCGTGAAGGAAAAATGGGCTGCCTTCTTTATATAGATCTTAATGGAATGAAATACTATAACTCCCGGTATGGTTTTGCAGAAGGTGACAGACTGCTGAAGTCTGTTGCAGATACCATTGCCCATATCTTCGGAAATGAGGACAGCTGCCATATCTCTGCTGACCGCTTTGCTGTATCAACAACAGAGGACGGGCTTGAAGAGCGTATCAGACTTTTCTTCAGTGAATTAAGCAGTGCGGAACATCATCTTCCGGCAAGAGTGGGTATCTATCTGCTCTCTGTTGAGGATGTTCCGGTCAGCACAGCTTATGACAGGGCTAAAATGGCTTGCGATGAAGTCAGCAAATCTGAGACTTCCTGTTTCAATTATTATACCAAGGCTCTTAGCGATATAAATAATAAACGACGCTATATTCAGTCAAACATAGATAGAGCGATCAGCGAGAAATGGATACAGGTATATTATCAGCCGATCGTTCGTGCGCTCAATTCCAAGGTGTGTGAAGAAGAATCACTGGCAAGATGGATAGATCCGGAAAAGGGATTCTTGTCTCCTGCTGATTTTATCCCGTATCTTGAAGAATCAGGGCAGATATATAAACTGGATCTGTATGTGCTTGAACAGGTTCTGGAAAAGATGAAAAATCAGGAGAAAGCCGGATTGACTTTGGTCCCGCATTCTATCAATCTTTCCCGTTCGGATTTCGGTTCCTGCGATATTGTTGAAGAGATAAGGAAGCGTGTTGATGATGCAGGTATCCGGAGAGATATGATAACCGTTGAGATCACTGAGAGCGTGATAGGCGGCAGTCTCGAATTTATGAAAGGACAGGTTGCACGTTTTCGGCAGCTTGGATTTCCTGTATGGCTTGACGATTTCGGAAGCGGTTATTCATCGCTTGAGGTAGTGCAGAGCATCCGCTTTGACTTATTGAAATTTGACATGAGTTTTATGCGCAGGCTTGATGAGAGCGACAGTGCAAGAGTCGTTCTGACCGAGCTGATGAAAATGGCGGCTTCACTGAAGGTCAGCACAGTATGCGAGGGAGTTGAAAAGGAAGAACAGGTACGTTTTCTTCAGGAGATCGGATGCTCCAAGCTTCAGGGCTATTATTTCTGCAAACCTATATCCTATGAAGCTCTCCTTGAAAGATACAGGAACAATAGACAGATCGGTTATGAAGATCCGGATGCCTCGGACTATTTCGAGACGATCGGCAGCATCAATCTTTACGATCTGGAAATGGTCGCCAGCCAGGAGGAAGACTCTCTGCGTCATTCCTTTAATTCTATTCCGGTCGGCATCGTTGAGATAAGAGGTAGAACAGCACGTTTTTTGCGGTGCAATGCTTCATACCGTCAGTTTATGAACCGCTTTTTCGGTATGGATACGCATTATATGTCACATGAGTTCACAGAATTCAGCGACACATTCTGGGACTATGTTGCGAAGAAGTGCAGCGAGCGCAAAGGTCTGAACTTCTTCGATCTTAAGCTTCCGGACGGATTTGTTCTTCACGCATTTTCTCGCTGGATAGATACGAACATGAAAACAGGCGATACAGCAGTTGCCGTTGCAATTCTTTCGATAAAGGATCCGAAGGAAGATCTCCCGATCGAACGTATCCTTTCTGTTATTGAGCCGTTTGGTAAGCATATGCTCGGCGGTCTGTTCGTATACAAGGCTGATGACAGCGAGAAGCTGATGTATGCAAACAAAGCTGTCTGCAATATTTTCGGCTGTGATAACTTGGAGGAGTTCAAGGCGTATTCAGGCTTTACATTCCGCGGCATGATCCATCCGGATGATTATTCTGCTGTTTCAGACTCGATAAGGAAGCAGACCAACGAAGAGCATTCCGAACAGGATTTTGTAGAATTCAGGATCATACGCAAGGACGGCGAGATACGCTGGGTAAACTATTATGGACAGCATCTTGAAGTCGAGAACGATAAAGGCTATTATATTGTTTTCTTTACCGACAATACGGATATGCACCAGCAGGCAGAATCGGATAAGGCTCTCCGCTCTGCTGTTATCGAAGCACTTACCAAAGTATACGATTCAGTATGGCTCATTAACGATATAGAGACTCAGCAGTTTGAGCTGTATCGTATAGATCAGGAAATGGTTCACCTTATGCCTGCACATACGGCAGTGAAGCTAAAGAAGTTCTCGGAAGCCTTTGCTTTTTATTCAAAGCTGGTATACGAGGAGGACAAGCAGCAGTTCCTGGACGGAGTATCACTTGAAAACATCGTCAGGAATACGGAGAATAAGCTTATTTATTCAGTGCCGTTCCGCCGTGTATTTGAAAACGGTATCCGCTATTACCGCGTGGAGTTTTCAAAGCTTAACCTTCCGGGAGGTAAAACCGGCATCGTGACCGGATTCAGAAATGTGGATGAAGAGGTAAATAAAGAATTGCAGATACAGCATTCTCTCCATGAACGTTCCGCAATTATCGAAGCTCTTACACGCAGCTATGATTCGGTTTGGTTTATCAAGGATATGGCAACCCAGCAGTTTGAGCTGTTCCGTGTTGATAATGAGATGGTACATCTTATCCCGACACAGGAAGTCGTAAAGCTCAAAAGATATTATGATGCCTTTGTCTTTTACTCAAAGCTTGTTCTTGAAGAGGATCGCCAGCGCTTCCTCGAAGCTGTAACTCCTGAGAAGATCATCTCGAATACGGAAGGGAAGCCGATCTACTCTGTTCCGTTCCGCCGGGTTTTTGAAGACAGGATCCGTTTCTATCGGGTAGAATTTGCCAGAATGGATACTGGCAACGGAAACATCAATATCGTGACCGGTTTTAAAAATGTAGACGATGAGATCAAAACAGATCACACAATATAATACGTTCATAAGAATACGATAAAGCCGCAGCTTACGCTGATCCCGGCAATACCTAAAACTAAACAGAGAATCAGCGGGAGCTTTATTTACGCGGCTGCTTTGGGGTGCACCTGCTGAGAAAATGAATGATCAAGTTTTGAAAAACGTATAGTTACAGGGAACCGGGGATATAAATTTCTGTTCAATATCTTCTGAGCTAAATTGAATAAACCGAGGTGGTCTTATGAATGAAAAAGCGACCTATATATCATATGTTATTACCGAGATTTTCTGTGTGCTCTTTTCGTTAGGAATTATTGTCAAGGCGAACAAGAATGTAGGTACAGATCTTCAGATGCGTTATTTCAGAGGAATGAACCTGTTTTTCATCATTTATCTGATAAGTGACAGTTTCTGGGCACTTGGACAAGGTGGTCTCGTACCGTTCAGCCGGACACTCAACAAGCTGACGAACGCTTCGGGACTTATAGCGGTTGAGCTTCTTGCACTTTTGTGGTGTATATTCGTTATTTACCGTCTCGATCAGAATAAATCGAAGAAAATGAAGAAGTTAATACTAACGTTTTATTTTGTTGCGGCTGTGGACATTGCCATCACGATAGCTTCTATTTTTAACGGCTTTTATTTCTATGTTGACGATGATGACAAGTTTCAGTTTGCAAACGGGTATACTCTCCATATCATCTTGATTTTTATTCAGCTTTTCGGAAGCGGTATATTCTCATATGTTCAGAGCTTTTCAAATCAGCAGATCAAGCTAAGGAAGGAATATCGCCTGCCGCTCCTGTTCATAATAGTTCCGTCTGTTTCGGCTGTATTTGAGGGCTTTCTGCCGCTAACTCCAATCGTTTCACTCGGAACGTTCCTGCCCATACACTTTGCATTTCTTGAGATACAGAACAGTGAGATATATTCTGATGCCCTCACCGGTCTGAACAATCGCAGGCGCTTGGAGATATTTCTTCAGGATATGATCCACAATTCATCAGAGGAAAACAAGTTCCGGCTTCATATAATAGACGTCAACGACTTTAAGCTTGTCAATGACAAGTTCGGTCACATTGTAGGTGACAGGACTCTTCAGCTCGTTGCGGACGCTCTGCACAATGTCTCTGATCGTATGCACGGCTTCTGTGCGAGGTACGGCGGTGATGAGTTTGTGCTGATAACCAAGGATGATACGGAAATATATACTGAGATCCAGAATGAGGTCAACTCTCTGCGCGAGAAGTGTGCAGACCTCATACCGATGATTTCGGTATGCACCGGATGTGCGATCTGCTCCTCCGGAGCTATGACCGCTACACAGCTCATAGCACAGGCGGACGAAGAATTGTATGTCAAAAAGAATATATATCACGGAAAAGACAATTGATGATTACTATAACGAAAAACATAAGTGTTGAATAATAAACTGAGGCTGATGCGTAGTTGACTGCACCAGCCTTTTTTATATCTGCAAGAGTATAGTTTGTCAATAAAAAATCTTTTCAAACATAAAACAGATTACGTGCGTGATTTATACGCCTCCAATAACCGTTTATTTCCGATGTTCATCGTACCGAAGCTGTCAAGACAGCATATGACTTCACTGCATCTTTTCATTATATCCAGAGCTTTCCGGACACTTTCGTCGCTTATCGGTTCAAATGCTTTTTCAATGACAAGTTCTGCTGCAAGACTCTTTGCAACAGGATACTCAATATCGTTTTCATGTATAATACCTGCGGCAAATGCTATGCCCTGACGCTGCAAACGCCGGTAAGTATCAATACCGCTGCCGCCGCCTGAAATAACGAATATCTGCGGCTCTCCTGTGACTTTAGCAGCCTCAGTCGTACCGAATTCAGGCAGGAATGAGCCGCTTGTAACACCGTACAATTCACTGACGTAATCACCTTTGAATATATCCTCAGGAGCTCCGATCCTGTCAGCCTTATTATTTTTAATGCATAATATCTTATCGGAAAAGCGCTGTGCGAGATCAAGTTCGTGAAGAGTCTGTACAACTGTGATATTTCTGCTTCGCACAAGCTCTCGAAGAATACTTAGCAGACGCAGTTTATTGTTTATGTCGAGAAAGGAAGTCGGCTCGTCGAGTATTAGGACATCCGGCTGCTGTGCAATAGCCCGCGCAAGCATTACCGTCTGGCGCTGACCGTCGCTTATAAAGCGTATATCCGTATCTGACAGATATGATATTCCGGTAAGCTCCATTGCTTCATGAACGATATTTCTATCGCTCTCAGAAAGGATCCCGAGTCTGCCGGTATATGGATACCGACCTGTTGAGGCAACGTCCTCGCAGGTCATTTTTTCTGCGGTGATTCGCTCAGTCAGGCACACTGAAAGCTTTTGTGCAATATCGTGCGCGCTCATTGCTGAGATGTCAGTACCGGCTATGCTGACTTTGCCGGAAATTACAGGCAGCTGTGCGGCAATGCTTTTCAGTATAGTTGATTTGCCAGCACCGTTCGGACCGATTATTGTAAGTATCTCGCCTCTGTTGACTTCAAATTCAAGGCCGCTCACAATAACTTTCTTACCGTAGCCAACAGATAGCTTCTTTGAACTCAGAATAGTACCGCTCATTCACGCACTTCCTTTCTGATTCCTGCGGCTGAGCATTGCCATAATGACAACAGGTGCTCCGAATACAGCTGTGACAGTGCTTATGCTGATTTCGACAGGGGCAAAGAGCATACGCGCGATAAGGTCGCAGCCGAGACAGAATACTGCTCCTCCTATAAATGAAGCGGGAATAATAATGATAGGCTTTGCAGTTCCGAATGAGGTCTTAACAAGGTGAGGAACGGCTATTCCAACAAATGAAACAGGTCCTGCAAAAGCCGTAACACAGGCAGAAAGTATGCTTGAAAGGAGTATCAGTGCTGTGCGGAAGAGTTTAATGTTCACGCCCATATTCTTAGCATAGTTCTCACCGAGTTGGTAGGCACTCATGGGCTTTGAGAGCATAAAAGCTGCCGCAGAAGCTGCAATTACGATCACTGCGATGACCTTTACGTTGTCCATGTTGATACCGGAAAAGCTTCCCATAGACCAGTTGTGGAGGTTGACAATGTTCGCATCGTCTGCAAATGTGACAGCAAGCTCAGTCAGAGCTGAGCAAATGTAGCCTATCATCACTCCGACGATTATGAGCTGTGCCATATTCCTGACCTTACCTGAAATCAGCAGTATAGCGCCCATTGAGAGCATAGAGCCGATAAAAGCAGCTCCTACCATTTCGGCTGAATTCATCAGTATCCCGTATTTCATAGTGAACATCATCGAAAGTGCGACAGTCAGCTTTGCACCAGAGGATATTCCGAGCACATAAGGACCGGCTATCGGGTTATTGAAGAAGCTTTGGATAAGAAAGCCTGACACTGAAAGCGCTCCGCCGAGAAGAGCGGCAGCGAGTGTACGCGGCAGGCGTATTTCCCTTACTATCGTCTTTGCGGAGCTGTTGCTGTCTCCGGTGAGTGCTCCGATAACGTCATTCAGTGAAAGCTTTGCGCTTCCCACAGCGAGTTCAAGAATTAAGAAAACTGCCGCAAGCAGTACAAGTACAATAAAACAGATCGTCCAGCGAATAACTCTTTTTCTGTTCATATCTTGCCTCATTTCAGCTTGTGCAGATAAGTCAGCTCTGTACTTTCTGCTTTATCCGTAAAAACTGCGTTAAGGTCGCATATCATATCCGCAGCGCCTGTGGTCTGCTGAAACATATTCTGTCCGGTACACCAGACGTTGCCCTCTTTGACAGCCTTGAAATCCGCAAGTATGCTGCTCTTTCTGATAAGCTGGTCAATACTGTCTATCTCACCGTCTATCGTGCTGTTATATATGAGTATATCGGCATCGTGAGCCAGCTTGTAGAAGGTCTCGGTCTGAATGTTCATAGTAGACAGTGCATTATCGTCAACATTCAGGTCAGATGCGGTGAATATATACCTTCCGCCGGCGAGGTCTATCATCTTTGCAACGTAGTCCGAAGGCTTCCTTATGTTGAAGTAGCCGTTCGATGTCACATAAAAGAATGCGGCAGTCTTGTGTTCGGAATCGGGTATATCATCGACTTTCAATTCCTCAAACGCCTTTGTTTTTTCTATGAACAGATTTTCGGCTGTTTCATAGTCTCCCGTGATGAGTCCGTAGAGTTTCATCCATTCCATTCTTCCGAGAGGGTGAGTCTCATAGCTTGAACGCTCGACCATAACAGGTATGCCGAAGGACTCAATCTGCTCCTTGACCTTTGGCGTGTGGTATATCATAGTGGATTCAAGAGCAAGTCCGCATTTTTCAGCGACAAGTGTTTCGTAGTCCGGAGAACTGTACTTTCCGATATACTCAATTTTGCCGGACTCAACTGCATCACTGATTACAGGAATGCTCCAGCTATCGGCGTTTGTGGAAGTCATAGTGACATTGCCAAGCTTGCCTATGCTGTCAAACAGATCCATTGAAGACGTCGCGGCAACGTAAATATTATTGATTGGCTGTTTTATAACAGTCATTCCGGAAGTGTCATCGGGAACGCTTTCACCCTCCGGCACAATGAGGAACTTGTCGCCGTTTATATCCACGAGAGAGCAGCCATTCTCACAATAGTCAACGCTGAACTGCTCAGCGTATTTCAGCTCCATGCTGCCCTTGACAGACATATCCGCCGTGTCTTTTTTCTTCTCACAGCCTGTAACGAACAGCAGACCTGCTGCCGTTACAAGCGATACCAAACGTATTATCCGCATTTTTTGACAGTTGAGGAATCAAATCTGAGTGTGTAATCTATCATGTGTGGTTCACTCATAGCAGTGGTCTCAGCGCTTACAGGCATATTGTAATCAAAACCTGTAACGGGTATCTCGAATACTGAATGACCGCCCGTGATGACCGGAGCATATTCTTTTTCCTGTACGACCATTTTATCATAGTTGTCGCTGTTCCATGCGATCTTCGCAAGAGCTTTGCCGTCCTTGACTGTGAGTTCCGCCGGTGACTGAACAGATGCTCTGCCTGAACCTCCTTCAAGCTTCACCTCAACAGTATAATTTCCGTCCTCAAGACCGAGCTGCTCTGCGGAGGTGTATCTGCTTTCAGCAAAAGCCGCGTCCGGAAGCGAATCTGCACGGAATACAAGAGTGCGTCCGTACCATTCCTGTTTCTTTGCGCTGAGTGCCGCACACTGTATCTCCTTGTCGAGAGCCTCGACCGGCACTCTGAATACCGACTGTCCGCTCTCATTAGAAGTATAGGTGATGCGCTCACTCTCAGGAGCATTTCCGGCTTCTTCTTCCGTACCCATAAACAGCGCATCATAGGACTTGCTTGCGATGATAATATCTGCGGACATACTTCCGTTATCTACATAGAGAATACAGTCAGCTATCTTGAACATTGACGAACTGGAATCAACAGAAATACTGTACTTTCCGTTTTTGAGAGAATCTGCATTTACAGTATTCATTCCCTCATATCCGACTGTGTTCTGTGGAGCGGTTTCATGCTCTGTCTGTGCTGCTGTGGTAGTGGTCACAGTTGATGTGGATGAAGCTTCTGATGATGCGGCTGTTGTCTGAACAGCCTTTTCAGACGATGATGATGTACTGTTGCCGCATGATGTGAGAGTAAGTGCGGCAAGGAGTGAAATTGCTATAATAGTTTTTTTCATATTTACCTCTTATATCAAAATCGGGCAGCGTAAACTGCCCGAAAGATTTTACTTTATTGAATCAATAGCCTTCTGAGCGTGTTCAACGTAGAGCTTTCTGATCGCCTCGTTTTCTCCGAGACCTCTTATCAGACACTTTACTTCATAGCCCTCATCTTCAAATACCGACTTCCACGAATCCTCGTCGTCGCCAGCCATATCGTTGTTTGCGTGGTCGCCTGCAACTACCATAAGAGGCTCAAGTACGACCTTTTCGTATCCGCCTGCCTTGACCTTGGCAAGAACATCCTCAATGGAAGGCTCAGCTTCGACTGTGCCTACAAAATAATTCTTGTGACCGTTTGAAGTGAGGAGATCCTGTATCTTTGCGTATACACTATTGGAAGCTGCCTCAGTACCATGTCCCATGAAGCAGATAGCAGTCTTTCCGTCATCGTATTCCTTTGTCCAGTCAACGATAGCGTTCATAACGCGGTTGAAGTCGTCATCGCTTGTGAGAAGAGGCTCACCGATCGCTACCTTCTCAAAGGCATCGGAATAATTAGCGATCTCTGTTTTGAGATCGTTGTATTCAAGACCGTTCATAAGGTGTGTAGGCTGAACAACGAGCTTCTTTACTTTATTGGAAACTGCTCTGTCAAGTGCCTCCTTAACGTCATCTATGACTTCATTATCGCGGCGTTTAACGTGGTCGATGATGATATTTGCTGTGAAGCCGCGGCGTACAGAAAAATCGGAAAATGCGTCCTCAAGCGACTGCTCGATAGCACCTATTGTAAGGCGGCGGCTGTCATTGAAGCTTGTACCGAAGCTGAGCACAAGAAGCTCGTTTTCACCGATGCTATCTTGATTTCTTGGGTTGTCGAGGGAAGCATCGCCGGTATCGTAGTTCTCCTCTTCTTCCTCTTCAGGCTCTGAAGCTGCCGAATTTGAGGCTTTGGTAGTCTTTGCAGCAGTTGTCGCTGCTGTTGTTGCCTCAGTAGATGCTGATGATGAAGCAGCAGTAGTTGCAGTCTTCTTGCTTTCAGAAGAACTGTCGGAACTTCCGCAGGCTGTGAACGAAGCAGTTACGACTGCAAGTCCCATTAAAAGAGCGATTGTTTTTTTCAAAATGATCTTCCTTTCTGAGAAAGGCTTGACCGCATAACAAAAAAGCCTCTGCACAGGCAGAAGGCGTTGAAGACAGACTCGCTCAGAGAGTCTGCATAACAGTACGATCAATACCTCGTGACCTTGACATTTCTGTCATGTACCAACAAAACGGCAGGTTTCCTGACTTATGCATCATCACGCCGTACAGCCTTCCCGATCGCTCAGTGACATATTGTACAGCGCTCCGCAATTACAGTGACGAGATCGTGCAGGAACTTCACCTGCTTCCCTTTTACCCTCCTGCAACAGCAAAGCTGTCGGAGGCACCGCTTGAATTATTAAATTGTTGTCTAAAGACATACATATTATAGCATTATTGACCGTTAATTGCAAGTATATGACGAATTTTATACGTTAGCTACAATCGCTCTTCACTTTTTGAAGCCTTTTTTGTCGTCAAGCATATAAAGCAGTGCATTGCAGATAGCAGCCGCTACATTGCTTCCGCCCTTTCGTCCTCTTGCGACTATACACGGTACTCCGCTGTCAATGAGCATTTCCTTTGACTGTACAACATTCACGAAGCCTACCGGCGCACCGATAATGAGTTCCGGTACGAATGAACCTGCGGATATGTGTTCGCAAAGCCGGACGAGAGCAGTCGGGGCATTTCCGACCGCATATATGACAGGTCTGCCGAGCCTTGCGGCTTTATCGACGGATGCTGCCGCTCGTGTTGTTCCGTTAGCCTTAGCAGTCTTAACTATGTCCTCATCAGCCATAAAGCACTCACATCCGCAGCCGTGGCGTGTCAGTGCCGCCTTGTTTATACCGGCTTTAGCCATATTTGTGTCAGTGACGATGAGAACTCCGCTGTCCAGCAGCTGAAGTGCCTTTTCTATGACATTTTCGGAAAAATAGAGGTTTTCTGCATAGTCAAAATCAGCGGTAGTGTGTATCGCACGTATCACTACCGGTTTTATCTCCGTAGGTATATCGGTTACAAGTTCGCTTTCGATTATTTCAAAGCTGCGCTTTTCGATGTCTGACGGCAGCACATATTCCAGATTCATACGCCCTCCTCTACTATACGGTAAATGAGCTCCATATTGATATTATTTCTTACGCTGTCAGCAAGCAGATCAAGCTGAGAATCACGGTATTCACGCCTGTCAATGCAGTTTCCGGTGTAGTGAAGTCCTCGCCTTTCATACAGAGCCTTTATCAGTCTGCCGGAGACCTCTGCACTGTCGAAAATACCATGAACATAGCAGCCGGCAGCATTGCTGTTATAAGCACCGCCACAGGTTGTGAGCGGCGCACCTGCGCTTTCAGTCACGCCCATATGGACCTCATATCCGCAGAACTCCGCACCCGAAAGGAACGAGAAAAAACCGCTTACATTGTTGAACTTTCCACTGACCTGAGACTGCTGCTTTTTAGTGCTGAAAACAGTGTCACAGTCAAGCAAGCCGAGTCCATCAATGCTGCCGCCGCATTCGCTGTGATGCGGATCGGAAATAGTGCTTCCCATGATCTGATATCCGCCGCATATCCCGAACACCGGAGTTCCTGCACAGTTCAGCCTTTTTACAGCCTCTGCGAGACCGCTTTCCGTGAGCCATTTCATATCGGCGATAGTGCTTTTCGTTCCGGGGATTATAAGCATATCCGGCAGACCAAGTTCGCTCGCTCTTGTGACGTAGCGTATCGAAACGCCGTCATACTGGCTAAAGACATCAAGATCGGAGAAGTTTGAGATCTTCGGAAGGCGGATGACAGCAATGTCGATAACGCCGTCCGCCGACTTTGTATCCAGTTTTTCAGACAGACTGTCTTCGTCCTCAATATCACAGCTGATGTAAGGTATCACGCCGGCGACTGTCTTTCCGGACCGCTCTTCAAGTATGCTGATACCGTCCTTGAATAACGAAATATCACCGCGAAACTTGTTTACAACAAGACCTTTTACCTTGCTGAGTTCCTCTTTTTCGAGAAGTTCCAGCGTACCGATAAGCTGTGCAAAAACTCCGCCACGGTCAATGTCTCCGACGAGAAGCACGGGAGACTTCACAAGCTCTGCAAGTCCCATATTCACGATGTCATCCGCTTTGAGGTTCAGCTCAACAGGACTGCCTGCGCCCTCGATAACGATAATATCGTGCTGACTGGAAAGTGCTTTGTAGGCGGTCATGATGTCAGGAATGAGCTCTTTTTTGCGGCGAAAATAGTCGGCTGCGCGCATATTTCCGCGAACTTTTCCGTTGACTATCACCTGCGAGCCGACATCAGTTGTCGGTTTGAGAAGTATTGGATTCATCAGCGCAGAAGGGGAGATGCCGGCGGCTTCAGCCTGTAAAGCCTGTGCCCTGCCGATCTCAGCACCGTCGGGAGTTATGAAGGAATTCAGCGCCATATTCTGCGATTTGAAGGGAGCGACTGAATAGCCGTCCTGCCGGAATATCCTGCAAAGTGCGGCTGTGAGAAAGCTCTTTCCGACATTGGACATCGTGCCTTGAAGCATTATGTTTTTAGCCATTTATGCACCTCCTTAGTGTTTCGATAAGCTTTATATTTTCGCTGTGAGTTCGCACTGCAATGCGGTAGAAGCCGTCTGAAAGTCTGCTGAAATTCGAGCAGTCACGAATAAGTATGCCCTCCGCGAGCATTCTTTCGGCAAGTCCCTTATCACTTTTGAACATCATGAAATTTGCCGCAGAATCGTATACTTTAACGCCGAGCCCTCGCAGTTCCGTGGTTAGAAATTCACGTTCGGAAGCGATATACTCTATTGTTTTGTGAACGTAGTTATTTTCATCCATAGCAGCTATACCAGCTTTCTGTGCGACCGATGAAACGCTCCAGAATTGACCGCTGTTTCGTACTTTTTCTGCAAGTTCAGTGTTGCCGCATACCGCGTAACCAAGCCTTATTCCCGGTATGGCATACAACTTTGTGAAGGCTTTGAGAATAATTGAACTGCCGCTTATAAAGCGCATCAGACTGTATTCTTTGCCGTCCGGTACAAAGTCAAGAAAGCACTCGTCGCTGACAAGAACAGTTCCGTTGTGCTGACATTTTTTTGAGACTTCCTCCATAATGTCCGGAGGTGTCAGGCTGCCTGTGGGATTGTTCGGATTGCAGATAAAGCACAAATCTAAGCTTTCGTCAAGGGAGCTTAGAATGTCGCCGGTAACGTTAAAGCTATCATCCTCACTCAGACGATATTCAGTTATTTCGCAGCCGACTTCGGAAAGTGCACGGCTGTATTCGGTAAAGGATGGAGCGCACACAAGAGCTTTGTGCGGCTTTAGTGCATGAACAATGCGGAAAATAAGGTCATCCGCGCCGTTTCCGCAAATTATTTTTTCAAAGCTTATGGCCTCATGCACAGATATTTTTTTTCTGAGTTCTGTACAGTCTGGATCTGGGTATTTTTCAATATCAGAAATATTCGCTGCAATTGCTGCTTTCACGCTCTCAGGCGTTCCAAGAGGATTGATATTAGCCGAAAAATCGATGATATTTTTCAGACTGTAAGCGTTTCCGCCGTGCTGTTGTATCATAGTATTCCTCCAAAAATAATGGTTCTGAGCGCCACTGAAATAATGAGCATTATTACTGATGAGCCGTACATAAGGCGGTTTGCGCGGCGTATGTCAGCAGCTTCTATCGGTCGGTCATCATCGCCGATATATGGCTTTTTGTGCAGCTTTCCGAAGTAGTATGCGTCACCAGCAAGCCGAACGTGCAAAGCACCTGCACAGGCGGATTCAGTCTGTGCAGAATTAGGACTTGCGTGCTTTCTGCGGTCACGCTTCCAGATGCGAAATGTATTGCGTCCGTCAAGCCTGCAAACAGGAGCGGCTATGACCATAAGCAGCGCTGTGAGTCTTGAAGGAATATAGTTAAGGACATCATCAAGCTTTGCTGCAAACCACCCTATATCCGCGAATTTCTCGTCCTTATAGCCTATCATCGAATCCATAGTATTTACTGATTTGTAGAAAAATCCACCGACTGCACCTCCGATTCCCATATAGAAAAGCGGAGCGGTAACGCCGTCCGAAGTATTCTCAGCGACCGTCTCAACCGCTGCACGGATAATGCCGCCGCGGTCAAGAACTGATGTATCACGCCCTACTATCATTGAGACGGCTTTCCGTGCGGCTTCGGTATCACCGCTCTCTGCCGCCCTGAAAACCTTCATACTCTCACTGTACAGACACCTTGCGGCAAGCATATAACAGCACAGAATCGTTTCAGCTGCTATTCCCAAATAAATATTCACACGATAGCAAAAAATGAGTATTAAAAGTGGCACAACTGTTGACAGAATTATCACGGTCAGTGCGAGAAAAGTTCCACCAAGCCGCAGATTCTTCATTTTTCTCCGGACGTATCCTTCAAGTCTGCCGATAAGACTGCCGATGAGTTTTATCGGGTGAGGCATTTTGTATGGATCACCAATAATGCAGTCGAGCACAAATCCCAGTATCAAGGGGAGTACAAGTGATAGCATTTTCATATTTTCTCCGTTATCTGAAGTTTTGTTCCGTCCCATTCGCAAACGTATCCGTGACCGTTTTCGCAGTGCCAGTCAAAATAATCTCTTTGCGGAACAGCAAATTTTTCAAGTATGGACATTATCGTTCCACCGTGAACGATTAAAGCAATGGACTCATATCGCTCATTCTGACTGACCATTTTTTGATATGCATTCACGCATCGCATTCTGAAATCAGCAGGCGATTCACCGTTGGAAAATGGCAGTTTGCCGCCGCTGTCTATCCACCTCTGATATGCGGCACTGCTTGAAAGCTCAGTGTAGTTTTTTCCCTCAAAATCACCGAAATCGCACTCTCTAAGGTCGCTGCAAACCGTAATATCCTGCGTGGGAAATATTATCTCAGCAGTCTGAGTACAGCGTTTCATGGGACTGCAAATAAGAAGTTGACATTCCGGATAATCAAGCTCACTGAGTTTGGAGATACCATCACTACAAAGCGGCTCGTCCGTTTTGCCAATGTATCGCTTATCAAGATTTCCGGCTGTCAGACCGTGCCTTATAAAAACTATCCTCATTCGTTTTCACCTTTGATAATATCCGGTATCCCACAGACTATCCGTATCACTTTTTCAGAATTTGCAGCTATGATACAGCCGCATCGTCCAACATTTTCGCGCCAAATGCGCTCGCTCTTCTCGATTGGAACGATACCGCAGCCGATCTCGTTTATGATTATTACAGCATCCGGATTTGAGCGGCAAAGCTCCTCAGTAAAGGTGACAGATCTATCACCGAGCCGCTTGACAATATCGTGGTAGTTTAGAATGCAGCGTACATTCTTAAGTACGTCAAAATTACAGTCTGCGCCGTCAGCAATGTCACTTTCAGCAAGTCCGAATTTTCGCATAGCATAGGCAGTTTTGCCCTGATGAATCCCGCCTGTTATCATTATCATAGTGCCATTATCCTTTCCGAAAACACTACCGCTGCGAGAATCATGATCTCGCACATCTGTAAGAACCAACCGCAGAGATCACCGGTAATACCGCCAAAATCACGATACGCTGTGAACCTGTGATATGTCAGCACAAGCAACGCAGCCGCAATTGCCGTGCTTCCCTCTGAAGGCAGCAGGAATATCATTGCCGCTCCGCTAAGGATAAGAAAGCATACTTGCATAGCAATCGTTATACTTCGATGTGCCGGATGTACAAAACTCTGCATAGTTCCACTGCTTTTTGCTGATTTGAATGTGACTGCGGTAAGTCCGCTGATCGCTCTTGAAAGTACATATCCGCAGGCGATGACTGAGGCCGTTTCCATAGTTCTAACCTGCGAAAAGAGCGCTGTCTGAATTATGAGATAAAGACACAGCTTCATTACGGCGAATGAACCTATATGCGGATCCGACATTATTTCAAGGCGCTTTTCCTTATTCGCATATGAAGCTCTTGCATCGTTCACGTCGCAAAAGCCGTCGAGATGAATGCCGCCGGTCACAAGAACTGGCAGGAAAACAGCACCTGCCGAAAATAAAAACTGTCCAAATTGAAGTTGGTCACAGATGTAACGCCAAAGCAGCAGCAATCCGCCAATAACAGCGCCCACAAGCGGAAAAAATCCCAGCGCATAACGGCGGTTTTCCTCTTTCCACTCCACTTTGGGCACGGGTATCCGCGAATACATCAGGAACGCCGAAAGCAGTGATCTTACCATATTTTTTCTCCTTTCAGCACGATAGGTATGCCGTACACACACTCAATAACATTGTCGGCAAATTTGGCTATTCTGCGGTTGATACAGCCAAGTACGCGGATGTAATCAGCCGTTCCGTCAGTATAAGTGATACCATCGCTGCCGACTTGATTTGTGACTATTACAAGTTCGGAAACGCTGTTCGCAAGCTGTTTTACACCGTGGACTATCTTGTAAGCCGGATCACTTACAGTGCCGTCTGAAAACATTTCATTCGCGCAGAGATTTCCAAGACATTCAAGCAGCACTGCACAGTCCTCCGGCAGGGATAATTCGTGAATATCAGTGTATTTCTCAACAGTCTCGAAGCCTTTTCCAGCACGCATTTTCCGGTGACGTTCAATGGCTTCAAAGGCTTCCTCACCGAAAGGCTGCATAGTGGCGATATAGATCTTCCTGCCGTGGAATTGTTCGAGAATTCTCTCTGCAAAGCTCGATTTACCGCACTTTGAACCTCCTGTTATGAGAGTGGTCATTTTAGTTCCACATACCTTTCTATATTTGTGTCATCAAACCTGTGAGAGTTTTTATAAAGTGCCAGTGCTCCGTCAAGCAGCGGAACAAGCAGCACTCCGCCTGTGCCCTCACCGAGCCGTAGTCCGGCGTTTATCGGAGCAGTCAGTCCACAGTAATTGAGAAGTCCCTCTCCGGCAGGCTCTCCCGAACAATGGCTCGCAAGCATATACTCAGCACACAGAGGTTCAATAGTGCAGGCGATCGCAGCAGCTGCTGCGGATATAACTCCGTCAACTATCACGGGTACGCGGTAGTAAGCACCGCCGAGAAAAAGCCCGACCATTGCGGCAATTTCTGCCCCGCCGACCTTCTGGAGCATTTCAACAGGCTTGTCAGGTGACGGCTGATTGACTTCTATCGCGCGCCTTACGACATTGATCTTTTTTTGCAGTCCTGATGCCGAAAGTCCTGCACCTCTTCCGGTGACATTTTCTGGTGGAAGTCCGAGCAATACAGATGCAATTGCGGCGGCAGGAGTAGTGTTGCCAATGCCCATTTCTCCGGTAATTATGAGCCTTGTACCGTTTTGGACAAGCTCTCCGGCAACGTCTATTCCCGTAATGAGAGCCGCTTCTGTTTCGGCAGGAGTCATTGCGCTTTCATTGGCTATATTTCGTGTTCCGTGAACTATTTTCCGATGCACGAGTTTCTTGCAGTCAACATTCTGAGCAATACCCACATCGACTGCCACAACGTCAACATTGTAAGCTTCTGCGACAGCGTTTATATTCGAGCGCCCCTCAGCAATAGCTCTGGCGCATTCCGCCGTGACTTCCTGTCCGCACTGTGTAACTCCCTCACTGACGACGCCGTGATCTCCGCACATAACGACTGCCGTTCGCTTGGAAATATCCACGTCAGCGTTCCCCTGAACAGCGGCTATCTTCTGCAACATTTCTTCGAGCAGACCGAAGCTTCCGAGCGGCTTTGCAATGCTGTCCCAGTGCTGTTTTGCGGCGATATACGCTGATCTGTCAGTCTGAACAATGTGTTTTATCCTGTTCATTTCTCACTCCGTGTTCAATACATTTTTTCACAAATCTTTCCGCAACTCCTAAATCAGAATAGAAATAAATATGTGGAAATCCTGCATAAATATTCATTCCGGTATGGCAGCAATCCCAAGTTCTGCCGTCGCTTTTTTCGGTAGTGAAGCCGTTCCCGCAGTTTGTGCTTTCCCAGTAGTGGAATTCATGTGCCCTGATAGTCTCGCCGCGTTTGCACAGAAGATTGTCCGAGTTTGCATTCATCGCAATATAGCCGAATCTCCGAAGCTTGTCAGTAGGGAACGTACTTCCGTTTATCGCGCCTGCCATAGGATAAGAAGACCTGCTCTTGTCTGTCAGAGTGTCATGCAGATACATGAATCCTCCGCACTCTGCAATAGTTGGCATACCGCTTGAAATGCACTTTTTTACGCTTTCGAGCATTGATGAATTTGCAGATAATTTTGCTGCATAAAGCTCAGGATAACCGCCGCTGAGGATAAGTCCGTCCGCCTTTGGGACAGTGCTGTCGCTGAGAGGCGAGAAGTAACTTATCTTGCAGCCCATTTTTTCAAGCAGCTCGATATTCTCATGATAGATAAAGCAGAACGCGCTGTCTCTTGCAACTGCTATTGTCGGTGATTCCGGGAAAAATGGAGGATTTACAGGCTCGTGTTCCGGCATCGGGACATCACCGGATCTTATCAGTTTATCAATTTCAATGTACTCTTCGGCAAGCTGACCGAGTGCTTCGAGCTTAGCCTGAATGTCAGCTATTTCATCGGCAGTAATAAGCCCGAGGTGTCGGCTCTCGATAGTAATATCACACTTTGGCAGGCATCCGAAATATTCAGTGCCAAGCTCACGGCAGAGCCTTTCAGCAAGTGGTATCAGCTTTTCCGGCAGACAATTAAAAATGAAGCCTGATATGTGGTTGGGACGGTAGCTGAGAAAGCCGCTCATAACCGCTCCGATCGAGTCGCTCATACCCTTGCAGTTGATAACGATGACAGCCGGTGTTTCGGTGAGTTCAGACATCGAATGAGCGCTTCCGCAGTTACCGTCATAGAATCCCATGACCCCTTCAATGACTGAAATATCGCTTTGGGCACTGTATTCATGAAGCAGTGAAAGTAGCGTGTTCCTGTCACAGAAATAGCCGTCGAGGTTATGAGAACTCACACCGATGACTTTTCTGTGAAACATCGGATCGATATAATCAGGTCCGAATTTGAACGCAGAAACGCGCATATTACGCCGTTTGAGAGCTGTGAGCACAGCGCAGGTGACGGTAGTTTTTCCGCAGCCGCTTTTAGTTCCGCCGATAATTATACGCTTCATATCAATCTCCCGCTGATTATAAATACTGGGTTTTGCGCCTGCAACATTGTGTGAGTGCCGAGTTTTCTTGTGCGTGAGGCAGATACCTGCACAATTTCCGGTAAAACTCCGAAGCGCTCAAAGCACTCAATGGCTTCGTTCAGGGTTTCGAGCGATACTGCTGTAACAACTACGTCAGCACACGGATTTTGGGCGTGGACAGCCTCAAATATACCGCTCATATTTCCCGAACTTCCGCCTATGAACACCTTATCAGGCGCAGCTATATCTGTCAGTATTTCCGGGCATTCGCCCTCTGTGACGCTGATATTGTCGCAGCTGAAAAGACGTGCATTTTCAGCGGTAAGAGTTGCTGCCTCGTGTTTCTTGTCAAAGGAAAAGACCTTTCCGTCCGGACAGCGATAAGCCGTTTCCAGAGTGACAGAGCCAGTGCCGCAGCCAATGTCCCACACAACAGAATCCGACTTGATATTCAGCTTTGAAACGGCTATACAGCGCACTTCCGACTTTGTCATAGGAATTTCGCCGCGAATGAATTTCTCATCATTTATAGCTGAGGGGATATAATTCAGAGCCTCTTTGTTTTCGGCTATGAGCACATCAAGTCCTGAGGTATGAACATCCGTGAGTTCGCTTGCTTTTCCGGTAATGATACACTCATTGTGGTAGCCGAGTTCCGCGCCTATAAAGACGTCTGCGCTGCCAAGCCCGTACTCGCAGAGCCGCTTGCAAACGTCAGCGGCAGTTATATCTCCGCCAAGCAGGAAAAAGCAGTGCTCGTTCATTTTGACGTTGACAGCAATATTTGAATCCCTGCCGTGGAGTGAAATAAACTTCATTTTTTCGTAGGGGATGCCTACCTTGCTGCAAAGGTATGAAGCTGAGGAAATTCCAGCGATGACCTGAACATCGTGACCTTCAAGAAGAGGCAGCAGCTTTTTTGTGCCGCTGAAAAAACCGCAGTCTCCGGACATAAGAACTGCCGCTGTACTGCAATCGGCGCTGCTCAGTTTTTCTGCTATATCAGTATGTCTATACGTTATGAACACCTCTTTGCCAAGCTTCACAAAGGGCTTCACAATGCGCTTCGCACCAATCAGCAGGTCTGATTCCGCAATAGCTTTTTCAGCAGCTTTTGTGAGAGTGTTTTCGCCGTCCACACCTGTGCCGACTATGTAAATCTTCATTTTCCCAGTTCCTTTTCAATGATATTAATAATTACATCAAAGCTGTATCCCTGTTCAGCAGGACGCGCAATGGTTACCAGTTCAGCGCCGCAAATCCGTGCGGCTTCGGCTTTTTCAGGGTATCCGCCAGTCGCTCCGCTCTCTTTTGTCAGTAGGATTCCTGCCCCACTCTTCCGCAGATGCTCGACATTCTGCCCAGTGCTGAAAGGACCTTTTCCCATTATCACTTTTGCCTTATCATAGCCAAGTTCACAGCACTGACGGAGTATCTCATCTGAGGGCAGAACTCGTACCCAAAGGCGCTCGCGGAAGCCATTCAGACGTGTCAGTTCCGGCAGAGATTTACTGCCAAGTGTGCTGAGTATCGCGCATTCAGTACCGTTTAGCAGCGAGATCATTTCGTCCATATCGTGAACAGTTTTTCCGCAGATTGCCGAGCTTTTCCGCAGCAGTCTCAGATAACGGATCCCCGTTTTTTTACAGGCGCTTCGGATGTTTTCGGTTGCCTCGACGGCATACGGGTGAGTTGCATCAACAACAACCGAATAATTGCTGCTGATGAGCTTTTCCATCTGTGCGGAGTCAAGCCTTCCGCACAGGACGTTTAACTTGTCCGGGAGCAGTCCGGCACCGTAGTCCGTAGCTACTGACACATCGGCGGATATACTGTTTTCAGCGCAATATTCAGCCAGTTCGCGTCCCTCGGTAGTTCCTCCGAAAATAAGCAGCCTAAACATTGCGGTAGCCCCTCGGAGTCACCATTTTTCCGTTTATCGCCCTTGTTCCTGAATTGCCGATGTAGACCGTTGTGAACATATCAACCGCAGTATCCCGCAGCTGCGAAAGCGTAAGCACACGGCTCTCCTGACCGTCACGTCCTATGTTCCTGACATATCCGCATACTGTATCTCCTGAGCGGTGCTTCAGCACTATGTCGCAGGCTTTTTTCAGATAGTCCGCACGGCTTTTCGATGACGGATTGTAAATAACTATCACCATGTCACACTCAGCTGCACATTCAAGACGTTTTCTTATCTTTTCCGCAGGTGTGAGGAGGTCGGAAAGACTTATCACAGCAAAATCCGTAGTCAGCGGTGAACCGAGAACCGCACCGCCGCTGAATGCAGCTGTTACGCCCGGAACTACTACTATCTTCGCATCCGGGTGAGCCGGGCTCAGTTCATAGGCAAGTCCTGCCATACCGAAAAGCTGCGGATCGCCGCTGCAAATGAGGGAAACTGTCTTGTTTCCGGCTTCTTTAAGGGCAGCTTCAACTCGATCGCGCTCCTGCTTCATACCTGTTGAGAAGTAGTTTTTTTCCGGAAAATATTCCTTGATGAGTTCCACATACTTTGTATATCCTACGATGAGTTCGCTTCGTTCGATAGCCTGCTGTGCGTCAATAGTCATACCTTCACGGCTGCCGGCACCGATTCCGACAATGTAAAGCATCACAGCACCTTCCTTTCAAAATCAAGCGTAATTGGCTTTTCTGCCGCTGCAACTGTAACTCCGTCTGCGGCAGTTTTTCGCATTACCAGATGTCCTCCGCTGCATTTTACAGCGCTTCTCTCGCAGACGTTGTCAACTCCGGTGATATTTTTCACGAAGTCCGAAGACGTGAAGTCGCCGTCAGCTTCCATAAGCATCTGTGCTGTAAAAAAGAGCAGCTTCAAGCCGTATTTTTCGCAAAATCCAAGCAGGCCGGCTTCGTTTGACTTGAGGTCTATTGTAGCCGCACAGAACACTCTTTCAAAAGCAATACCAGAAGCATCAAGTGCGGAATTTACTGCACGTTCGATAGTTTCGCAGTCCGTACTACGTTTACAGCCGATACCGAGTACAATATTCTGGGGGACAAGTTTCAGCGTCACCGTAAACGGTATTTTGTCATTGCAGCCGACATATATTCCCGTCCGACAGTACGTATCAGTGCAGAGCTCAGGCGGTATGTTCACATATTCAAGATCACTTATAAATCCGATCTTTTCTCCGTCAAGAATAGCTGCGGCAATTGCCTTTGCCGCACTCATATCGGTGATGATAAGTCCGTTTGCAGCCGCAAAGCTGTCCGGTGAAAAACGTCCTCCGGTGTCGGTCGCAGTAGTAATGGCAGCCTGTGCGCCGAGCATTTCCGCAATTCTTTCCGCAAGAGCGTTCGCACCGCCGATATGTCCGGAGAGTAGAGGAATAACGAACTTTCCGCAGTCATCAATGACAATGATCGCCGGATCGGTCGTTTTTGAGTTCAGATGCGGCGCTGTCGAACGAACAGCTATACCGCAGGCGCATACGAAAACAAGGGCGTCATACTTCTGAAAAATATCAGCAACAAGTCCGCCGAGGTCAACGAAGGTATGGGAGTTCTTATCGCAGTGCCTGTGGAAACAAAAGCGCTCAGATTCAAGAAAAGCTGCTGATTCAGTAAGCCTTGCGGAGAGTTTCCGTCCATTTTCTGTGAGTGAAATAACAGCTGCTCTCATTGTTCCTTTGCCTTTCTGAATTCTGTCTCAAAATCCGGAGAATAGAGCTTTGAGAGAGAATGTACATCTCCGAGAAAGTGTCCGACTGTGATAAGCGCAGTCTTGGTTATGCCGTTCTCTTTTGCGGTCTGAGCGAGCGTTGAAACAGTACACCGGCAAACCTTTTCGTCATCCCACGTCGCCTTGTATACTATCGCCGCAGGAGTGTCAGAGCTGTAACCTCCGTTTATAAGCCTCTCTGAAAGCTCTGTGAGCATACCCGCGCTGAGGAATATCACCATTGTTGCATTATGCGCTGCAAGGCTCTCTATGCTCTCGCTTTCAGGTACGGGAGTACGTCCTGCCATTCGCGTGAGGATAACTGTCTGTGACACGTCAGGAAGAGTGTATTCAGCTTTAAGAGCGGCGGCAGCTCCGCAGAAGGAACTCACTCCCGGACACACGTCATAGGCTATATCAAGTGCATCGAGCCTGTCCATCTGCTCGCGTACAGCACCATATAAACAGGGATCGCCGGTGTGCAGACGAACAGTAGTCCCGCCGCTGTTCTCAGCTTTTTCCATTACATCTATGACCTCATCGAGAGTCATTTCAGCACTGTTATATACCTCGCACTCAGTACGTGTATATCTGAGCAGTTCCGGATTGACGAGTGAACCTGCATATATCACCACATCAGCAGTTTCAAGCAGCGTTTTTCCACGAAGAGTTATCAGATCAGCAGCACCGCTGCCTGCACCAACAAAATGTATCATATCATCCCTCCAGCTGACTGATTATTTCATCAGCGTATTCCGTTTTCAGGAGCATATCATTTTTGTATGAGAATATGACAGCGCCGATCCTTGCACTGCCCTTTGCTCTTGCCTGTAAATAGCCGTCTATACGATTAGTGAGAATATCAAGCACTGCCCTTGCCGAGCCGTTCTCATATAGAATATCGAGTGCTGCATCAGTCGTAGCGCAGTCTGTAAGTCTGCATAGCACGGAATTCTCAACTCCTGCAAGTACTCCGCAGACGATAAGAGTTTCCATTCGCCCGTCAGCATACGAGGAATGAGTGTTCATTATGCCCGAACCCAACTTGACCATTTTACCGATATGACCGCAGATGAGTATGCTGTCAAAACCAAGCGTTATGCCGATGTCTATGGCGTCGCCGATGAAGTTGCTGCACATAACACATTGCTCGCTCAGCTGAGGCATATTCTCAAATATGTGTTTTTCGCTGTAATTCCCGACCGTCAGCAGAAGTGCCTTTTTGCCCTCAGCACGGCGGATATTAGCCTCTGTGCGGATAGTTTCTATTATGGCAGTATTGCTCATCGGCTCAACAATGCCTGTCGTGCCTATTATGGAAATGCCGCCGACTATCCCTATACGCGGATTGAAGGTCTTCTTTGCTATCTCCTCGCCCTCAGGAACTGAGATAATAACACGTAAGCCGCCGTGATATTCGTGCATTTCAGCGACTGTATCCAGTGCCTGAGTTATCATTTTTCGCGGAACTGAATTTATAGCATATTCACCGACAGGCTGATCAAGCCCGGCTTTAGTGACCTTGCCGACACCTTTTCCGCCTGTTATTTCAATACCGTTTTGGGTTAATGACACCTCAGCGCAGACCTCAATGCCATTAGTGATGTCTGGATCGTCTCCGCTGTCCTTGATGACCGAGCAGATGGCTTTTTCGTCTGAGAGTTCACAGCGGTGAACAGGAAGTACCAGTCTTACGCCTTTGGGAGTGATTATCTCACTATTCTTGACGGACTGCCGTGTGAGAAGCATTTCAGCAGCAGCCTGTGCCGCAGCTGTCGCACATGAACCAGTTGTATAACCGCAGCGCAGTTTTTTAGTACCGCTGTAAATGTAGTTTTCCTCCATACTGTCACCTCACACGATAAATTATGTTTATATTTTACCATATAATAGTGCATTTGTCTACTCTATTATATGAATTCCTTAGTAACAATTCTCTGTTTTATCCGATTTGACTGGGTTTCAGAGAGTTGTTGGTAGATAATATAAACGTGAATCACATTATTTTTCTACCATTTTTTCTACCAAAATCACACGTTTTTTGATTTCTTTTTCTTGATTCCACTTTCGTTGATTATATTCTATAATGTTGACATCTGCGATTCTCCCGTGCCTTCGGGATTATCGCTTTTCTTTTTTCTACCGCCAGTCTTTTTGGGCGGTGTTTTACTTGCTGCCTTTGACGTTGACTTTCTTCTCGTGGTCTTTTTCTTTTCGGCAGGCTTTTCAGCTTCGGATTTATCCTCTGACTTACCGCCGAGAACCCTTGCGATCGTTTCAGCCGAGTTGACCTTTGCATTGTATTCCAAATGACTATAAAGATTCGCCGTGATAGAAAAATTACTATGTCCGAGCCACTCCTGAATAGCCTTCATCGGAACATCATGAGCAAGCAATAAGCTCGCACAAGAATGGCGAAGATCATGGAAACGCAGTTGCTTCAAACCGTTTCGGGTAATGACGTAATGGAAGTGCTGTGTCACATAGCCTGGCGATAGCATATTACCATAGTTGTCACGGCAGATAAATCCGTCAAATTCCTTGTTGTAGCTCTTTCCGCAAGCCTTTTTGAACTTGACTTCCATTTTCTTCTTTTCAAGAAGCATCTCCTCGATGTGAGGGATCAGCGGAAGTGTTCTTCTGGTGGAATTGGTTTTTAGCCTTGTTTCTACAAAGATCTTCATCTCACCGTTAAGGCGCTAACAAAGGGTGTTTCAGATTCGACGGCGCTAAGTAAGAGTAAAGCTAAAAGCAGAAGCACAAGCAATACTCAAACACTCGGTGTTTCTTCTCAGCACGGTACAAACTCATCATATAGCGAGGCTTTCAACTTTGGACACGCTGAGACTATCACTGATACGTTCGGAACTTCTCAGGGGATCACTTTGCAGTCTCAGAATATGATGATAGTCAATATGCTTGAACGCATAAAGAAACAAATAGCTCGTCTTGATGAGTGTGAGAGTATCGGTATGTGGAACTGTGCAGCTTACTTTATGAGTAGTGAAAGGGCTATCTCCGAAACCGCCGCAAGCACATATCGTTCTTTAATCTCAGGCGAAAATAGTGGAGTGGAGCGCTCGGCAATCAATACATGGACGGATAAAAAGAGCCTGCCTTTGCTTACTACATATATCACTCATTTCTGTCACCCGAAATTCGAGTACACATCTGCTGATGCACCATGTTTGATTTCCCCGGCATCTCTAATAAGCACTAAAGAGCTTGCCATTGAAATGAGCTTGCCAAGGAAATCAGTATGTGGACTTCCTGTTATTGAACACGCCGTTTTTGGTCAACAGATTGTCCGGAATGATGCTGTTTCAGGGAAGAAAGCACAAGCTGAAAGCATTTCTTTAGGAAATGTATATCATCTAAATACCAAAACTGATGTTTCAGTACAGCTTGATATGCGTAGTCTTACAATGCATACGTTCGTTACTGGCTCAACAGGTGCAGGAAAAAGTAACACGGTCTATCATATTCTTGATGAACTGTCAGACCGTAAAATCCCATATCTTGTTATAGAGCCTGCAAAGGGCGAATATAAAACGAAATTCACTGATGCACAAGTTTTTGGGACAAATCCGAATAATGGGGAGTTACTGAAACTCAATCCTTTTTCATTCCCGAAGGAGATTCATGTTCAGGAACATATCGACAGATTAGCTGAACTATTCAATGTTTGTTGGGTTATGTATGCTGCTATGCCTGCCGTATTAAAAGACTCCATCATTAGAGCTTATGAATCAGCGGGCTGGGATATGAATGAATCAATCAACACAGTGAATGATGGTTTGTTCCCAACATTTGAGGACGTATTAAGGGAAATAGATGTAGTAATTCAAGAATCCGATTATTCCGGAGATACGAGCAGTGACTATAAGGGAGCGTTAAAAACTCGCTTGAGATCGCTCACAAATGGAATTAACGGTATGATTTTCTCAAGCCGTGAAGTATCTAATCAAGAGTTGTTTGATTCAAAGACAATAGTTGATCTTAGCAGAGTTGGCTCAATAGAGACAAAATCGCTTATGATGGGCGTTTTAGTATTAAAGCTCCAAGAATATCGAATGTCAACACATAAGGAAACAGATAGTAATCTTAGCCACATTACAGTTCTCGAAGAAGCCCATAACTTGCTGAAGAAAACATCAACCGAGCAGGGACAAGAAACAGCTAATCTCCAAGGAAAATCGGTTGAGATGCTTACTAACGCTATTGCTGAAATGCGAACTTATGGTGAAGGCTTCATAATCGTAGATCAAGCTCCTGATCTCTTAGATACTGCGGTCATTCGTAATACTAATACCAAAATAGTAATGCGATTACCAGAAGGTACTGACCGTGAGATCACAGGGCTTTCAATGGCTTTAGATGAAAACCAGGTCAATGAATTATCAAAGTTACCACAAGGAGTGGCAGCAGTATATCAGAATAATTGGCAAGAAGCTGTCTTGTGCGCTATGCCTGAATTCAAATTCGTTGATTTACCTCAAAAAAGCAAAGAGCAGACTACTAAATACGATGAACGGCAGACCTTAAAACTTCTGCTTAGTGGAGGTAAAATGACACCTTCGCTTCTTCACGCACTTGTTTTATCAGATGCTCCGGCTAAAGTTCGTCGAGTTTTGATACAGAATTTTGAGAAAAACAATATTGTTTTTGAGTGGGCTATGGCTGATTATATTTCCAGCCGTTTCAATTGGAAGAATGTTTTTGATGGGACAAACAGGTCGTGCAGCACAATTGATGAACTTGGAGAGTTGATGCTATCGAATATTGAAGCCGAGTTCTCGGAGTTCAGTCAAGAAGAAGCTGGAAAAATATGTTACTATATTTGCCGTAAGGCACATGAACTATTTCCAACCAACACAGAAATCGAAACCGTTAGAGTTGACTTCTTCAAAAAGAGGTGGTTAATATGATTGAGACAATAGCGGCTGCTGTTTCTGAAACAGCAGAGGCATCTAAAGAAGTTGCTTCCAAAGGGTTAGAAAATACATCTCCCTTTGCTGACTCAGCTCGTCCTACTGAGGGCGGTATGGAAATGCCTAAATTAAAAGATCCTAATCAGCTATCTGAAATTAAACAATTTAGTGATTCGGATAGACCTTCTGATGGCAGAGGTGTCGAGCAACCCCAATTAAAAACGGTAACAGATTCGCAAGAGAATAATTCCAATGAAAGCTCAGATACTAATGACAGCTCCGATGCTAACGACAAACACATTCCTTGTCGCAATGAAGAACTTGCAGGCAAGAAGCATCCTGTAACAGGCGTTCCTTTTGAAAAACGGACAATAATCATTGATGGCGAGGAGAAAGAGGTTGTAGTTCCAGTATTTGATAGCGTGTTTGATGCACAACTACCTGAAGATAAAATCAAGGCTACTGATCGAGAACAGTTCAAAGAATGCAATAAGCAACTAAAAGAAGCAGTCGATAAAGATCCGGAGCTTCGTGCCAAATTTACTGATGAACAATTAGAGCAGATAGCTAATGGTGATACACCTGATGGCTACACATGGCATCATGACGCTGAAACTGGAAAGATGCAACTTGTAGATTCTGAAACTCACGCCAAAACAGGACACACGGGCGGACAGAATTTCTGGGGCGGCGGTAGTGAGAATCGATAGGAGGATTATTATATGAATTGGAAGTATGTTAAGGCACTAAAAACGGAAAGTGCTATTAATGAATTCGAGTCAACATTCAAATTTGAGTTCCCCGATAGCTTCAAGGAGATAGTGTCTAACTACAACGGCGGTCGTCCTGAGAGAGATGTGTACGACACAGATAAGACTAAAGAACGGACTATAAAATCACTTCTTTCTTTCAATAAAGATGACAAAGAGACTATATGGAAAATTGCAGAATGGAATAAAGATGAACTTAAAAGCGACTACATTGCCTTTGCGATAGACCATTTTGGCAATTTGATTTGCTTCTCAGTCAGGGATAAGAGTATTATTTTCATGGACATGGAAACTCTCAAAACTGAAACTATTGCCAATGATTTTTCAGCTTTCCTTGATAAGCTGTATACGGTTGATTAAGATGCTATGCAAAAGCCCTCAGATTTGTTTCTGAGGGCTTTGTTATTACATCGTGTAATTTAGTGGTCTTTCGAGTTCGGACGGCTCTGAGGGCTTCTCCGTTCGCCAGAGAGCCTATCATCATTCGAGGTCATTCCGCTTTCTTTTCTTCTGCTGATCCCGACTCTGCTCCTGTCGCAGATATTCCTCTATTGTCCTCGTCGCTTCGGACAGCTCACGGGACTTCTTATCCGCCTGATTGTATTCCGTATTTTTCTTCGACAGCTTTTGCTGCAAAGATGTGATATGCTTTTCAAGATTTTCGACTTTCGGAATATTGCCTGACGGGTAAAGCTCCAAAACCTGTTTGCAGGTTTCGTGATATTCGGCAATATCGCCGCCGTGTTCCTTGCGGTACTTTTTTTCCTCTCGACCGCTGAGTGCTTTCAGTTCCTCTCCGATATGCTTGACCTTGCGATATTTTTTTAGCACTTTGAGTCTTTCTTGCAAATCTTTGATCTGTGCGTTCAGGTCATTCAGCTCACCGACAAGATGCGCCCTTTCAATAAATGCCGCCATCGCAGCACCACGAACCTGATTCGGCTCAACTCCGTATGCGGTGATAATATTTTTTGCGATGCTTGCCACCTTCATATTGCCACGGTCGATAGCGTCACGGACGAACTTGTTCTCCTCTGCCTTCGGAGTAATTTGTCTGACTTTGATTCTCGGAACATATATCATACCGCCCTGATACTGTGCGATACGCCCTTTGATCTGCTCGGTTTCATAATACCACCCCAGCGTCCGGCTACGGGTGAACTTCGCTCTCGGATTGCGTTCTTTCTGCTCCGCAAGCATAAATTTCAGGTCTATCTTGTGGTCGGGGTTATACTCGACAAGCACTCCGAAATCTGCACATTTGACAAGGAAGTCCTCAAAGTTTTCGCTGACCTTGATAACCTGATCTATCGTGAATTTCAGTTTAGCTTTCCACGATAATCCTTGCCTTGACATATCCCATTCCCAATGGTTCTTGCCCTTGCCCATTTCGGGGTGTTCGATAACGGATAAATGATGCTGTCGGCATACCTCGTCTGTGATGTTCATGAGCTTCTGAAATGACCTGTCCTGCTTAGTAGTCCTGCGGTTTTCGTGCGTTTCAAAAGTCCTGCCGTCGATGCAATTCGTATTGTTGAAAACGCAATGCAAGTGGGTATGCTCCTTGTCGATATGGCAGGTCATGAAATACTGATATTCGCCTTTCAGAAATTGCTCACATATCTCCTGACCGAGCTGCAATGCTCGTTCGGGAGTAATTTCCCCAGGCTTGAAACTGACGATAAAGTGCTGGGCGAGGACTGTGCTTCTGCCCGTTCCGTTCGCCCGTATTTCTTCAAAGTCACAGTGAGCCTGTTCAGGATCGGCGCTGCACCCCTGCGTGAAGATCAGTCTGCCGTTGTCCGTCTTTTCGGGATTGGCGATATACTTCAGTGATGCAAGTTCATCAACTGAGACTGAAAAAATCTTAGTGGTTGCCAGAGCTTATCCACCTCCTCCCTCAAAGCGGAAATATCTTCGGGATAGACCTTTCCGCCGCTGTTGGCTCTGACTGCCACCTGATTGAAGTTGTTGGAGATACTTCTCGCAAGTTTCAGCAGCTCGTTCATCTTGTCATCGTTAAATATTACGATGTAGCCTGTGAAGATCATGTGCCGGAAGAAGTCGCTTCGGGACTTCATACCGCTTGCTGTGAACTTGCGGTTGAACGCTTTGTATTCCTCGTCACTTAACCTGACCTGAATACTGTGGTTTCGCTTGGTTTTGTTGCTCATATTTTCTGTTTTCCTTTCTATTTCTAATTGCGGGGTCGTAGGGGCGGCAGCCCTCTGCCAAGCGGTGCATTGGTGTACTCAAATCTGTGATTTGTAGTGCAGCTATGCCGAGCTTGCGATTTGTGTTAGCCCCTGCGGGGCTATTTTGCATTTGAGCCTGTGGCTCTGCTTTGTTTTCTCACATTCGGGTGAGGAATTGGAGCGTCAGCGACTATATTTCTCTGTGTCCGATCGCTCCGCCGCCGTCCCTATGATAAATATACTGGATAAATCTCAAAAAGTCAATGAATCGGAAAATCGGTATTCGTCAAAATGACAGTTGCGGGTTTCTATGCTCTCAGGGTATCGTAACCCCCTCATATCTGCACGTTTCTGAAAAATCGGTTGCTCCGATTTCGGGCGGTGTTGAGAAAAGTTTGTCTGGTCTGCCAGTAGATTTTTAATGGAATTGCGCGCTATAATTGAAGTGTGAACAGGAGAAATCAGAGCTTCGGCTCATGGAATATGTGAAAAGACAAAAATCGAAGGTGAGGTGATTCCCATAGCACTCTATTCTGAAAAGATCGCTGACAATGATCGCAAGATCGAACAGCTCTCCAAGAACATCAAGCGTGATACGGAAAAGCGTAAGAAGCTCATGGAGGAGAACGCCCGTCTGAGCTATCAGACGATTTGCGAACAGTACAACTGCACGGGGCAGGACTTGCTCGATATTCTCAGCAGAGAACATCAGCAGGCGGAGATGCTCCATACAAGCGGTCTGAGCGATGCGGATATTGCAGAGCTTGCAGGCAGCGGTCGCTCGTCCGAGGACAGCGATGACATTGCGTTCTACGATAAGCAGGACGGCGATGATGACTAAAATGCCTGAACGGTCACAAGGCATTTTCCCCGTAACCGACGGGACGATTTTTATGGATACAGACAGCAGGAAGTTTGAAAATGGATCGAGCTGTCGGAAAGGATAGTGTAGAACGAATAAAACTACAAATGCCGTAGAGAGAGAAAAGGCAGGCGTAAGAACTATGCAGGAGATGGACGAGCTTTACAAAGATTGTCCGACGCACACCAACACTTATGAGGTGGACGGTGTGAAGCACAAAGTTGTAAGTCACTTTGTCGGAGACAGGGATATTAACGATGTGATGCTTGGCTATGCTTTCAATAAGGTAGTCAACGAAATGATGCACCGTGTCCCTTGCTCAGATACAGAGTAAACTTTTTTCTCAAAAGCTATTGCTTTTTCCGATACGGCGCGCTATAATAGACTCGTATCGGAAAGAGCTGCTTTGGAAATGCAGGAAAGGAGTTTACGATGTTACCAAAGCAGACTGAATATAAAGTGGGAATGTACCTTCGCTTGTCCCGTGATGATGAGCGTGTGGGAGAGTCCCTTTCGATTGAAAACCAGCGAACCATTCTGACGAAATATATTGAGGAACAGCACGGCTGGACGCTTTACGATGAGTATGTGGACGACGGAATTAGCGGAACTACATTCGACCGCCCAGGTGTCCAGAGAATGCTCGAAGATGCAAAGGCTGGCAAGATCAACCTCATCATCTGTAAAGACCTCTCACGTTTCGGAAGAAACTACATCCAGGTCGGTCAGTACACAGATTATATTTTCCCCATGTACAATATCCGCTTCATAGCCCTGAACGATAATATCGACACAGCGAAATCGGACAGTGCTTCAATGGATATGATGCCGATCATGAATGTTTTTAATGAATGGCACGCTGCCAACACTTCAAAGAAGCTGAGAGCTGTTTTTGAAGCCAACGCTAAGTCGGGAAAGTATAAGACCAACTATCCGCCTTACGGATATATGAAAGGCACAGACAAGAATTGTACGCCTATCGTTGATCCGTATTCCTCGGAGATCGTCCGCCGCATCTTTGAGATGAGGGCGGCAGGCTACAATGTGAAACGGATAGTCGATGTTCTCAACAGAGAGCATATCCTTGTACCGTCCGACTACTACTATCACACTATCGGAAAGCCGAATCCTTACCGCACCTCGCATCTGTGGGGAGTGTCTGCGGTAAAGCGTATTCTCCGCAATCCTATCTACCTCGGACACCTGATTCAGCTCCGCACCACAACCGTGAGCTATAAGAATCACAAGACCGTCCGCCGTGACGAAAATGATTGGGCAGTAACTGAGAATAACCATGAAGCGATCATC